>Ga0065711_1005993_pt1 | contig 18599 bp, 11 predicted proteins | sample Hoacrofraction12_FD_59098 | JGI IMG/M metagenome (GOLD analysis project Ga0065711, IMG submission 59098) | Hoatzin crop microbial communities from Cojedes, Venezuela - Epithelial fraction 12 v2 (version 2) | ecosystem: Host-associated > Birds > Digestive system > Esophagus > Crop | place...
AGGTCCTGTGCAGCCTGCTGTAGGTGACCCTGCTTCGGCGGGGGGCTTGGACTAGATGACCCACAGAGGTCCCTTCCAACCCCTACTATTCTGTGATTCTGTGATTCTGTAAATGAAGAGCCCACAGCCTGCTAACTTTGCAAAACCAAACTGCCGTACAAGTGTCTTGATCTGAAGAGAGGTAGGTCAAAGCCATTGGGTGAACATGTTCTGGATTATTTCACTTTTACGACAAATTTCATGCAAATACATGCCTGCACAAGTATTTATGTAGAACAAGCCCTTATCTAAAATGTATTATCAGTACTTCATACGAAAACCTACCGCCACTATTAAAAATACCCTGCACAAGCTGAATTCTTTACTTGTCGCACAAGATAAAGCTCCCAGGTACTCTTGCCTGTAAAAGAAAGTTTGATTAATAAGCACTGTTCTCTGACTGGCTTTTTTCAGTTACAAAGATCTTATCAGCATCCTCCTGCCCCTCCAGCCAGGTCACAGATCAGTGACATTAGACCCACAGTAAAAGGTATGAGCCAGCTTCAGCTTCGACGGCCTTTATTTCCAAGCTGCCTTAATGGGACAGAGAAATCTCACGGAACAAAACCGCCTTTCACACTTTTGTTCAACAAATACTAGTTTACTGCCGGACTACTACAGTCTTCTCACCTGCAACATTTTCAATGACTGGTAATATCTCATTGACAGGACTGATATACTCTCCATGCAAAGGCAAAGAACCACGTAATGAAAAATTACAACTGCGAATGTACATATGCTCTAAAGGCTTTTCATGTAATACAATCTATTTCACCAAGCAATTTTACACTTTGAGGAACAAAAGTGGGTTTGTATTCCTATGGCAGACTGGCAGATCCTCTCCTTTCTTTGAAAAGTAAATAAAAGCTGCTCTCGATTCTGTCAGCACAGAGATAAGGATCTAACTTCAGCAAGAACTGCAAGTAACCCAACCTTTTAATTTTTCCTAATGCTTCACATGTGTCCCATCAGTGGCATACTAAAGTTTTGCTTATTTGTTCTTTTTCTGCACAGCAGAGAAGAGCTTTCAGTCTGTGTGAAAGATGATGCCTCAAGTGCTCCCCATGGGCCTCTTACTTATTGTTCACTGTAACTTCTTTCTGCCTGCTGGCAACTGGAGACTCGTTCACCAGATTTCCATGATGACAGGTATCATAAGACAGAAGCAGATATCTTCTACTGCATCTCGAGACGCCTGCTCTGAAAGAGTTTTCTGTTGTTGTGCTCTGTTACTTGAATAAATGAATGACCTTTCCAAGGCAAGCAACAGTTTTCCCTAGAACAGGCTTAGTCCGACTGTCAAATTGAAGGGTGGAAAAAAATACTTGCTCTCCTAAAATATCTTCCAGTCCTACCTTTGTGAATTGAGAAATCAACAGCCTCCAAGACTTATTTCAAGCCTTGCAAATCATAAGGCTTAAAGCAAATGGGGCCTTATTGTTGTAATACAAATAAAACTATTACACTCTGCCTATCTATCAAGATTTTAATACCACTGAGTCCTGTGCATGAGCCCTATTGTTTTTTTCACTGTTTTTCTTCCAGGTGACCAAAAGGACTGCTCTCCCCACAAAAGCTTTGACAGGCACCTGGAAAAGCAAAGAGGTAGCTTTTTTAAATTCTAAATACCGAGCCACTGAAAACAAAGGGAGGGCTCTACGTACACAGCTCTTTCCCAAGTCTGGTCAGCCTCGTGACTTGGGATCATCGCCTCCTCCAAAGCCCGAAGAGTAGGACCATATTAACAGTCTTCCAATATTTGCTCATTGGCTTTCAAAACAGTCAGTCCCTCTGTACAAAGGGTATAAAAATTAGGTCCTTGGGAAATGGTGAAGAGGAAAATACGCACATCATCAGAAATTGGGACATTCCTTGAGCAAGGGGAAGCAGAGCAGGTAAAGGAAATTCCATAGGAGAGGCAGGAGAAGAAACAAGAACGAACAAAGATGTTGAAGATGCAGGGTGGTAGTCAGGAAGCATGAGGAGGAACAGGAGAAAGAAAGAGGGCCTTGCTGTAGCGAGGGGCTGATACAAACAGGAGATGGGGTTGTCATGCATCCATGTTGCCTTGTCCAGTTCTGCCTTTGGTAGTTCAAGGATTATGTTCACAGACTGAAAGGTGTGCATGGAAGAGTTTCACAAACATTTTCAACTACCAGAAAACAAGACTTCAGCAGGAGACTCCACAAGGTTTCAAGTTTAAATAGAAAAACAAAAAAACAACACACCCCAAAAAAGACACACACCACCGCAAACTTGACGACAGTCTAAGTCCCTGCATGGAAACAAGTTTTACAACACTAAGCTTCAGATGCTGGAACTAAAGCTTGGTAAACAAGAGCCATCAGCTTCTGGATGAAACTAAAAAAATTCAGGTCACAAGCCACGTACTTCAGCAAAGATCACCAGCCACTGGAACAACTTACTGAGGGCCAGGATAGTCTTCACGACTAACAGTTTTTTAAATCGAGTCTGGAAGTTTTTCTTGGAGGCAGGTTACAGTACAGATTTCTGAGACACAGGGTTAACCTTGGGATAATTCCTACCCCCTCTACCTTTGGCTTAGACCTGAGAAGCCAAGAGGTGGGTGTTGTGCCTGAAGGGGCTGGGGCAAGGAAAAAGGTGCAGGAAAAGAAAGCGAGAGAAAGTACAGAAAGAGATACAGAGGGAAACAAAGAAAGCATACCGATAATGAAGCAGAATGAGTAAAAGCAGCCTAAAAAGAGAAAGCAGAAGGATGTACATAATAATTTTATTTCTTTTACTTGAAGATGCATGGGAGGAAGAAAAGAAACGGAACAAGAGAAACCAATTCTTTGCAGGAGAAACGTGGTAGCTGATGCTCTTTTAAAGTTACTGTATTTCTTTGCTTGCTGCCTACATCAATAGAGTCGTTGTTTATTTACTTCATCGTTTCAAGCTCCGTGACAAGGTACAGCAGCGAAACTTTACCTGGACACCAGCTCTGTGGGGGATCAGATGTGTGCAGGTGTTGCAATCTATGCAAAAGGAAAGGAGACACCGGGACACCGGGTATCTGGGCTCTCTCTGTTGCCTTCTTCAAGCAACAACTACAGGATCAAATAACAATAACTGTATTAAAACTGTTTGCCACATAATGGTGTAAATATCTGAACTTTATATTCAGGGTAGCTACAGCAGCCAACAATATAGGATGGATCAAAATGTACTGACCAATTCATTAGCCACTGATGCTTTAAAGCAGGCTGGTTTGCCTTGCTTACAGCTCTATCAACGAAAGTCATCAGCCCCTTTGGACACAGCAAGAAAGTTTATTTAGGGCAGCAAAGCACGCTTCCCTCACCTCTGCTAGGCATGGGACAGGAACTTGCTGGGGGATGCAGACAGAGGGATCAGTTCCCTCATCAGATCCGAGTTTATTCCTATCATTGCTCTAAAAATCACATCCAGCAAACCACACACAAACAGAAACTTCTAAGCGGATAAACACTGCATAAAAGCTTACACTTTCTGCAACTGAGTACTATCAGTAGACAAAAGAAGGCAGAACATACACACAGCATCATACATGTACACAAAAAGTCACAGGCAAAACTCCAGCTCAGGGAAAATCAGCCTCCTAAAAGTCTTTGGGAAGTAAGAACATGGGGTTTTGGTACATCCCCTTTTGCTTCCACCTACATTTATGTTTCATCCACACAGCTTGTTCCACTTGAGACTTAAAAAACACAATACAAAAAAGACAGAAAAACCCAACAACCACAAACATTCAATGGCATGTTTCACCACCACCACCAATCCCAAACAGTCTCTTTATGACTCCTGAAATACTACTCTGGATCAGCTCAGTGATCCCCATACTGCATGAAGTGGTCCCAAGCAGGGTTCACTCTGGAGGTATCAGCAGGAGAGGCAGAAAAAAACCTTGCTAATGTCTAGATATACTAGAATGACTCAAGGAAATGGGAGTATCATTGAATGACAGAATGCTTTGGGTTGGAAAGGGCCTTTAGAGGCCATCTAGCCCAACCCCCCCCGCAGTGAGCAGGGACATCTTCAACCAGACCAGGTTGCTCAGAGCCCCATCCAACCTGGCCTGGAATGTTTCCAGGGATGGGGCCTCCACCACCTCTCTGGGCAACCTGTTCCAGTGTTTCACCACCCTCACTGTAAAAAATTTCTTCCTTATATCTAGTCTAAGTCTACCCTCTCTTAGTGTAAAGCCATTGCTCCTTGTCCTATCAAAATAGCTCTTCCCAAACACTAAAGACAGCTAGCAGTTTACTTACTTCCCATGCAGCAAGGCTTTCGAGTGTTAAACAGCACAGTCATAAAGAGATCTATTCCTTTTCACATGCGCGCTTCCCCCTGCTTCCAGTCACTCTGATCCTGGGAGCTCCATTACTTGTGTTAAAAACAGCATTCCTTTTTAATCTACCTACTGCTTTTCAGATTAATTTCACAGCAAAATCAAAGAAAAAAAGATAATACAACATTTGACTGTAAGAAAGTAACATCGTCCAAATAAGCCAGGATTTTGTACAGAAAAAGAAAATAATAACATTAATTTTTAAGCACAAAAAAGGGCAAAGGAAAAAGAAATGGAACAGTCAAATACTGAGGAACTAGGCTTTTCTTAATTTCAATGTGATGGATCTGGGTGCTGCAGTAAGACTGCCTTCAAATTCCATGAAAGAGAATCATGGCATCTACATATCAGGCGCCTGTTTTCCCACCTCGTTGTCAGCCTTCAGCCTATGGGTTAGGTTTTCTCCCATTCTCATTTCCCAGGTGCCACAATAGGCTAAAATGGAACAGTAGAGCCACTTCCTACCCTCCTAAGAAACTAGAATATTTTAAAAATTTAAAGAAAAAAAAAAGTGAGATGTCTCTCTACATCCATCAGTTCATTTATTCCCACATACAATGGGAGGCAAAAACCGTCTCCTTCTTATCCTCACAAGAAACAGAAATTCACAGGTAAAGGCAGCATTTCCTAAGTGGACAAAAGATTTAAAGCAGGATTGCTGTTTCAGGAATATGGAACCCATAAAACAGCAAAACAGTATGAATAATTAAAGGTTAAAATATTTATTGGCACATGGAAGATACAATTCTATGTCGACAGAGCATCCTAAGTACAGTGCCTTCAGCGGTAAGTGGGTTCAGACCTCACACAAGCCTCAGAGGAGACACCTGCGGGCGTTACAGCTTTTCTTTTGCTAGTCCCCCACTTTGCCTTGCCCCCCAGCACAACCATCACCTTAAAATACCAAACCCCCAACCCACTTTCAGCAAACTGAGCAGTACAGCTGCCCCGCTCGCGCTGGACACAGGCGATGCTGCAGCCCCCAGACCCGCGACTCCGGAGAGGGTCCCCAGGAAGCGCTGCCGGCTGGCCCACCACTGGGACGGGGCTGCTGCTGCTCCAGGAGCTGGGGAGCCACGGTCGCCCAGCCGGCCCAGGGCCTCCAGCCGCAGGCAGCCAGAGCAGCCCCCCTCCCGACTTCACCTACGCCTGCACCTTGCACGGCTCACAAGGCGTAACCCCTTGCCCAAGGGATGGCCGGCTCCGCGATCACCGGGTCTCCTTCATCCTGGGTGCTGTTGCAGACGAAGCACCCCACGGCATCACCAGCACAACTGACAGCTGGCCAGATGCTCGCACGTTTGCACACCCTGCTTACCGCCAGATGCGCCCAGCCGCAGGCGCCGCTCGTATGGCAAAAGATTAGGAAGGCAACTGCTAAATTGGCAGGCGCCAGCCCGTGCTGGTGGGGAGCACGTCCGGAGAGGGACAGCAAGTATTTACCAACCCTTGTGTGTGCACTACACCACCCGCAGCCTTCAAAGCTCCAGCCGCAATCTCATGTTGCTTAAAATATAAATACAATTTGGAAAAACCACATAATCAGGGTAAAGGGCACGGGCAAAACAAACATACAAATGCCCTCTGGATCGCCAAGGCCAACCCTGGCACCACTCATGCACAGGCAGATGAATTTGAGAAATATTGTCACAGACTTCAGCAAGTTTCACGGACCAGCGCCAAGTCAGTATGGGCAGATCTCTCTTTTTGAGTGCTTCTTACGGTCAGAAGGAACAGTTATGATTTCTCCAGGTGCCACACTTGGCTTTTCAACCCGGTGTCCTGCCCCACACCCGGCCCCGACCACCATGCTGCAGGCTCCACTGCCGCCTCCTACTCAAGCTGCATCCAGCCCCTGGAAACACGCTCTGCCCCACGGCCAGCAGTGATTACAATCCTCAGACACACTTTGAACTATTTGGAAAGCAGAATTATAGTATTATTTACCCATTTCATTAGAATGTTTTGCTGTCATAAGTAAGACTTTATTTTTCAGTTTACATACTGGTGACTAGAATGCATTTTGATCCATACACAAGTGCTTGCTGATTTTTAGACAAACAGTAAAAATACACACACAGTTAGCACCTTCTTCTGAAATCAGACACATTAACTACAACTGCAACCTGCATTTGATGCACTTCAAAGGAAAGGATGTTTGCTTTTCAGCAGTGCAATAACCTGGACTAAATATCATTTGAAGTGCTGGTTACCACAGAGATGGCATGAGTTACTGACCTGAGGGGAAGGTTTCCCATTATTTATTTCTAGGCTTAAAGCTCTCCCTATTGTTTGATTCTTAAAACCAGCCAACTTAGATATGGAAAAAACTAAGAGAAAAGAAATACATACTTAAAAGAAACCCCTTCTCTCCTTTCACTGTATGCCTTCCCTCCTGGAAAGGTATTTAAAACATTAAATGCTTACTCAAAATAATAAACAACTGAGTCTATGTAGACCATTTATATGCACCTACATGCAAGGAGTTTTAATAAAAACTCAATGCTTAGTGATCAAGTAACTTGCACCACCTTCATTTCAGATAGGCATTCGGACACCAACATCAACAACGTTCAGAGATTCATGAAACTTTACTTGGATTTGCACCACTGATGTGACTGCTTTTCAGAGGCTGCACTTTATTTCAATATCCACACAGATCATTCTTTCCACAGCTCAAGATGGTTGTCATATTTTCTATTCTAAGCTGGTTTTGCAACTATGGCCCCTTTATCAGAGTCCAAAATACTCTTTATGAATGATGATAATAATAATAAAGCAGCTTCATTCAGGACACATGGGAATCTTGAAATTAACAGAATTTAAACATATACTTGAATGTTCTGGTGTATAACAGAGGATTGGAAAGCACAGAGATGCAAGTACTTTTTGCTAGAGAATGACTTTGCTTTTCACATGACAAATACTCTTCCAAAGCTGGAAACCTCTGGAGATGCTTTCTTTTGTTTCTTTAGAACATTGCAGTTATTACAAAGCTATCACATAGTATTCCAATTTATCTGTTTTGGAGTACTGTGCTAAAGGACAGCGGGAAACTGGGGGTAGGTGGGGGGGAATCTCACCATACCAATCCATTCACTACCTTACTCATTTTTCCTTCATCACAGCAGAGGCACGCTATTTCATTAAAATGGGTATGACACCGTGGTCCAGGAATAGGGAAGAAAGCAAACAATCAGACACTACTTTGCTCAGCAGCCTAGAAACTATGCGATGCATAACAGAAATCTTGATCCTGCCAACAATGAAAATATTAAGGTTTACAGCACTTGAAGTCCCACAAGTGTCTATCTTTGAAGATACACTATTCACACTGTTACGCGCCTGCACTTTTGCAGTGTTACATCCATGGAACATTATTATAGATTACTCTGAGATCTTCAATGCATTTTTAAAGAGTCTCACAGCAATGAAATCATATCTTCATCAGAGTCAAATAATCTCAAGCTGAATCCAAACACTGACGTCTGGGTGTATTTACTTCTTGGCACTTAAAAGGTTTTGGCTTTAAACACACAGAGAAACACTAAGGCAAAGAGGTGAAAAGACAATTGGGGTTCGAGGAAAGGTCTATCAGTTATGAAGATTTCTAGGTTAACAGGCAGAAAAAAGTTGTTCCTTGAAATTCTTACCAACACTTTGGAAGAGATCTAGGTTTCTAAACACAGGTGCCAAGAATCATTTTTAGATGTTTCCAAGACACAGCCACAACATCCAATTGGGACTGGTAGATGTGACACCACACCACTGGGAAATCTGCACCCTTTCAGAGTGGTGGCTCCAGGTCAGGAGCAATACCTAGTGTACTTAAAGTGACATTAGGTGTGCAGATACCTGAGTCGCCCCCCTAGTCTCTACAGCATCTAAATAAAGCAGGGAAGATTACAACTAGATTTGGAATCAGCCTGGTCCCTCCATCCTAACCCCTTCCAGCCAGTTCATTTGGTTGACAGCCACATGATTTCAGTGTGCAGAAAAGAAAGCTGCTTTCTCAGCGCAAACATTTGGAATAGTTTGCATGGTATCAGTCCAACAAGTAACTGAAGAAACTTTTGAGAATAGTGACTACGAGAGAGAGGGGACCTTATAAATGCTTATAAATATCTGAAGGGTGGGTGTCAGGAGGAGGGGGCCAGACTCTTTTCAGTGGTGCCCAGCGACAGGACAAGGGGCAACGGGCACAAAATGAAGCACAGGAAGTTCCAGCTGAACACGAGGAAGAACTTCTTCCCTCTGAGGGTGACGGAGCACTGGAACAGGCTGCCCAGGGAGGTGGTGGAGTCCCCTTCCCTGGAGATATTCAAGACCCACCTGGACAAGGTCCTGTGCAGCCTGCTGTAGGTGCCTCTGCTTCAGCAGAGGGGTTGGACTAGGTGACCCACAGAGGTCCCTTCCAAACCCTACCATTCTGTGAGTCTGTGAGAGCAAGAGTGCACACTAAAAACTGAGCTGCACAGGAGGCAACCAGAAGATAGCAGCGTGAAAGCACTAGGCTTTCAAAACACGCCAAGTGACTTACAACACTATTTCCCACTATCGCTTTATGAGTGATCGTGATGGTTTCTCTTTTTATTAAGGAAAGAGCAAAATTGGGCTCAAATATGGAAAAGTATTCATTATAAAGTCAAAACCCTGTTTTTTTAGGTATTAGAGACATTAACTGTGGACATTAATGACCTGATACATACACTTTGAGACAGTGTTTTCTACTTGCACAGAGCTGCTACCTTGTTCCCCAAGGCCACTGTGATTACTGATGGCAACTGGCATGACACCATGAATAAAGGTGACATTAGCGTGGCTTCAGACTCCAAGTACTCCACCTTATCTTACCCAAGTGTTTTATTAAGTTTAGTCTGCTCACTGGCAGGATTTCAAATTTCAAATTCATGCTAGGAATGAAATAGGTCCAAACAAGGCACAGCCACAGCTGATCTACAGAAAAAATACTAAGCCAAAAGGAAATGGTTTTGTTCCCCTTTGGGCTTTATTGCTTTCACCAAAGCATTTCTGTTAGACAGTCAAAAGTACATTCAACTCAAAACAGAAATCAGTGTTCAAGAATCTGAAACGAAACCTTGTTGGGAAAGCCACGCATTGCCAACAGGAAAGACCACTCGTAGAAACTAGTTTGAACACTTCAGTTCTTCCAACTTCTATTGTGAGCAATGCCCAGCAACCAAAACATACCCATAAATAACAAATCAGCCTTGGCTGAAGTTTGATTACATTCTTCTTCCCAAAATAACCTCTCATCAAACAACTGAAAAGGCTGCAGTCAAGAGCTGGCCAATATAAGCAGGGTCTTTCGCAAGCTTACACAGGTCCCTCCACAAGCAGAATTTATCACTTCTATAGCAAGAACCGCAAAGCTGTCTCTGCTAAGTTAACATCTGAACAAGTCTTAAGATAGGTTCTCTACAAATTAGGATTGAAACCAGACGTGAAGCAGGAAACTAGGGCTCCCAAGAAAAAGAAGAGCTATTGCCATCCTAAAATATGTGCGGCAGCTCTTAAACGCCTGTGAGAGCCGTCCAGCGAGCGGTTCCGAGCCTCTGGCCCTCTGACAAAGCAGCAGAAAGTGCCTCTGTGGGGTACAGGGGGGAGGAAGCAGCAGAAACAGCCCCATGAGGTCATGGTGGAAGAAATGAAGAAATCTGACAAACAGCAAATTCAAGATGTGAAAGACAGATCCCGGGAAGCAGCAAGCGAGGCGAGGAGAGATGGGCTGTAGGAATCCGGAGCGAGGCAGGCAACGGGGAGTCCCAGAAAGTGACGGGTTGAACAGATGAACCTGCACAGCCCCGCCAGTATCTCCCCCCACACCCTCCTCTATTTCAACCCAGACACTTCCTGCTGGCTTAGTTCATAGCTGAACTAATGGCAGCATCGACCCAAACAGGGACCTGTTACGATCAGGTCTGCTGGCTACCTACACGATGGACTCAGGGGAGAAGAACCACAGCCCCACCCAAGGCAAACACGCTTACATAAACGTAAATCCAAGCAAACCCACAAATAGTTAAAGGCCATTTTCACTCCCTTCATGCTCCTTCCCTTTTCTCTCCCCACATACATCTAGTATAGAAGAATAATGGTTAGAGGTACAATACAGAAAACCTGATCTAATTACACTGGAAGTACAAAAATGAAATACACAAAGATTAAGCGTTGCTAATACAATTACTTCATCTATCATGCAACGCAGCATTAAACTTCCCTGCTCGTTACTGTAATTTGGCAACTGAATCAAATGCTTAAAAAAAGAGCCTTGACAAAACCCACAGTAAGTGGGATGAAATGAGGAAGTGCAGGAGGAGGTGCACAAGAGAAAATTACACCAAGAGATCAAGATAAGTTGGAGATGTGCAATCACCTATCTGAGAAGATCCACCCTCTTCTAGAGAAGATCTGCAAGGTAAAGTTTCAAGCAAAAAAAAAAAGAAAATAAACTTGGGGAAAAAAATCCCCACTTTGTATCCAAGCTGTATGTGCTTAGCACCGCTAGAACTTGTTAAACACAGCTGCCAGCAGACAGACCCCTCTGCAGAGAGGACCCGTACCAGTGCAGTGGGTTTTTAGTTTGTCTAACAATTATTCTCAGGTTTAGAGGCACATAGCTAATGAGGACTCGCTGGCTAGCCAGAGAAATCGTGTATTGCAAAGTGCAGGTACTGGATTTCTGCTGTTCATATCCTCTCTTGTAGGTGTAATTATAGAATCATAGAATCATTCAGGTTGGAGAAGACCTTCAAGATCATCAAGTCCAACCATTAACATAACACTGTCAATTCCACCACTAAACCGTGTCCCTAAGCTCTGCATCTATATGTCTTTTAAACACCTCGAGGGATGGTGCCTCAACCACCTCCCTGGGCAGCCTATTCCAATGTCTGACCACTCTCTCAGTAAAGAAATTTTTCCTAATATCCAATCTAAACCTTCCCTGATGCAACTTGAGGCCATTGCCTCTCGTCCTATCGCTAGTTACCTGGGAGAAGAGACCAACACCNGCCTCACTACAACCTCNTTTCAGGNAGTTGTAGAGAGCNATAAGGTCCCCCCTCAGCCTCCTCTTCTCCAGACTAAACAGCCCCAGNTCCCTCAGATGCTCCTTGTAAGACTTGTTCTCCAGACCCCTCACCAGCTTTGATGCCCTTCTCTGGACATGCTCCAGCACCTCAATGACCTTCTTGTAGCGAGGGGCCCAAAACTGAACACCATACCCCAGGTGCGGCCTCAGCAGTGCCAACTACAGGGGCACGATCACCTCCCTACTCCTGCTGGCCACACTATTCCTGATACCAGCCAGGATGCTGTTGGCCTTCTTGGCCACCTGGGCACACTGCTGGTTCATGTTCAGCCGGCTGTCAACCAACACCCCAAGGTCCTTTTCCACTGGCCAGCTTTCCAGCCACTCTTCCCCAAGCCTGTAGCGTCGAATGGGGTTATTGTGACCCAAGGGCAGGACCTGGCACTTGGCCTTATTGAACCTCATACAACTGGCCTTGGCCCATCAATCCAGCCTGACCAGGTCCTTCTGCAGAGCCTTCCTATCCTTGAGCAGATCAACGCTCCTACCCAACTTGGTGTCATCTACAAACTTACTGGAGAAGCACTTGATCCCCTCATCCAGATCGTTGATAAAGATGTTAAACAGATCCCACCAGATCTGTGAACTCCAAATACAACGTTATCTGCAAAAGACACGGTCTTCCAAGATGTGGGGTCCATTTACCAAATAATAACATCCAAAATGCTTCCAACGTACAGAAACCCATGTTAACATTGTTTTGAATTAAGGCAGAAACACCGCAAGGTTCCCCTCTCCTAAGAGCATACGGCATTTTAAAACACAGCGCATTACAAATTCCCCCAACAGCTATTGAGTCATTCAATAAAGGCTCAATTTATCTTGGTTCTGTCTCTCCTACCTAGGCACACGCTCCACAGTCAGCAACAGGAAGACTGAAGTTCCTCATGATCATAAGGAGGCAAGCTGTGTCTCATTTATATTAAAGATAGACACAGTGTTGATGAGTTTTCAGACGCAGTCAGTGACAGCTCAGCACTGCTGAGCTTAGGCGCTGGCCATTGCTGGGGAGAGAAATCGAAGAACAAGAAGTTCCTTGTGCAGAGCATCCTAGACCGCCTGTGTTTTACCAACATGCAAAGACCATATGTCCTGCCAAACAATTTTAGACATGACACGCATAAAAGAAGGCATTTCAGGAAAGTGGATGGTATTTTTTTCTGTTCATACAGAGTGACAGACCACAACAGTCCATAAATTTTCTGGTACTTCATCTCTACTACCTGCTAGCGAAGCGTTCGCCAGTGCAGGCAGCCAGGAACTTGACTCAGATTTTAATTCATTGCTTATCATTCTGCAAAACTACTCCGGCACCCACCAGCTTCGTGCAGTGGCTGTAATACCAAAAAGGCGAGCAGTGCTCTGTCGTAGAGAGAATCAGCGCTTGCATTTAAATTGTGCAGGCGCATACCGGCTAGCTTCTCAATGAGGTTTACCCAGCCTTTCAGCTTTTGTTTAGTGCGCTCCACACACTGCTGGTAGTTACCACTTCTGGCCAAAGCGACTCTAAGGTACTTTGGCTGGTCATCAGGAATTAATTCTGTGCCACTGAAACTCACTGAGAGATGAATGGCTGAAAAACAGCAAACGAAAGGAAACGAGCAGCAGTCTTTGCAGTAGCTGGGTTCAAGCTCCAGTTTTGAGGCTGATCTGCAAAGTCAGCATCCTCAAGGCTTTGCTCCACCTTCTGCACGGACCAAATGTGGGCTGTAGGTGAATTGTTTTCACATACTTAAAGTGGAAGATATGAAGCAGCCACTAATGAAATGGACCCCTTGTCAGAAAAGCTAAAATACCAATACCCTTCCCGCGGCCATTCAGTCTGATGCACAGATTGATCAGCATTGCCCTGTGCTGGAATTCGCAGCTGGAATTCTGCTCTCCTAGAGCAGAGCAGGCTTGCAGGATGAGTCTCTACCAAAATAAAATTACAGTGTGCGCAGCTGAGGGGTATTTCAAGAGGTCACCTAACCCAGCTGTCCCCAACCTTTGACAGCTAAGCTTCTCCATCACCTTCAACTTCTCTTCATCACAAACACTGATTTGTTGCCCCCAGCCCCCTCCCATCCATTTTTTGCATGGCAAGAACGTACGTGCTTTGGGTCCTCCCTGACCCTCGCCCACATCTCATAAGGGTGCATTTCCCAGCAGGGACCCAGCACTCCAGTCCCCAGTGTAGGAGCACCAAACCCCAATCCTTCCCACAGGCATCTGCCAGGATCTTTGCTTTTTGAGTTCTTTCCAGCAACAGAGATTTCACAACTCCCATTTGGCAATGGAAAGCTTTTTCCAAAGCTTTCCAGCTCTCCCTTCTGCATTTAAATCTACAACTTCTCATCCTCTCTATGGTGGGCATGGAGAGCAGTTTACTCCCTTCTGCTCTGCAGTCGGCTTTCAGGTGTTCTCTACATAGAACAACCTTCACTCTGCAAACCTTCCTTTTGGTACTGTTTTCTAGACACCCCTGTGAATCTTTTCACTCAGTTTTTCTTACACCTCTGTCAGCGGATGTTTCTTAAAAGGTGATGTCTTCAGTTGCATGCCATAGTCCAGCTCATGCTGAGTAAAACCATTTTGCAGGAGCATGTATGCATCCTCACCTAGTCTGCTTGTTTTTATCTTGTGGGGTCAGAGAGAAGGGGAGGATTTGGGTTGGTTTCTTTTTTCACAGTCACCTAAGACTGACTCACATTCAAGTTTGCAAACTACAAGTAGAAGCACCAAGTTTTTTGCTATTACCAAAATAGGTATTTCGTAAGAATACAGGCAAGCCTCAGGCTTTCTCTCCCTTTAGATGTTCTGCCAACCTAGCTGTGTTAATGAACAGCATTAAAGAAGAGACTCCAGCGTAAGCACACAGGCACGAACGAATGCAGGCAACGATATCACCAAAAATTGAGGCTGCTGTTGTTGATCTGACTCAGAGAGGGATTAAGAGTACCAGCAAATGGACTCCTCCCTTCCAAACTAAATTGCAAACTGACCAGAAAAGATGCTGCCAACCTTTTTTCAGTGTTGATATTCCTGTTACACTGAGCAGAAGCAAGAAGCCAGCTAGATAGGAAGTAAGCTGCCAGTTTCAGCTGCCCTGTGACAAAATGCTCCCGCTCGGGAGTACTCCATTATTCCTCTGCTCCCCACGCTGGATCAGGCAGAAACTTGAACACACAAGAACATGGCTCCGTTCCCTCTTCAGGCATCCAGATCTCAGCAAAGTTAATGCCAGTCGACAGGAAAAGGACAGGCCTGCTGGAGGAGTGGGGCAGGGGGGGAATGAAAGCTGTAAATTGGTTATTTTAGGTCATCCAGCAAAACCAAAGCATCTGCGTAATGCTGTGAGGTTCATATTTAGAACTGAATTCACGAGGTTCGGAAAGGGAGCTTCAAACGCCACAGTACGCTTCAGACCATTCTTCAAGCTTTTTGGCCTGAACTTGTCACTGTAAAAGCCAGCAATTTTTTCACCAAGCCCACCCTTCCCACGTGCCTCCTTGTCACAGCAGTGATACAGTAGACATTTCTCTCCAAACAAATAAAAGCCACTTTTTTGTGAAGTGAGGGTCAAGAGGATAAGGGCACCATACTTTTAAAAAGGACATTAAAAAATGATTATGCTAAACCACATATCAGCACAAATTAAAGAGAGACAGTAAAATGCCCACTTTCAACTTGCTTAAATATTCAATTAAAAAACCTATCTAGGCAAAGTTTTATTAAAATAAATCAACTAACAAAATGCTTGTTAAACCAATCTGAAACCCACATTCTTTTTGGATGTTCCTTCACTGAAAAATGTCTTCGTTCTGCCATTATAAACTCAATCATGTCCTCAATGGATGCGCCTTCCTTCGCAGCAGCAGTAGCAGTAGCAGGCGTGAAGAGCAACCAGTGCTAATTTCAAATGCAACACCACATGCAGCAGATCTTCTGCCCGTTTCACTCATACAAAGCCACATCCTCTGCCTTTCTCAGGCCCAGCAAGTGAAATTATCCAGAGGAGGGCCACAAAAATGATCAGGGGTATGGAGCACCTCTCCTGTGAGGAAAGGCTGAGAGAGCTGGGGCTGTTCAGCCTGGAGAAGTGAAGGCTGTGGAGAGACCTTAGAGCAGCCTGCCAGTACCTGAAGGGGCCTAAAAGAAAGCTGGAGAGGGACTTTTTACAAGGGCAGGTAGTGATACATCAAGGGGTGATGGCTTTAGACTGAAAGAGGGTAGATTTAGATTACATATAAGGAAGAAATTCTTTCCTATGGGGGTGCTGAAGCACTGGCACAGGTTGCCCAGAGGAGCTGTGGCTGCTGCCTCCCTGGCAGTGTTCAAGGCCAGGTTGGACAGAGGTCTGAACAACCTGGTCTAGTGGAAGGTGTCCCTGCTCATGGCAGGGGGGTTGGAACCAGATGATTTTTAAGGTCCCTTCCAATCCGAACTGTTCTATGATTCTATGATAACCCTTCCTGGTAGTTCATAGCTTCCTTTCGGATCTATCAAGATAGCTTTTGCACTGGTGTTGGAAGAAATAGTGCAGATGGACGTAAAGTACTGCATTTCCACCCGTAATGCCTTGAACGAAACCAGAAGTTCAGCCTTCAAACCAGTCCTACCATATGGGTGCTTGACAAACGCTGAGATCACCACATTTGTAGAAAATGTTTAGGACATAAAAACAATGCCAGGAAAAAAAAACTATGCAAGAGAAAAAGATAGAAAAGGATATACCACTTTCTTCCGGTGTATGGAAAGGTATAGGCATGTTACCTGAACGAAGTAAGGCTCACAGTGGGGTGCATACAGCAGGCCCTGTTATTTCCAGGATGATGCACACTGTCTATCTGGATTTTACTGTGAAATATAACCAAGATGACGCGGTGAATGCCAGTTCATCAGGTAAACAGCAAAACAAGGAAACTTGGTTTTTTTCCCGGTACAGCTAATGATACCTTTGGATCCTGGAAAGCTGCAAAGCCTGCCGTCCTGTTTTTGGCTGGGACAGAGTTAACGTTCCTCCCAGCAGCTGCTGTGTTTTGGATTTAGTAGGAGAAAACTATTGATAACACTGATGTTTTTAGGTGTTGGTATGAAATCAAGGACTTCTTTCCAGTCTCCCACATTCAGCTGAGGAGCAGGCGTGCAGGAGCTGGGAGGGAGCAGAGCCAGACAGCCAGCCCAAGCTGGCCAGTGGAAATGTTCCATACCATGGATGCCATGCTCAATTTAGGAATGCGGGTAGGCCCAGGGCGGGGGGGCAGGAACCTTGCTCGTTCTCATTTCCGTGAGTTCAAACCCTCTTGTCCCAGAGCTGGAACTTTTTTGGGAAATTCAGGATTTCAGGGTTCTGCGATGACTGCTTGAGGACTGGCTGTAAACTGTTTGTCAGGTGGTGAGAAAAATTGTATTGTATATAGTTTGTTTTGCCTATTCATTATTATCATTGTTATTATCATAATTATTATTAGTAGTAGTATTTACTTTGTTGTGGTATTACACTGTCTTTATCTCAACCTCCAAGTTTCCCCTTCTGTCCATTTCTCCTCCCCATCCTGCTGGGGGGAACAGGAGGGATGAGCAAGAGGCTGTCTAGTGCTTAGGTGCCAGCTGCTGGGTTAAACCATGACACCTGCTTTCCAAGCTACTACCTAAAATTCCCTTTAATATCACACTGCTTGGTTCAGCTCTCTTTCTCCAGCACGATACTGCTACTGAAAAGCCAATACACTACTGCAGCAGTGTACTGGAGTATACCATAAAAAACCTATAGCACACAGACTAAAATGAAACTTTTCAGCCAGTAAAGCTTATTTCCTTACTGGTCAGTTGCTAACGAAAGCTTATAAATTAAAAAAAGAAAAGTACCATCAAAAGGGCTTTGGCATAGGCACAGCTGCACCCAGGAGAGCTTGCTAGCAGTATACATCTAATAGCATAAGCATACGTACGTGTTTAACGAACACATCCTCACTCTAAGGTTATATGCTCCCCAAACCTCTCCCATGAATGAAGTTATGGTTCTCAATTCACAGCCACAGCTGCAACAATCAAGCTGAAGCAATGACATTTTTAACCAAAGTTTCCATTTCAGATGCAAGGCTGAACGCCTCTTTTAGGGCTGAGCAGGACCCAGGCAGCAAACCAGCATGCCTGTACCAGGTCAGAGCCAAGGTCCACCTCGTCTCACAACACGGCCGCGGCAGCAGCCAGCAAACGACGGCCAAGGAAGAGCAGAGGACCAGGGCGAGCGTATTGCCGCCCTGCTGCTGCCCAACCTCCCAGCGTCTAGCGACGCGCAGCCAAAGCACTTCTCAAGGTAGGAGTAGTGCTGCTGCCTTCAGAGTTCGGCTTAAGACACACTGCTGCAAGGCTGTCAGAAAATGAGTGTAAACTCAGTCCTTGCAGAGCGGGCAGAGGGAGGGGGCTCGCTGAGCATTTTCTGATGAGCATTTAGGCAGGAAAGCTTGCACGGAATCCAGCAGCATTTGGCAGTGATAGGTCTCTTACCACCACAGAAAGACGTTTGGGAAAAATGCAACTGGAGAGTTAAGCTAGCCAGTTTCCACCATCAAAAACAATTCAACTTGAGACAACAAAAAGCAAACTGAATTACTCAAAGTACATCATATTTCAGAGTAAGCCATCTCAATTCTTAAGAGAGACGATGTAAACATCCTTGCGGCAGCGCTGCTATACATGAAACATTATTTTCAAGGCGTTGTCGTCTCCACAAATAACAGCAATACCACACACAAATTCAGTGTGAAAAACATTTGCAAGTTTCAGAAGAGTTAGTTGTGAACTGAGACTAGCAAAAGGCTTGGTACTTTGTCCCTTGACAGAAAGCTGGCTGTGGGGTGCCTAGCAAAGCAAGATTTGTTTGGCCAGGAAAGCAAAAGACAAGGTAAAACCTCAAAACACAAAATACCAAGAGCCACCTCAATCCCATGATCCCAGTGATGAGAGTATATCACTGGAAACTGGGAGGGGGGGTGTGTGTGTGTAATCAGTAAGGATCTGGAATCTGTCCCAAATGCCCACTGCTGCTTGTAATTCTAGCCAAAGATACTTTACAGGCAAAGTGAATTTCAAAAAAAAAAAAAAAAATCG
>Ga0065711_1007082_pt1 | contig 18599 bp, 17 predicted proteins | sample Hoacrofraction12_FD_59098 | JGI IMG/M metagenome (GOLD analysis project Ga0065711, IMG submission 59098) | Hoatzin crop microbial communities from Cojedes, Venezuela - Epithelial fraction 12 v2 (version 2) | ecosystem: Host-associated > Birds > Digestive system > Esophagus > Crop | place...
AAGCGCCAGAAGTTCTCGCCCGCATACGCCCATCCACTCGCCCTGCCCGCATAGCGCAGAGCGCAGGAACAAGATCAGTCAATAACGAAAAAAACTCAGAAAAAACTTGCACAGGAACATAAAAAGCCCCGGGTCATGCGAGCGAGCGAAGCGAGCGCGTCGACCCGGGGATAGCAATCGACCAGAAGACCCCGACCCTGGAAGGGTCGCCGAGCAGCCCCCCTCCCACCACCTGCAATTGTTAATTGTTAATTGCTATGCCACCGCAAGAGAACTATCGGCTGACTCCTAGGCACGAAGTGCCGATACTCCTATCTCCTATATTCCCAATTGTTAATTGTTAATTGTTAATTGTTAATTGATTCCATGAACCTCCTCCTCCTCGGCGAATACAGCAACGTCCACGCAACCCTTGCCCAGGGACTGCGAGCCCTCGGCCACCAAGTCACACTCATCAGCGACGGAGACCGATGGAAAAACTACCCACGCGACATCGACCTCACACGCCGCTCCACACACACCATCGACACACTCCGCTACCTCCTCCGCTGCGCACGCATCATACCACGGCTCCGAGGCTACGACATCGTACAACTCATCAACCCCATCTTCCTCGACCTCCGAGCCAACAAAATCCTACCCTTCTACAACACACTCCGGCGACACAACCGCAAAATCATACTCTGCGCATTCGGCATGGACCACTACTGGGTCAAAACATGCCTCGACGCAAAAACATTCCGATACTCCGACTTCAACATCGGAACACACCTCCGAACACACGAACCATGCGCCGCGCCATTCATACGCGACTGGCTCCAAGGACCAAAAGCCAACCTCAACATACACATCGCACAAGACGCAGACCACATCGTCACCGGACTCTACGAATACGACGCATGCTACCGACCACACTTCCCCACCAAAACAACATACATCCCATTCCCCATCAACATACAAGAAACCAACCCCAGCGGCGCCATCCCCACCTCCCTTTCTGGGCAGGGGCAGGGGGAGAGGCTCTCCTTCTTCATCGGCATACAGGCCACACGCTCACAATACAAAGGAACAGACATCATGCTACGGGCTCTCCAGCGACTACAGCGAGACTACCCCACACAAGTACAAATCACACAAGTACAGTCCCTGCCCTACGCACAATACATACAACTACTCAGCCAGAGCCAAATACTCCTCGACCAACTCTACTCCTACACGCCTGCCATGAACGCACTCGCAGCCATGGCCAAGGGACTCGTCGTCGTAGGAGGAGGAGAACCCGAAAACTACCAAATACTCCACGAAGACACACTCCGGCCCATCGTCAACGTACTACCCACAGAAGAAGACGTCTACCACAAACTCCAGCAACTCGTCCTACACCCACAAAACATACCAACACTCGCACGACAAAGCATACAATACATACAAAAACACCACGACCACATCAAAGTCGCACAACAATACCAGCAACTCTACAACCAACTCCTGAAACAACCATAAAACGCAAAACATCAAAACCCAAAAACCAAAACATAACACAACAAGCGGGCCTCAAACAAAATGAAGCCCGCTTTTTTTAACAATTCTAAAGAATTTTAGGTTTATTTATGTTTGTTGTGGGTTGATTTGTGGCAAAAAAGCGGTAAATTTGCGGCGAAATTGAAAAAGAAACACATAGAAATATGGCAGAATCGATAGACATTAGAGCGCTGAACGAGCGCATAGCGGCTGAGAGCAGTTTTGTGACCGACTTGGTTGCAGGCATGCAGCAAGTGATAGTTGGCCAGAAGCACCTGGTGGAAGGCCTGCTGATTGGTTTGCTGAGCGACGGCCACGTGCTGCTGGAGGGCGTGCCGGGCTTGGCGAAGACGAAGGCGATTAAGACGTTGTCTGCGCTGATAGATGCCGACTTCAGCCGCATCCAGTTCACCCCCGACCTGTTGCCCGCCGACGTGGTTGGCACGATGATATGGAACCAGAAGACGGGTTCGTTTGAGGCGAAGAAAGGTCCGGTGTTTGCGAACTTCGTACTGGCGGACGAGATTAACCGTGCTCCGGCTAAGGTACAGAGCGCGTTGCTGGAGGCGATGCAGGAGCGTCAGGTGACGCTGTCGACGGAGACCTACCGCCTGCCGTCGCCGTTCCTGGTGCTGGCCACGCAGAACCCGATTGAGCAGGAAGGCACCTATCCGCTGCCGGAGGCACAGGTGGACCGTTTCATGCTGAAGGTGGTGATTGGCTATCCGACGGCAGAGGAGGAGCGTGCGATTATCCGCCAGAACATCAGCGGGGAGGAGACGATGCCGAAGGCAGTGATGGGCGTGGATGCGATTGAGTCGGCGCGCAAGGTGGTGCGGCAGGTGTACCTCGACGAGAAGATTGAGCGTTACATTACTGACATCGTGTTTGCGACGCGCTACCCGAGCAAGTATGGCCTGAACGACCTGCCGGGGCTGATTGCGTTTGGCGGTTCTCCTCGCGCGAGTATCAACCTGGCGCTGGCGAGCCGCGCGTATGCGTTCATCAAGCACAGGGGCTACGTGATACCCGAGGACGTTCGTGCCGTGGCGCACGACGTGCTGCGCCACAGGATTGGTCTGACCTACGAGGCTGAGGCGAGCAACGTGACGCAGGAGGAGATTGTGACGCGGATTGTGAATAAGGTGGAAGTGCCTTGATGCGCGCGCGGCGCAATTGACAATTAACAATTGCAGGTGGGGGCAGGCATAGGGGGCTGCTCGGCGACCCTTTCAGGGTCGGGGTCTTCTGGGCGATTGCTATCCCCGGGTCGATTCACTGCGTTAGCTTTTTGGCGGCACTCGGCAGAGCAAAACAAGTTTTCCTCTGCACTCGTTTGCACAAAAAGACGCTCACTTCGTTCGCTCGCATGACCCGGGGTTACTGAGCCGCTTCGCGGCTGGTCACCCTTTCAGGGTGAATGCTGGCTATAGGGGGCTGCTCGGCGACCCTTTCAGGGTCGGGGTCTTCTGGGCGATTGCTATCCCCGGGTCGACTCGCTCACTTCGTTCGCTCGCATGACCCGGGGTTACTGAGCCGCTTCGCGGCTGGTCACCCTTTCAGGGTGAATGCTGGCCGGAAGGGCGCTTCGCGCAATTAACGATTGGGAATTAACAATTAACAATTAACGATTGGCGTAATTCGTAACTCGTAACTCGTAATTGATAAAGTGACTACTGAGGAATTGTTCAAGAGCGTTAGGCGCGTGGAGATTAAGACGCGCGGGCTTTCTCGCAATATCTTTGCGGGCGAGTACCACTCTGCCTTCAAGGGCAGGGGCATGGCGTTCAGTGAGGTGAGGGAGTATCAGTACGGTGACGATGTGCGCGACATAGACTGGAACGTGACGGCTCGGCTGGACCGCCCCTACGTGAAGGTGTTTGAGGAAGAGCGGGAGTTGACGGTGATACTGATGGTGGACGTGTCGGGCAGCCTGGACTTCGGCACTCAGCAGCAGACGAAGCGCCAGATGGTGACGGAGATTGCTGCGACCCTGGCTTTCTCTGCCATTGAGAACAACGACAAGGTGGGCATCATCTTCTTCTCGGACAAGGTGGAGAAGTTCATCCCTCCGAAGAAGGGTCGGAAACACATCCTGTCGATTATCCGCGAGTTGCTGGACTTCAAGGCGACGTCGAGCAAGACGGACATCGGTCAGGCGGTGGAGTACATGACGAACGTGATTAAGAAACGCTGCACGGTGTTCATCCTGAGCGACTTCTTCGACGGTAAGGACTTCAGCCAGCAACTCATCATCGCGAACCGCAAGCACGACGTGTGCGCCCTGCAGGTGTACGACCAGCGCATGCTGGAGTTGCCCGACGTGGGGCTGGTGAAGGTGAGGGACGCGGAGACGGGCGAGGAGGCCTACATCGACACGTCGTCGAAGCGATTGCGGCGTGCGCACCATGAGTGGTGGATAGGGGCGCAGACGCGGCTGAACAGCATCCTGACCCACGCGAACGTGGACTGCGTGCACCTGCGCACGGACGAGGACTACGTGAAAGGGCTGATGGGGTTGTTTAGGAAGAGAGGGTAGGAAATGACGAATGACGAATGACGAATGTGGAATTTCGCTTCGCGATTACAAAATGAAAAATGAATAAATTAACAATTAACAATTCGTAATTCTTGCATTTCGCGCCAGCGAAACATTCGTAATTCGTAATTCAAAACTCGTAATTAAAAAAACTTGTGAGTAGGTTTTTCGCCATAATGATTGGTGGGATGCTTTGCCTGGGGCAGGCATGGGGGCAGACCGTGGAGTCGAGCATCGACCCCATGCAGATTGTCATTGGGCAGCAGTCAACCATCAAGGTGAGCGTGACGGCCGATGCAGGCGCTGCGGTGGAGTTTCCACAGTATGACTCGCTGCAGCAGATGGTGCCGGGGGTGGAGGTGCTGAGCATCTCGCCGGCTGACTCGCAGCGCATCAACGCGGGCAAGCAACTCACGATTTCTCGCCAGTACGTGATTACCTCGTTCGACTCGGCGCTCTACTACCTGCCGCCCATGCAGGTGACCGTTGACGGCAAGGTGCATGAGGCAAGCCAACTGGCGCTGAAGGTCTATTCGGTGCCGGTGGACACGCTCCACACGGACAGCATCTTCGGTCCGAAGGCGACCATGCGCGCGCCGTTCGTCTGGGCAGACACCAGGGCACTCATCTGGATGTCGCTTGGCGTGCTGCTCCTCACCCTGCTGCTCGTGTACGTGCTCATTCGGCTGAAAGACAACAAGCCCATCATCCGCCGCATCAAGGTGAAGCCGAAAGAGTCGGCCCACAAGGTTGCGCTGGGCAAGATTGAGCAAATCAAGAGCGAGCGCATCTGGCAGCAGGAGGATTCGAAGGAATACTACACGCAGTTGACCGACATCCTGCGCCAGTACATGAACGACCGCTATGGCTTCAACGCCATGGAGATGACGACAAGCGAAATCATTGCACAGTTGGAGGAAGTGAACGACGAGCAGTCGGTGAGCGAACTGCGCGAACTGTTTGAGACCGCCGACCTGGTGAAGTTTGCCAAGTACAGTACGCAACTCAATGAGAATGACCGCAATCTGCTCAACGCCATAACATATATTCAGACCACGAAGAAGGAGGAAGAGGCCACGGAGCAACCACAGGAAATCGTGGTGGTGAACAAGCGCTCGCGCAAGATGAAGTGGGTGCTCATTGCCGCCATCGCGGTGGCCACGGTGCTGCTCATCGTGCTGTTTGCCGCCGTGGTCTATCGGCTCATCATGCTCAACATATAAGGATAAGGAATGGACTTCAAGAACCCATATTGCTTTCTGCTGCTGCTGGCGCTGCTGCCCTACATCGTCTGGTATCTGCTTCGCTTCAAGAAGAGCCAGCCGGTGATGCGCATGCCCGAAGTGGCGAAGTACCGCTACGTGCCTCGCTCCTTGCGCAGCCGCCTGCTCCACCTGCCGTTCCTGCTTCGTATCCTCACGCTGGTGCTGCTCATCATCGTGCTGGCCAGGCCGCAGAGCAAGTACACCTTCAAGGACACCGACGTGGAGGGCATTGACATCATGCTGGCGGTTGACGTATCGACGAGCATGCTTGCCCAGGACTTCCAGCCCAACCGCGTGGAGGCGCTCAAGGAGATTGCCAAGGAGTTCATTGAGTCGCGACCGAACGACAATATCGGCCTGACGTTCTTTGCCGGAGAGGCCTACACGCAGTGCCCGCTCACCACCGACCACGCCATGCTCATCGACTTCTACGAGAAGGCGGACATGCAGATGGCGGCCAAGGGCGTGCTGGAAGACGGCACCGCCATTGGCGACGGCATCAACAACGCCCTGCTTCGCCTGCGCGACAGCCAAGCCAAGTCGAAGGTCATCATCCTGCTCACCGACGGCGTGAGCAACACGGGACACATCTCGCCCATGACCGCTGCGGAGATTGCCAAGGAGCAAGGTGTCAGGGTCTATACCATTGGCATCGGCAAGAACGGCATGGCGCCTTACCCCATGCCCACTGGCGTGGTGATGCCCATTGAGGTGCGCATTGACGAACCCATGATGCGCAAAATCTCGGAGGAGACGGGCGGCAAGTATTTCCGCGCAAGGAAGAACGCCGAACTCTCCGCCATCTACAACGACATCAACCAGTTGGAGCGCACGAAGTTCAACGTGCAGCAGTTCACGCGCCGCACCGAACTCTACCATCCCTTCGCCCTGGCTGCCCTCATCACGTTCCTCCTGGAACTGCTCGTAAGAATCTTCGTCCTTCGGCGATTGCCCTAAAACAGACACAGACACATGTTCCGATTTGCAAATCCTGAATACCTCTGGTTGCTGGTGCTCGTTCCCGCGTTCACCGCAATCTATGTGCTGATGCGCTACAAGCAAAAGCAGCGCCTGCGTGTGTTTGGCGAGGAACCGCTGCTCAAGGGACTCATCATCGGCCTTTCTGGCACCCGCAGGACCGTGAAATTCATCCTGCTCATGCTTGCGCTGACCGCATTCGCCTTCCTGCTGGCACGTCCGCAATATGGCACACGCAACGAGGAAGTGAAGCGCCAAGGCATTGAAGTGATGATTGCAGTCGATGTCTCCAACTCCATGCTTTGCAGAGATATAACTCCAAGCCGACTGGACCGCGCAAAGATGCTCGTGAGCAAACTCGTGGACCATCTCGGAGAGAACAAAATAGGACTGGTTGCATTTGCAGGAAGTGCCATCACCCTGCTGCCTTCCACCGTGGACGGGGCAGCGGTGAAGATGTTCCTCGACCAACTCACGCCTGCCACCATCAACGTGCAGGGCACCGACGTGGGGCAAGCCATCAGCCGTTCGCTGCTCGGCTTTTCCGACAACGACAACATCGGCAAGGCGCTCCTCCTCATCACCGATGCCGAAGACCACGAGCAGGCGGCGCTCGATGCTGCCAAAGAGGCTAAGCAGAAGGGCGTGCACGTCTTCGTGCTGTCCGTTGGAACTGAGGCAGGCGGACCCATTCCCATGGGCAATGGCGCCTACAAGAAAGACTCCAACGGAAACATCGTCACCACCAAACTCAATCCGGAGGTGGGAAAGCAAATCGCTCAGGCAGGCGATGGCATCTACCTCAACATCGACCAGACCAACAACGCACAGGACGTGCTGAAGAAGGAACTCGACAAGATGCAGAAGACCGACTTTGCCGCATCCATGTTTGCGCAGTACGACGAGCAATTCATCGGCGTGGCCATCCTCCTGCTCGTCTTCCTCTTTCTGGAAATGTGCATCACCGAGAAGACCAATCCGCTCTTCAAGCACATCAAAATCTTCAAGTAGAACCATGGGCATGTTTGCACACAAAATAGACAATTACAGCCAAGCAATGGAGTGGGGAAGGGACTCACTGCAGAAAACGAGCGCAGTCGTTTCGGAAAACGACCGCAGTCGTTCCAGCAAACGACCGCAGTCGTTTCTGAAAACCACCGCACTCGTTCTCACCCTCCTCCTTGCCATCCTGCCTGCTGCTGCCCAGAACCTGAACGAGCGTGACTACATTCGCATGGGCAACAAGTACTTCAAGGAAGGCAGGTTCGCCAAGGCCGAGACCTGCTACCAGAAGTCCATTGCCAAGAACCCTACGCTCGAGGCCTACTACAACCTCGCCAACACGCAGATGCGCCTGCCCGACGAAGACTCCTTGGCTTACGCCAACTACCAGCAAGCCGCTGCCATGCCCTGCAACAACGCCTTCAAGCGCGCCAAAGTGTTCCACAACATGGGCGTGATGGACTACATCTACGGCCTCTCCAACGAAGACCGCGCTACAGCGTTCTACCAGCGCGCTGTGGACAACTTCAAGAGCGCCTTGCGACTCAACCCCAATGACGACGAGACGCGCTACAACCTCGCCATGGCGCAATACCAACTCAAGAAGAGCCAGCAGCAAGGCGGAGGTGGAGGAGGTCAGAACAACCAGGAGAAGGACGACAAGGACAAGCAGGAGGAGCAAAAGCAGCAGCAACAGAAGCAGCAGCAACAGCAACAACCTGCTGAGCAACAGCAAGCCGAGCAGCAAGAGCAGAAGCAAGACCAGGCTGACTCCAAGAACAATGCCCAGAGGGACCAGAACCTCGACGAGCAGACCATTGAGCAGATTCTCAACGCTGCGCAGCAAGACGAGAAGAACGTGAGAAAGAAAATTCAGAAGCAAGTCAGACAACGCAAACTCGACAAAGATTGGTAATGGCGAAGAAAAACATATCACTCACAATCCTTTTCCTCTGCCTCGCCCTCACCGCATGGGCCGACGGCATCACCATCACTGTGCGCTCGCCAAAAGAAGTGGAGGCGGGCTCGCAGTTCAAAGTCTCCTTCGTGGTCAACACCCACAACGTGAGCAACTTCACCTTCCCCGACTTCAAAGGCTTTGAAGTCATCTACGGACCTGCCAAGTCGGTCAGTTCAAGCGTGCAAATCATCAATGGACACCGCACCGAAAGCAGTTCCATCACCTATAGTTTCTCCCTCATCGCCACCAAGCCAGGCACCTACACCATTGGTCCTGCCAGTGCCGACGATGGCAGGAAGAAAGTCCAGTCGCAGCCCTATCGCGTGAAGGTCGTGGATGTAGGAAACCTTTCGCCCCAAGCCATGGCGCCAACGCTCAATCAGGGCCGCCAAGCGCAGTCCAACAGCGTTTCCTCGCAAGACGTCTTCATGACCGCCACCCTCAGCAAGACCCACGTCTATGAGCAAGAGGCCGTCCTGCTCACCTACAAAGTATATACCCTCGTAGACCTCCGGCGCCTCGATGGCGACGTGCCTACGCTCAATGGCTTCCAGATTCAGGAAGTGCCGCTTCCCAATGTCAAGACCGCTTCCGTCGAAACCTACCACGGACGAAACTACTACACCTACGTCTGGAGCAAATACCTGCTCTTCCCCCAGAAGACGGGCAAACTCACCATCCCCTCCATACGCTACGAAGGCATCGTCGTGCGACCAAACATGAGCCTCGACCCCACCGAAATCTTCTTCAATGGCCCCCTCGGCATGAACAAGATGAGCACTGTCATTCAGACACCGCCCGTCAACATCCAGGTGAGCGCATTGCCTGAGAAGCCTGACGACTTCTCACACGCCGTCGGCACCTTCGCCATCACCTCATCCATGACCCCCAAGCAGGTCGATGCCAACGATGCCGTCTCTCTCAAGGTCGTGGTCAAAGGCCAGGGCAACATGAACCTCATCAGCACGCCCGAACTCAAACTCCCCGACAACTTCGAGGCATACGACCCCAAGGTCAACGACAACTTCCGCCTCACCGAAGACGGACTGAGCGGTGCAAAGACATTCGAATACACCTTCATTCCCCGCCATCCAGGCAACTACACCATTCCCCCCATTGAGTTCACCTATTTCGACGTCAACGAAAAAGCCTACAAGACGCTCACCACCGAGTCCTACAACCTCCAAGTGGCTAAGGGACACGGCGTTGACGTCAGCGCAAACAACCAGCAAGAGGTGAAGAAACTCGCCGACGACATCCGCTACATCAAGTCGGGCGATGCCACCGAAGACGCCCCCATGTCCGCATGGAAATACCTCCTCTGCTACCTCATCCCTCTCGCCCTCTTTGCCATCGCCATGCTCCTCATGCGCCGCAAGCGCAACCGCAGCGAACTGCCCCATGGCGGCAAGAGCGCCAACAAGGTGGCCAAGAAACGCCTCAAGCATGCCGCCGCGCTCATGCAGCAGCACCAAGACGATGCCTTCTATGAGGAAACCCTCAAAGCCCTCTACGGCTATGCCGCCGACAAGTGCAGCATACCCTTGGGTTCGCTCACCAAAGATAACATACAGAACACCCTGCTCGAGCGAGGCGTCCCGCAGGAACTCACCGACAAGTACCTCGCCGTCCTCGACCATTGCGAGTTCGCACGCTACGCACCCCAGGCATCTGGTCTCAACCCCGAAGCCATCTACCACGAGGCAGTCACTGCCATCGGAGAAATCGAGAAAATCAAATAACTTAAAAACACCGTTGTTAATTAGAAAGCCTCAAGAACTCAATCGCTAATTGTTAATTGTTAATTGTTAATTGTTAATTGCCCTGCCCCTACCTGCAATTATTATTTATTATTTATTAATTATTAATTGATGAAATCCCTCCTCCTCCTTGCCATCGCCCTGCTTGCCCTCCCGGCTTCCGCAGCCAACAAGCAAGCGGCAGATTCGCTCTATGCCCACCAGCAATACGCCGCAGCAGCACAAGCCTACAAGGCGCTCCTGGCACAGACACCACATTCCCCACAACTCCTCTACAACCTCGGCAATGCCTACTACAAGCAAGACAGCATCGCCCAGGCCATTCTCTGCTACGAGCGGGCACATATCCTCGCCCCTGCCGACAAAGACATACAGGCCAACCTCAACTTCGTACGGACCAAAATCCAAGACAAACCGCTCCCCGACGGCGAATTCTTCTTCGTCACCTGGTTCAAGCAACTCGCCCACCTCACCGGCATCAGCCAGTGGACCACCATCGCCATCATCTCCTTCGTCCTCCTCCTCATTGCCGCAGCAGCCTACATCCTCCTCCACAGCATCACGCTCCGCCGCATCGGCTTCTATGCCGCCATAGCACTCCTCATCCTCTGCATCTTCGCCAACGTCGCACTCCTCATCCAGCACCACGAGCGCAACGCACACACCCACGCCATCCTTATGGCGCCAGCAGTCAGCGTGCAGAGTTCACCCAGCAAGGAAAGCACCAAACTCTTCCTCATCCACAACGGCACAAAAGTCAAAATCCTCGACGACACCATCGACCAATGGCTCGAAATCTACTACGAAGAAGGCAAGCAAGGATGGGTCCCCGCCACCAACTTCGAAATCATCTGAAAAAATGACGAATTACGAATGACGAATGTGGAATTTTTCGCTTGCACGAAATGAAACAATGAAGAATGATAAATTTAATAATTCGTAATTGCCCCATCGCGAAGCGACATTCGTAATTCGTAACTCAAAATACGTAATTCAACCATGTCCCCCTACTACCTCCTCAGCGAACGCCTCCTCCGCCACAACCTCGCCACCATACAACAAGTAGCACAAGACGCCAACGTCAACATCATACTCGCATTCAAGGCATACGCACTCTGGAAGACATTCCCCATCTTCCGCCAATACATCACCGCCACCACCGCCAGCAGCCCCTACGAGGCACGCCTCGCCTACGAACTCTTCGGAAACAAATGCCACACCTACAGCCCGGCATACGAGGACGACACCTTCGCCGATATCGTGCGATGCAGTTCACACATCACCTTCAACTCGCTCACGCAACACCAACGCTTCCACCTGCAGGCGCAACACTGCAGCCTCGGACTGCGCGTCAACCCCGAATACTCCGAAATCGGCACCCTGCTCTACAACCCCTGCGCACCTGGCAGCCGCTTCGGACTCCTTGCCAGCCAACTCCCGCAGCAACTCCCCAGCGACATACAGGGATTCCACATCCATTGCCACTGCGAAAGCCAAGCAGACACCTTCGTACGCACGCTCCAGAAAATAGAAGAGAAATTCTCGCCCTGGTTCCCCCAACTCCAGTGGATTAACTTCGGAGGAGGGCACCTCATGACACACAAGGACTACGACCGCCAACTGCTCATCGACACGCTCAACGCCTTCCACCAGCGCCATCCCCACCTGCAAGTCATCCTCGAGCCAGGCTCCGCATTCGCCTGGGAGACGGGCGCGCTCCATGCACAAGTCGTCGACATCGTGGCCAACCACGGCATCACAACCGCCATTCTCAACGTATCATTCACCTGCCACATGCCCGACTGCCTCGAAATGCCATACATGCCCAAGGTGCGCAGGGCGCAAATCATCGAGGGCAACGGCCAGACACTGCCACCCAACACCTACCGCCTCGGAGGCAACTCATGCCTCAGCGGAGACTTCATGGGCTACTGGCAATTCGCCAAACCGCTCAGCATCGGAGACGAAATCATCTTCGAGGACATGCTACACTACACCACGGTCAAAACAAACATGTTCAATGGCATACACCATCCCGACATCGCCATTGAGCATCTCGACGGAACCATCGAAACGCTCCGCCGCTATGCCTACGAAGACTACAGAGACCGCATGGATTAAGCCGTTTCAGCCTATTCCGCGGAGCATGGCGATGGTGATGACGAGGATGTAGTTGAATGCGATGACAGCGAGGAAAGCGTTGAGGTGCGTCTTGAGGTAGCCTGAAGCCGTGAATTGCTGTGAGATGAGTTTAGGTGTTTTGTTGACTTTCCGCTGTATGAGATAATAGATGATGTATGTGATGGTTCCGATGCTGGCGCCTGCTACTGCTCCGACAAGTACGTCGCCGAGGTAGTGTACGCCGAGATAGAGGCGTGTGTAGGTGGTAGTGATGGCCCAGAAGTAGAGTGCGATGGACATGGGCGTGTATCGGAAGAGGAGTGCGAGGAATGTGGCTACGCAGAAGGTGTTTGATGCATGGCCAGAGAAGAACCCGAAGCGCCCTCCGCGGTAGTTGTTGACGGTGTCGACGAGGTACATGATGTTGGGGTCTTGCGTAGGCCTCCACCGCGCGACGAGCGGTTTGACGAGTCCGGAGCAGAGCCGGTCCATGACGGCAATCATGATGGCGATGGTGAGTAGTATGGCGATGAACGAGCGGAAGGTATTGTTTTTGAAGAGTATGTAGATGAGGCATGCGATGAGGAGCGTCCATGCGAATGTGTTGGTGACAGTGAGCATGACGTTGTCCCAGAAGATGGACTGTGAGCCGTTGATGGCGAGCGTGGCTTGCTGGTCGAGTGTGAGGAGGCGTTCCAAGGCAATTAATAATTAATAATTAACAATTAACGACGTTCCATCATGTTCATTCGTCATTTTTGCAGTGATGACGTCACTCACGGGGATGTCGTGGGGTGCTGTGGGGACTTGCGGAACGAGTTGGATGGGGAAGCAGATGCCGATGGTTGGGCAGGTGAGGCGTGGGAGGAATCGGTCGTAGTAGCCTTTTCCGCGTCCCAGGCGGTGGCCTTCGGCGTCGAATGCAACGCCGGGGATGAGTGCTAAGTCGATGGCGGGGTAGTCGGTGAACTCAGGTCCTGCGGACTCTTGTATGCCAAAGGCGCCAGTGGCGAGTTGCTGCTCGCCGCTGTAGATGTGGAGTTGCAGGTCGTTGCCGCAGACGGTGGGGAGGAGCAGTGTCTTCTGCTGTGAAAAGCGGAGAAGGGGAGTGATGTCTGGCTCATCGGGGAGTGGGTGGAAGAGCAAGACGCATTTGGCCAGTGCAAAGCGCGGGTCGCTGGCTATGCGCTCGACGATGGCTTTGCTCCACGCCTGCAACTGCTCGGGAGGGGTGCTCCTGAGTTGGTGGCGGAGGGAGAGGCGCAACTCTGCTTTGGTCATTTCAATTAACAATTAACAATTAACAATTGCCTTGCCATTTGCTCATTTGTCATTTAATCATCGCGAAGCGAAATTCGTCATTCGTCATTCGTAATTCCACATTCTTCATGCAAGATGCGTTGAAAAGCGTGACTGTGTGACGCTGCTGCTTCTTCCGCATGCCGTTTTCTTCTCGTCCGTGTCTTGCACGGTTGGCTTGGTTTGGTTGCTGTTGAAGAGTTGCATGGCTTTGCGGATGGCGGGGTCGTTCATGTTGAGGAACTGGAGGGATGCCTCGGTGTCGAGCATGTTGTAGATGATGGAGCCGTAGATGAATTCCTGGAAGAGCGGCTGGCTCTTGATGATTTGGTTGTTGCGGCGCGCCAGTCCCTTTTGGTCGGCATAGCGCACGAACTGCTCTACGAGGTGCTGCGACTTGAGGTAGGTGAGGAGTTTCTCCGTCGTGGTGTAGGGCGCGAGTTCTTCGCGGTGCTTGTCGGTGTATTCGAAGCAGAACTCTGCCAGATAGCCTTTCGACGCGCATTCCTGGTAGTAGGGCGTGAAGAGGGTGGTGTCTTCAGGCACGAAGACGTCGGGCATGATGCCTCCGCCGCCATAGACCGTTCGTCCGATGCTGGTTTGGTAGGCCTCGCCCGTCTGGCGGATGGAGTCTTGGTTGAAGAACTCGCCATGGTTGTAGCGTGTGATGATGTCGAGGTCGTAGTCGGTGGCATCTCCGCTGACGTAGGGCTTCTGGATGCAACGTCCCGAAGGCGTGTAGTAGCGCGCAACGGTGAGGTGGACGACGGAACCGTCTTCAAGGTCAATGCTCTCTTGCACGAGGCCTTTGCCGAAGGTGCGGCGTCCGACCACCATGCCGCGGTCGTTGTCCTGAATAGCACCGGAGAAGATTTCTGCTGCTGAAGCGGTGCTTTCGTCAGTGAGCACGATGAGCGGCAGGTCGGGCCAACTGCCAGAACCGTCGCTGTAGTAGTCCTGGCGCGGACTGTTTCGCCCTTCGGTATAGACGATGAGTTGGTTGCCTGGGAGGAACTCGTTGACCATCTGAATGGCGGTGCCAAGGTAGCCTCCGCCATTGCCGCGCAGGTCAATGACGAGACCCTTGCAGTTATTGGCAGAGAGTTTTGCCAAGGCAATCATCATCTCTTTGTAGGTGTTCTCGCCAAAACTTTTCACCCGCACATAGCCGAGCGAGCGCGTGAGCATGTAACTGGCATCCACGCTCTTCACGGGAATGTCGCCGCGCTCCACGATGAAGTCCTTCTTCTCGTTGCGGCGCAAGACGGTGAGTTTCACGCTCGTGCCTTTGGGTCCCTTCAGTCGGCGCATGGTTTCCTCATTGTTCACCACTTCGCCCACGTAGGCAGAGTCGTCGATGGCAATGATGCGGTCGCCGGCGAGGATGCCCACTTTCTCTGACGGACCACCCTTGATGATGCCGCTCACATAGACTGTGTCGGAGCGTGTGGTGAACTGGATGCCGATGCCGCTGAACGACCCGTGCAGGTCTTCGTTTGCCATGCGGACATCCGCTGCCTTGATGTACTGCGAATGGGGGTCGAGTTGACCCAGGACAGTGGTGATGGCTTTGTCCACGAGGTCGCTCACATTCACGGTGTCAACGTACTTGGCGTCAATCTCCGTGAGCAGTTCGCTGAGTTTGCCCGAACTGCTGTTCACGATGCTGAGCCTGCCCGACGACACGCGGCGGGCAAAGAGCGTGCCGAGCAGCACGCCGACAATGACGCTTGCCGCGATGATGAGGGGGATGTAGGAGTTATTTTGCTTGTTCATGCTTTTATGCTGTAGTTATGATTTCACTTCGAACGAGGGCTCTGCGGAGGCGATATCGTCCATGAAGACGACTTCGATGCCAGCGCGCCGCAGGAGGTTCAGACCGTCTTCAATGCGGTATTTCTCGGCATAGATGACGCGCTTGATGCCCGACTGGATAATCAGTTTGGCACATTCCAGGCAAGGGCAGGCGGTGACATAGAGCGTGGCGCCGTCGCTGCTGTTGTTGGAGCGGGCGATTTTCGTAATGGCATTGGCCTCGGCATGAAGCACGTAGGGCTTGGTCACATCGTTCTCCTCGCACACATTCTCAAAGCCGCTGGGCGTGCCATTGTAGCCATCGGAGATAATCATCTTGTCCTTCACAATGAGCGCGCCCACCTTGCGGCGAACGCAGTAACTGTTCTCCGACCAGATGCGCGCCATGCGCAAATAGCGGCGGTCGAGCGCTGCTTGTTTCTCTGCTTCTGTCATAATGCTTTCGAACTGCTGAAGCGGACATAGTTTCTGCTGTCCTGCTTGATAATCAAATTGTTGGAGTCGCCTGAATAACTGGTTGCTTGGCGAAGGATGTTGTAAATCGCGCTGCTGAGCGACGTTGCGGTGGCATTGGTCGCCGTGGCAAATGTCATGCTGATGCTGTGGTCGCCGCCATCTGCGCTCCAGGTGCCATTCACGATGCTTCCCGTTACCAGCACGCCGCTGAAGGTGCTGGCGGAGAAGGTGAGGTAGTAACTGCTGGTGTTGGTGTAGAGCGCAGCGATTTCGTCGCCCGTCAGGCTCGTGCCGTCCACTGTGGCACCCGTGATGAACCACGTATGTCCGTTGAAAATCTCGTTCACGTCGTCTTCGCTTTCGCAGTTCCACAGCAGGAGCGGAAGCAGGCAGAGGAGTAGGAATTTTGCTTTCACAATGTTTCTTTTTTAACGAATAACTGTTCCATGTCTTTAATGACGAAGAACCCGCGCTTGATTTCCACCGCGCCTTGGTCTTTCCAGGCATTCAGCACGCGCGACACGTTCAGGCGCGTGTCGGCAATCAGCGCCGCCAAGTCGTCCATGCGCACATGTACCACCTTCTTGCCCGAAGTGGTCAGGCAGTTGATTTGCAACCACTTCAGCAACTTCTCGCGTGAGTCGGTGGGTGGGGGGCTAAAAAGCAGCTTGCGCGTGCGCTCCAGTTTGTTGCAGATGTAGCCCAGCATGTTAGTGCGAACCACGTCGTAGTTGGCAATCAGGCTGCCCAGTTGCTGCTTCTCAATGCTGCATACGCCGCCGTCTGCCGTCATCGTGTAACTGTGCAGGAAGCGCTGCGACATGCCCCACAGATTCTCTGCTTCGAGCATGACGGGCGTGTTGGTCAGGTATTCGCTGATAATCCAACTGCCGCTATCGCCACGCCGCTCAGTGCACACCTCGCCGCTCAGCACATAGATGAGGCGGTCGCAGCGGTCGCCTTGCGTGATGAAGGTCGTGCCAGCACTATATTTCTTGAAGTCCAGCTTCACCAGTTCCACCATGCGAAGCATGTCCTGCTTCCCCATGCCCATGAGGATGGGCAACTCTTGGAGGGTAGTAAACATTTCACTCATACTCCGTAAGTCATTTATTCGTAATTGATTTTCACCGCGCTGTCTGCGCAAAGCAGCAGCACCTTCAGTTCTGGATGTCCTGCAAGCGCTTTCCGTCCATCGTTCACGCCAAGCACCATCAGCGCCGTGGCCCAGGCATCGGCTGTAGCGCAGTCCTCAGCAAGCACCGTGGCCGAAAGCACGTCGCTCTCAGCAGGATAGCCCGTCCGCGGGTCAATGGTGTGGCCCACGCGCTTGCCGTCCACCTCGCGGTAGTTGCGGTAGTTGCCCGAAGTGGCCATGCTCATGTCGGTCACCTCCAGCACGTCGGCCAGTTCAGGCGTTCCGCCGAGCGAATCCACTTCCGGCACGTCCACGCCAATGCGCCACAGTCCGCCTTCGCTGCCATAGCCCTTCACGCGCACTTCGCCGCCAATCTCCACCATGTAGTTCTTCACGCCTGCCTGCTCCAGCGCCTTGCCCACGGCATCCACGCCGTAGCCCTTAGCCACAGCGCTGAAGTCCAGCATCATGCGGGGGTCGTTCTTCTTCACGGTGTTTCCAACCATGGTCAGTTTCTCCATCCCGATGAACTGGCGCAGCGAGTCCACACTGGCGCTGTCCACCGTCAGTCCTTGCTTGAAACCGAATCCCCACGCATTCACCAGCGGGGCAACTGTCACGTCAAACGCGCCGCCTGTTGCTTGCCAAATGCCTTGCGAAAGCGTCAGCACCTCTTGCACCTGCGCATCCAGCGTGTCGGTCTGGTTTTGGTTAATCAGGCTCACGTTCGACAGGCTGTCAAACATCGACAGGCTGTGGTCCACGCTTGCCAGCGCTGCGTCAATGACCGCCTGCAAGTCCTTCGTGCTTTCATACTTCACGTGATAGACCGTGCCAAACACAAAGCCCTCGTGGGTCTGCGTGGCACTCACGCTCCAGCGCTTGCCGCCGTCTTTGCCTTGCGAGCGATACTCACGCGCTGCATAGACCGTTCCTACAATCAGCAGCAACAACAGTGGCAAGTGCCACCAGCGAAGTGGATGTTCCAGTTTCTCCATATCTCAGTCTCTTTCAGTCTGTTCAGGGCATTTTCTTCTTGCCCCAGTTCAAGTCAAATATCAGGGAGTAATTGAATCCCCATGCCGTTTCCGACATTGTGGTGCCAAAGCCTGGCACATAGTATGGTTCTGCGTAATCGTTCTTCGTCGAAGCGATTTTCCGCTTGTAGCGCACGCTCCAGCCCATGTGGAAGTTGCGCCAGATTTTCACCTGCACGCCTGCCAGCAACTCAATCCACTGTGTCGTGGTGCTGATGCCGTTGTAGGCAAAAGGTTCAGAACCGCCCCAGATGGGGTCAACCAATTCTGGTCCGCTGATGTCGAAGTCGTACATGCTCACGCCGTATCGCGCGCCGACAAACAGTTTGTTGTCCTGCCACTTGTCGCGCAGCACGTTGTAGTCCAGGCCCACGCGCAGGAAGGGCGCAGCAGTCTTATAGTTGATGTTCGTGTTGTCGTCAGTCACGTCGCAGCGTCCATGGCCTGCTTCCACCACGGGGAAGAACGTGTTCTTCAGGTTCAGCCGAAGCGATGCCTCTGCCCCGCCATAGTCGCCCTGCAGATACTGAATGGGCGAAACCACGTCAACGCCCACCGACAGTCCCTGAAACCAGCCGCCCAGCCACGAGCGCTTCTTGTGCTTTGCGCCCTTGCCTTCTGCCGTCAGCGTGTCCTGCTGCAGCGTGTCGGCAGGCAGCGCTGCCACGGCAGAATCGCCAGTCGCCACATCTTGCGCCGCCACAGGC
>Ga0065711_1038604_pt1 | contig 18599 bp, 12 predicted proteins | sample Hoacrofraction12_FD_59098 | JGI IMG/M metagenome (GOLD analysis project Ga0065711, IMG submission 59098) | Hoatzin crop microbial communities from Cojedes, Venezuela - Epithelial fraction 12 v2 (version 2) | ecosystem: Host-associated > Birds > Digestive system > Esophagus > Crop | place...
CATTCTAACTCTTCATCCAGGTCGTTGATGAAGAAGTTGAACAAGGCTGGGCCCAGTACTGACCCCTGGGGGACACCACTAGTTACCAGCCTCCAACTAGACTCAGCACCGCTGATGACAACCCTCTGAGTTCTGCCATTCAGCCAGTTCTCAATCCATCTCACCGACCATTCATCCAGCCCACGCTTCCTGAGCTTCCATAGGAGGATGTTATGGGAGACCGTGTTGAAAGCCTTGCTGAAGTCGAGGTAGACAACATCCACGGCTCTCCCTTCGTCTACCCAGCCAGTCATGCCATCGTAGCAAGCTATCAGATTGGTCAGGCATGATTTCCCCTTTCCTAGCCTAAGCCTCCAATGATCCCTCTGAACAAATACTCTCCCTTCCACCCTCCTTTCACACAATGAACCATGACAGTAGCCTTGGTCTTTGTTTAAGCAGCAAACTGTCACAGAACCTGCCAACTACTTTTCTAACTGTATTTTCATTATACATCAGTGTAGTCACTCGTTTTCAATAGCGTAACTACAACAGACTCTCCTGCTCCCCCCAGGATTTAATGCCAATACTTCTGTCAGATGCTAGGGATTTTTGTTTGTTTGTTTGTCTGGGGTTTTGTTTGTTTAGGGAGGGGAGTGTACTGTTACAATATCACCATCTAGTCCATTTGTAGTAGTAACCTATCCCAAACCAAAAGAATGTAATAGTGTTCATAAGGTGCCGATTTCCTCCAAGCCAGAAGTTAGTCATCATTCCCCATACTTTTTAATGTTGTTCCAAGCAGTCTACTGCATTGCTACCAATATACAAATATTTACCGTCTTTTTTCTTCTGTGCCAAAATGGTTACTTCTTCACCTTTAGGAAGATCAAGTAAAAAAAGGACAGCTTCTTCTCTGATGATATTTGTGAAGTCTACGTTATTTACCTGGTATCAATGAAGTAATCAATTTGATTCAGCATACAACATTATAACAGAGATTTAACTATACAATGAGAAATCTGAATAAACTTGTTGCTACGATTTTTTTTTAATTCGGTTTCATACACATACCCCCCAAGTGCATGTATCTCAAGATGTAACTTGTACCTCTAAATAGTCCCATTTTATTTCTTGATAAAAGCATAGCTTCCATAACAATAGGTAGCTGTTCATTTTTCATTCTTTAGATCAGCATTCTGGAGCACCCACAAACATTAGTAACACACAGAGCCCTTTGACAATATAGTGACTCAACTGTTAAAACAACCCAAACAACTAAACAAAACTGCCCACTGCATTAGTCTAAGAAACTGGATGCAAAACTTACTAACCTTCCTAGCAACAGTACAGCAACAGGAGACTGTGCTGCTCTTAAGTCATCTAATCAGTATACACAGGAAAAGAAATTGTATGAACTACAAAAGCGACATAATACTACAGAAAGAAAACGTACTTTGGTACAACAAAACTGTTACTGTACTGTTATTGTTTTTTACATACCCTGAGAATTTGGTCCCCTTCCTCTAATCCTTCTTTCGCTGCAGGGCTGTCTTCCAGAACACCAGCTACAAATATGCCAACGTCATTGCCACCTGCTAGTCGCAAGCCCACGCTATCTCCTTTTCTGAATTTTACCAGTTTCATGCTTGGCCTAGAGATTAAGGAAATATTCCACTTATAGGTATAATAGCATACAACATCCTAGTAAATTTGAGACTGAACACATGCAAAGAACTAATTTGCCTATAATTTCAATGGGAGGATATTATGCTATACATACCATTAAGTGCTTATCAACTGCAGCATTACACACACTCACTAGTGGCACTTCAAAAAACCCACCTGCATTTACTTGTTTAGTGGGGTTCATTTGTCCTACACTCATACGGTGATTTAAGTGAGGCATTTTGACACTCTCTTCCAAAAAAATTCCTCCTTTTAAAGAGCTGTGCTGGCATATAGACCTACTTTAGCTCTAAATAGATTAAGATTAATGTGAGACAAAACCAAACTAGAATCTACTCTCACATACACTAATGTCCACAAAGGAGATCCCAGCTGAACTGGGAGTTGACTCATTTCCACGTCATGACTTTGCACATTTCTGCAGTGACTGTTATTCATTGCTCTCCAATTATTATGAAAGGAAAAGAATATGGTACAGTATCTCTCCTCTCTCTGGAGAGGGAGACGGGGCAGGAGGGGTAGGGGTGCCCAGGGAGAGACAATCACTGCAAATTCTTTTCACCAGTTGATTATTTTAACTGCTAATTTCCATAGAAAATTAACAGACTTGCTCTATGACACAATGTCAGTGCCAACAACACTCAGGAATAAACATGAAGTCTTCATTCCAGTATTTCTGAACAGATGTGTCAGGACAGCATATTGGACTTTACATCAGACCATTTACGCAGGTTATTCATTATCTTGGATAAAAGCTTGGTTTGCTCAAGGACCAGGCAGATTCGAATAGAGTTTAGAGTTACATTACCGAAGCATTCCATCTTCATGGGTTGAATTGGGTAAAGGACCATCAGATGGACTGACTGGTAAATCCACATCTGGCTGACCTCCTTGTGCATACACTGGCTTTGGTTCTATTAAAATATTAAAAGATTTCAAATGTCCATTTGGTCATCTAAAGATGAGAAAGCAAAGCTTAGCTTAAGAGCTTCATGATTTCAGCAGCCTTCCTCTTAAACCCACTTAGAGCTAAAAAGTGAAATATTAGCAACTTACAACAGAAGAAACTCTCACTGTGCTTTTCAAAGCAGCACGATTACTGGCCTAATTATCACTTCAGCAAAAAACCCAGAACTTCCTTTGTACTTCATTAAGTACTCTGAACATCATACAACTGCAAGAACCAGAATGCTTCATACTCTCAAGACCACTTTCAACCTTGCTGTTTCTCACCTTGATTTATCAAATGTAACTTGTTCATTTTCCATTGGCTCTCTCCCTCAAGAATTCAATTTTTGAAACAAAAATACCACAAACACTAACTACTGCTGCATGCCTTGAGGTCAGCAGATTTCAACACTTCTTTTGGTCCAGCTGATGGCTCTTAAAGATAAGCACGTACCACAGCTCTGCTGTATACATTCTCTGGAGTCACTGGGAGGAAACTGCCACTGCAGTCTTCCCTCCGTAATGAACACAAACAGGGGCTCTTCCCTGATACGTGGCTGCTCATGTTAGAAGAATTTGTATTTAAGGCTTATCTCTGCACACTTGAAAAAAGTTTACTTCAAACTAGGCTGGCTTTGAACTAGTCTGGTATCCCTGATCTTCCCAACAACTGTTGCCGTCATCCTTTCAAATCACTGAACGGACTAGTTTGAAGTTAGGAATTTCAGACAATACAGTAATAACGCCTTTTACTGTATGGTGAGGACAAAAATCACATTATAACACAGCCCTTCCTTTAAGTCTCTAACGACCCTTTCCTAGCCTAAGCCCCCAATGATCCCTCTGAACAAATACTCTCCCTTCCACCCTCCTTTCACACAATGAACCATGACAGTAGCCTTGGCCTTTGTCTAAGCAGCAAACTGTCACAGAATCTGCCAACTACTTTTCTAACCGTATTTTCATTACCGTATTTGAAAGACTCATTTCCCTAGACCTTTCTCAGGCTGTTCAAGAATTATGCCCTTTAGTGCACCTTTTTATCTCAGGCTATATACTACGGCAATTTAATTTTATCTACAGACACCAATTCAAATATTATCTTTCTGTACAGGCCTACATCTCCTCCCATCAAAACTATGTATTTCCATGTGCTTCTTCCCATTCACTCAAGAACAGAACATTTCTTCCCCTCCACTAACCAACAAAATCCCCACAGTACTTATTACCTGCTTGCCAGTCCCTCAAACCAATTATTAGCACATCACTTTGAATTAAGAACCATCTCAAGGGGCTCCTATCCTGGCTGGCTTTTTATTATGCCAATTATTAACCTTTAATATCTTACAGAAATACAGAATTCATCTTTCTAATCTCACTACCACAACCTTTTTCTGTCTTGGCAAATATAAACTTACTTAATTTGCATCTTTTCATAACACTATTGCAAAAGGTCACCTCCCATGACAACCTCTGTAATAATGGCTGCTGCATCAGAAAACCTACTGAAAAATCTTGAAAATCAGAACAGAGACTATCAACATCATAGCTCTTCTATTTCTTCACTGAGCTACTAAATACTACATGCAGAAGTGTCACTGTTCATCCCTTAAAGTCTTCAAATATTTTCAAGCTTGAATGTGCTTTTTCTCATTCCACCCAGCCTTTCAAGAACAGATCCCTCTAACACATCTACACAGCTCCTCTTTCTCCACTTATAATTTCACTGAAGTGCCTCATTCTGTAAACAAACATAAGTCAGCCTGTCCAGAACAGTGTCCTGTCACCGTATCATCTTATGTTTTTTTTTTTGTTGGTTTTTTTTTTTATACCACCTGGCTTTTATCTGCTGTGATTTAGCTTATCCTTCCCTTTTGGGAAAAAAGTAATGAGATTTTGTTCTGGTTTTATTAGTTGTACCACACTCGTTAAAACGCCTTCTTGGTCCACGACTGTAGTTAGAAAGTGCTACAGTAACAAAACATTTCAGAGTGTTTTGAGTTGTCTTGCGAACAGTAGTTCTAAATAGGGTAACTACTTCCTTGTTGAAATACAGTCTGCTACAGTAACCCATAAGAACCAGTCTAATACCTGACTCAGAAAAGAAATGACGTATTTGAATCTTGCTTGAGAAAACAAGACAAAACTCTTTATGACCATCACCTACAAATACAGCTCTAAGCACCACAGTTTCACCCCTACATAATGGGCAGACCTCACAGCTTAGGTTTTCAAGACCAAAACTCTAAATGGGGTTATGGTTACAAAGACTGTTCATATTCAGAAATAAAAATAATTAGGACCTGGTCTGTTCTAAGACTTTAGAAATCATTCCACAAATCTGCAATGGCTTAAAGTCTTTGCTTGTCACCCATTCTCAACAACATGCATAATCAATGCATTTTAATACTTTTACCTGGGAGTGGTGGAGTTTGTTTTTCAGTTCTTTCAACTGCCACCTCTTCCATAGTTTTAGAAGTATCATCCGCATTCTTTACAGGTGTAGAGACAGCCCCCGGTTTAGTCATTCTCTCATCTTCTCTGCTTCGAAGACTATATCAGAAAAAAAGATTCCACTCTGCATACAGAATTGTTTCTATGACCTTGGTACATTAAGACTAACAAATAGCTTCATTCATGACGTTCAGGTTTGGTGGGTAAGGAATTACCAATTACTACTAAACAAGTTTTTGTTCTTACATTATCACATTATTAATGATTTTTACCATTTCTAAATCTGAGCATTTTGTCGCTAAACTTCATGTTAATCAAGGACTTCTCTAGATACGGCTATTTAGAAAGAGGAAGGACATGGTGAAACAGACTGCTCTCCGCTTCAAGCACCAAAGTCATACATGTGCCGTATATCAAAGGCTATTCAAGAAATTGAGAGGCAAAGGGAAGAAGGCAAGCAGAGCAGTTACAATGGTCTTTTTCTCACCCCTCCCTGTAGAGATCATGAATTTTTAGACTTAATTCTTCGGCTTTGCGTGATCAAGCTAATTTATCTGCTCCTTTGTATGGCAGCCGCCCTGGAACACATATGCTGCTGCTGTGGCTCTTCGTATGGCTTTGCAGAGATAAAAGGTAGAACACAAACATGCCCCTGATTTCTTAGTCTTCAGAGATGATGAGGCCTTCAATCCACAGCTATCACAAGACAGCAGTGCTTCCCATACACTCAGTCATCTATGCACTTTAGTAAAAAGACAACTTGCTGCTTCTTATATATTTCCTATACATGCTTACAGCAAAAAACAAAGGCATATATGACAAGTTAAAAAGTAAAAATGTATCTCTTGTTCTTTAAATGAGAGCAACTAAAGCTTACAAGAACGTAACTGCTATGCTGTTAGCTTAAGAGGTAAGTTATTCTTATATTTCTATACAAAGGTAAAGCAACCAGTTGTACCACAGCAGAACTGAACAGAACATACGCCGTAGGTTGAAATGTTAACTGTTACACTGCTATCTACTGAGTAACAAATAATTTAATAGGGTTGGAGCAGGTGTACCTTAATAATGAGCAAAAGTAGATTAATATACCAAAGAGACAGCGTAAGTTCCAGAGCGTGTACATTCTTTGAAAAAAAGGTTCTGAGATGCTTAAAATACCTATCCAATTCCTGAGATTTGGCAAGTAAGCAAGGATATAAAAAGTATTTGAGAGAAGACAGACACAAACACATCACAGCTTTTTATGTAATATCAGACTTAATTGCAAGGAGAGGAAAAAAGGTACTTCCTCAAAGAAAGCAACGGCTTAGTCAGTAGGTGCAAGTCCATCTCTTCCCAAAGGAGAGGCTGTATGGGGCGGGGACGACACACCAAAAGTTTTTCACCACGAACAGCTAGATGGTGCTATGAGACAATACTGAGTATCATTTTCCATAAAGTACAAATGTATCCAAAGAATGCTATTATACAGAGTAAAGACTGCTTATTGTAAGCAGAACTGATACTTCAAGAGTTGGAAGCATGACTTAAGAAAACAGATCCCAGCAAGTCTACTCATGCAAGATGGGTGAGAGTAAAAAAACCGTAAACATCTAAATATAAGCAGAACATGCTTTCCTGAAGCGATGAGAAAGTTTGAAACCTCAGAAACAAACCTTAGCTATTCAGCCAAGACATACTAAGACTTCTCAGCACCTTCTTCTGCCAGTTCTAAAACTGCGCACCTAAAGGCAGCTCAATAAACCCAGAATACAGAAAAATACTGCAATCACCACAACAATCTGGAAGACATAGGCACTCTTGCATTATACACAACCATACTGTTATAAGTCATTGGTAAAACAAGCACAGCAGCCTAATTTAAAAAAAAAAAAAACAAACCTCTTTGTATCTTTTTTCATTCAGATAAACCCTTTTGGGGGGGCTTCTGGAGTTGATTAAAATGATGCCAAAACCATTATATCTAGCAAAAAGAAAAGCAAGCATTTATCCCTCTATTCTGTTCCCAGACTTCACTGATAAAAGTCTTCTTATTCCTCTTTCAGATTTCCAGCATATTTTCATTTATACATAAAATTAAGTGCATAAGCTAAAAGCTTATGTATTACCTCCAGCACTACACTTAAATGCGACTGGACTCCTCATTCCCTTGAAAATAGTTCCTGGATTGTTAAACACAGACACATACATTTAGTTCTTTAAATACATACTAAGTGTCTTATAAACAAAAAGTCCTCTAGCAGTGAAACTACAACTAATTCCCCTCCCCGTCCAAAGATTTTTGGGTAATAAGCACTAGTTAATGAGGTATTAAAGTAAGTTTCCCAATAAGCCTTCCCTGCCTGTTTCCAAGCATTTCCCAGTGCTCAACAGAAGCTCCTCCATTTTTTTTAAAGTATGCCTAACGAGCATTTTTAAATAACCTTCAGTCACAATGCAGTCAGCTACACAGTAGTGCCATCAACTGCGGCTATTACTTCAGAACAAAAAAATACCATCTGCGACACACAGTTAGAATGTTTCTTTGCACAGGAAATGTTTTGAAAAATATGCACATGTAGGCTATTTCCAAATGTGTTTTTAGCACATCTCAAACTGTTTAGCATGAGAAGACAATAAGAAGCGTGTTCCTAAGTAATTAATCAATCCTCTGTATTAGTAAAGAGTATGTTCTAGAATTCAAGTTGTAGAAAAACTGTTGAAGAGACATCTGTGAACTTCCTCTGGACTAAAGAAAAACACAATTGCTATGTAATGCTTTGACAGAATGTTCAAATAGCAATCATCACTAGAATTCTGTATCTGGGAAAACTGCAGGCACACTGGTGTACACACCAGTATGGAATACTGAAAGATGGACAACACTGAAGACCCTGCCAGACCATGAAGCAATACTGCAGCACGTCTGCTGGCAGATTTCTGTGCTCTAGCGCACACCTAAAAGGTGTCAGTCTGTAGTTAAGCTTGTATGAAAGGACTGAGGATTCCCTGGAATTTCCTCATTAATGTGCAAACACCTGGCAGAACAGAGTATTTAGACTCATTATCTTCAGGACATTTTTAATGTCCTCCTTAGGCTCAGCTTGGGGACTTTTTGCACCTTTTCTTCCTCAGATTATTGATCTCCATCTTTTCTTTTTCTCCAGATTTTTCACCAAATTTTAAAAAACTAAGCCGTTGCAACTAATCTGATCTTACAGCAGATCTGAACTTGCACAAACGATCACTATAAAGAGAAGTTGCTTTTAACATATTTTGTTTTGTTTATGTGGCTCAGGCCCAGATTTTCTGATCTTGAAAGGGACATGTCCAACAGGAAGTCAATCCATGCCAAGGTAGCTCTTGTTCATAAAGCAGATATAGCGGATGCATTCAGAGTTGAGATAACTTCAAAGTTCCTTCTCAGGAAGGATTTAATTCTTCTGACAGTGTAGTCCATAGGGAGGAAGTGACCATCTACCTAAGCCACTGTAATAGGACAGGAAAGCACTAACACCACAGTAAGTTTCAGTTTTGATGGATTCCTTCCCCCCCCAGCCTTTTTCACACTGCATTAGAAACACGTCACAAAATAAAGGTTTTAAGTCTGACAGAGACCTCAACCTTCACAATCAAATCCCTGTATACGGAACCCTGCTTTTAAGTTTTTCCCACTAATATTGGGCTCCTACTTGAAAACAAAATTTCATGCCTTGTGGTCCCTCCAAACAGCCAACATACATGGAAGAGAAGCAAAAAGGTCTGTAATCCATAACCCCAACTCGATGTACATGCAGGTAAGATCTGTCTTGCAGTTTTATTCACCCTTGAAAAACTCTGGAAACCTTGAAAGTGTGTTACTTTCCCCTTCGGCAAAAAAAAGTGTTATTCATCTGGCGTCAGGCACATCTTAGTTTTATGAACAGCCAGCTGCAATTTGTTTCTCAGAATTTTTGGCAGCATCTAAAGATCTTCAAATATAGGCTCTGTATTTGGAATTTGCAACAGATCAATTCTAACTTTTGCTCCATCACCTATGAACACTCAGAAGGTAAAGTTTTCTCTTACAAATATTTCATAAAATCTAAAATGCAATGCTAAAATTCTATTCTAATAAACTAAAATGTCCACTTCCAACAAACTGTGGAAATGTAAAACAGGACAGATTTAAGTTATTCAAGCCTGAAATGTCACATGGCAGAAGAAAAAATTCCAAACCACACAACAGATTACCTTTCTCTGAACTCATACAAAACTAGACTTGCCTACTTCAGAATTATCATAAAAGTCCCACTACCAAGTTCAAATATTAAAATAGTCATTCCAAAAGCTAGATATGCTGTGCAAGATACCTTGTTTTGTAGGAATTCAATGTATTCAGAAACATAAGATAACTTTCAAAGCAGGCTAGTGAGGAAAATAAAAAGCTTACGCCCAAATCAAGCAAGATTTCAACGAGTTTATGCAGGCTGGACATTCAACAGGAACTGTGCTACTAGTTATCTTGGATCTTGGCAGCTAACTGCTTTCTAAAACCAAAATACAATTGCATATGCTTCAGTAACATATATCACTATCAAACTTGCATTGTCATTCATATAACCACGCTCTAAGATTATGTTTAAAAAAAAAGGATTAACAATGAAGTTATAGGTTCAATTTCTCCTGATGTCTAAGAAAATGTGGATCATTATCAGCTGCATCTCCTGAGAGCAGAAGTGCTATATTACTACTACCGTAGTTCTGCGTCACATTTGTCACACTGTATAAATCCAAGCACTCCTACAAATTATACGTCACGTTAAATAGTTGATTTAAAAACAATTCAATGCTGCCATCACCTGCCATTGCTGGGCTGCTGTGGAGAATGTCTGGAATGGTCTGAAGGCTCTGACCTCTGGTCAGGAGATCGTGAACGACTGCGGCGGGGCCTGTCATGTGATCGGTTGGAATGATCTGATGCCAGCGACTGAATTTCTGAAATGTCTGTTAAATAAAAGTTGTTTTTACATGAAATGATAGTAATTAAAATGGTGGTGTGACCTGCTCAAATGGAAATAAGCTTTTGCAGAGAATTTTTATGGAGATGTTAAATTTATGTTTATTATTTCAAAACAAATAAACTTAATATTCCTGCAAGAACAACTGCAAGAATTTGAGCTTTATCTTTTTCTCCATTGTTTCTGAAGGCATAGATTTCAATTACATTCAAACAAGAGTTTACCCACATGACAATTTCACTCCTAATTCTTCTCCTCCCCACCCTCACATCCCACTTATGTATTCCACATCTTCACACCACAGGGAATTCTTCCCTCCCTCTAGAAATCAAGTTTATTTATACTCACCATCTCTTTCTGAAGCATTAGCAGAATGAATACTGTCAGACAAATCGGGGACATTCAACAGTGTAGCTCGTTCATCTCGCTGAACAACCATCTTCAACTTGCCTTTTGACCTTTCTATTAGTGTTTTTGCATCTGCTAAGGACATATTTTCTGTCACTGTGCCATTTATCTGAAACAGAGTTAAGAAAAAAGCAGGTATAAACTTCCTGAAAAAATACAGTGAATCTCCAGTAAAAACAGTGGTTTTCTGTCTGATGATATTTAGAAATCGCTAGGTATTTATGAAATTATCTCAATACAATGGAAGACCATTGAGCTCATCCAAATCATAACATAACATAGAAAGTTATTTTAATTTTTACAAGACAAAGCTTCCACTACTAATACAAAACCTTAAAATATTAGTTATGATTTTTGAACCAGCAGTGCTATACTCGGAGTAAGGAATAACATGTTATTCTGCACCAACACATCTACAGCAGTATCGTGAAGTAAAAATTGTTAGTATGAATACTGATTTCTACAAAAATTTCAAAATATAACCCGAATGCAAGTTCTAGTGTTGTCCAACAGTCCAATTCCATAACACTAAACTGTACAACTAAGCATACAGGGCCAAAGTCTCACACCATCCCAAATCTTTTCTATTATGCATTTACAGTGGGCACTAGTTGTCTCAACACGGCCTGAGGAATAATACCAAAAAGGCTTTATAATTTTTCTTTCCCTAGAAAGTTTGATTTATACTTGAATTTATTGATCTTTGAAAAAATTAAATTAAAAAAGATACATCTTCTACAAAGAATTACGCTATTAAGAGATTGCTAATTCTAAGAATAGTTATATCAGTAAGTTTTCCCTTTGAACACACACCACCACCATTTACTATACCTTCAGTACAACATCTCCTTCCTGAATATTGCCATCTCTTGCTGCCAGACTATCCTGTGATATTTCTTTCACAAATATGTGGCTTGCCAACCGTAGACCATACTCTTTATATAACAGCAATGAAAGAAAAAAGAAGTTATGAAGCTAGAGTAAAAACAGGAGGAGGTATCTGAAGATTGACAACACTGCTTTACACAACATTTATACTGGAAACACAGAGGAGAGTGAACTTGACACATGAAGCACTGTAATGGAATTACTCTATGGATTTACCATTATATCAATCTCTTTTCTAACTCTGCCTGTAATCATAGCTGCTGTTCAATAGCTTCATTTAGATGCTGCCTAAAATTTTCCTCTTTCAAACAAGACGGACACACTGAAGACTCAACTAAAGTATATGGAAGGTAGTTAGCCACTGACTATCAGATGTCAGGTGCATAGCTGGGATTTGTTCAGACTATATAATACTTTACCCTTAACTAAGCACATGTATTTTGGAATATAAAAATACGACCGGAAATGCAACAGCAGTTTAAGTTCTCAGCTAACTACTAGTAAAATGGGCAAACAAACTGTTAACCGCACCATTCCTATAGTCCATGAAGCCCTTAACACAACATTAACTGAAGCAGTTGGTCTTTAAGCACCAGCAAAAAAGTCTTAGCAAGCACATCACATACAAGTTACCTTCATTTTTCCTCGATTTCACCAGTGTTACTTTGGTAGGTTTTGCAGGCTGGCTGGAAGTAACCGACCTTCTGTCTGATCTCGGTGATAAGCTTCTCTCTCTGCTAGCACTTCGATCTCTTACCCAGCTCTTCTCATGTCTTCTGTTGGCACTTGGACCACCACGGCTACTTCTTGGATCCCGGATCTCTTCATCATAGCTGTCATCCTCATTTTCAGACACTGGTTCAGGTTCTGGTCGAGCCACTGGAATCTGAATTTTCTTCATCCTTCGGATAGTCTACAATGAAACACTAGATATCAGCCTCTGGCTGTGTAATGCTAACAGCGTTGCGCAATGTCAGAAGCCAAGCTAATCCCAATACTCAAAAGAAAACATACAGATGTATTTGTGAATGCTCTGAACTCTTGCATTCGCATTATAAAATCCTATCCAGTTAATACACGAGACTCATCAATACAGATTACTAGAAACCTGTTTTTGAGGGGAGGGTATGTTTGCTTTTACAGTTGTTTTAGTTTTCTTGCTTCTGCAAAAGTGGCACCAGGATAAGAATAACAGCCATTGTAGCATAACGTGATGTTTTGCCTCCACAGAGCTGCATATTTGAATGTCCTTTCTCATTGCTTAAACCCACAAATCAGTTACTGGCATTACTAAAAACTTTTTTGCTAACATGTAATCTACTGTATACTCAGTGTGTTATTGACAGTAATTGTCCTCAAGTTTAAAGCCTCCCAATCTTCCAAAGCAATGTTTATGCAAGCCACAGAGGAAGGGGAACATTTCCACTGGAAGTTCAGTATTGGTCTGCACTAACGTAGACAGCTCTTTCCAGAATGGGACCTAACCCTGTTTGGAGGTTTATTCATTACGTGTTAGAGAACTGAACCAAGTTATACCACAAACTTTTCATTAATTGCTTTTCTCTACACAAATCTACACACCACATACGTCAGATGCCAAAAGCCCTGCACAGTTTGCCACACATTTTTTGTGCAAGCTTTAAGGACTTGCTAAATCTACAAATGCACAACACAACTTTTCGCAATGGTATTAAAGCACAGAAGAGCACTAGAAATCTGTCAGCTTTACTACAAGTCGTAGAAGACTCTTTTCCAGAATTAAGAAGTTGTTACAGCATTGTGCATTTGTGTTCTATTTCTTGTAACTTAAATTTCAAACTTCTACAGAAAGATGGATTACTACCCTTCAGTGATGACCTGTTCTGTTTTGCAAAGTTCAAAAGCCAACCACTTTGAATAAGCCTACAAAATTACAGGAATTAAGGTAATTGTACTTTATTTTGGCAGACTTTACTGAACACAAAGAACTATGTTAGTGCCTGAAGAGCAGATAAAGTCCTTTAGCATACACCAACCTTTGAAAAACTTGATGGAAGTGCACTTAAGAAAGCAAAGAAATATTAAACAAAGCTGAGAATTGAACTTCTCGTAAACTGAGGAGAACTTTACCATAAAGAAAAGGAGCCTGAAGCATGCAGTGCCACACTACCCAAACATCACCATTCACATTTTTAAAAAGTGCTGAGTGACCCACATGATAAACATGTCATGATCATCACTTAAACCTGAAGCATCACACACGTATTATTCAAGTACCTTGCATCATGCATGTATTTCATAGCAGACATATCATTTCACTTTTTCTCTATAACTACAGAATTTAGGCTTAAATCCTCAAGACATTCACTTACAATTTTGGCATTCTTCCCACTTTTCCTCAGCTGCTGAACAGCAAATGCATGCTCGACATTATCCATTGAAACTCCATTTACCATTGCAACACGGTCATTTTCTCTGAATGAAAAACATCACAGAGCACAGTATAAATATTTTATGCCAAGGCAAAAATATTAGGGAATGGGTGTCCGTGCACAAACAAACTGTATTATAAACCTACTATACAAAGTTACAGATAGGTATCTTGAGAGTAAAACAATTAGGAGGTTAAACTTCCACTGACAAAGATAAATGCCCCCCAAATCAGAAACCAGGTACAGTTTGGCACTTACTGTAGCAGTCCTTCTGCTGGGCCTCCTTTCAGCACATCAGAAATAACTATAGATGTCTCACCACTCTGAAAGTGAGGATTATCTCTTCCTCCAGATATTGCAATACCAAATCCAAATCCAGGGGCCTATAATGTAACAAAATAATTTTTTTTTCTTTCTACTATTTACATGGTCACAATTCACATTTCCGCAAACACAAAAAGGTCTTATGGGATGAATACAACTTATTGGAAGAAAGAAGGATCAATGAACCATGCAATGCTATGCAATGCAAGAACAGGAGAGCGATTAAAAGTAAATTAAAAAAACACTTTTAGAAGACAGAGTTTCAGAGTAACTACCCAATCTTTCCCAAAAGCAAAATATTAGAGCTCCCATTTGCATTTTTATGGCCGGGGCCTCAGGTGGTCATCAGCAAGACCGCAATCCTCAGTAAGCACAACACACCATATCACTGTGTTGAGACACTGACTCAAACCCGGACCACTTCCTCTGAGTTTTCACATCATGGTATTCACCCAGCTTGACCTCACTTAGCTCAGGAACTGACAGGATCACAGCACACAGTAGTATGACTGCAGGCTCCGTTCTTCGGAATAATACGAAGATCACTTGTACCATTAAATACATCAAAACCTTGTCAGCACTTGCAAATCACCTGCATCTTAACAAAAGTAATTTACTTCAATCTATTCCCTCTAGGGTGACCTGCCACTACAGCAAGGTCAATGTCTCTGAAAAGTTATTTCTGTTAGATATTTCAAGATACAACAACAACGCTTACATTTGCCTGGAAGCAGTGAGGGTGGGAAATAAAATTTCTAAATGTAACTGATTTGCAAGCTACCTAGTTCTTCCTTCATTGCCCAGCAAACACCATCAGAAGGTTATTACCATTTAAATGCTGTATTTTGCTCAAGAACTTATTTTGAAATCTTTTACTATGCAAGATACAGTCATTGGATAGAAAAAAATCAGGTTTCAGTCAATTCCTCCTCTCCATTTCACACAGCACACACTCCATGCTGGCAGACTTCACCCTTTCTTTTTCAGACTTCGACAAACATGACCCAGCTTTAGCAATGAGTTTCATAACCTTACAGTGACAACAGAAGCAACATGGCAGGCTGCATCTAGCTGTAAGACACATGACATTCAGCTTTTTGGACAGTAATCACTGCTCAAAAAAACCTGTTTCCTATGTCCCCCAACATAGAGGTTATAAAAAAAACGGTCCAGATTTAACCTGTAAGCAGTGAATAGGACCAATGCAGCATTAAGACAAAGCTTTGGAGATTCACTGTTCACAAACAGATTTCAACAGCTGGCAAATACCGTTGCCAGGTATGAAGAAAGTAAGTTTGCCTAACACATGTGGCGGAGTGGGGAGGGGTATACCTTGCTGCCTCTTTTACACTCCTTTTAATTCATTAAAGGAAGACTGGACATGTTTTCACGAGACATTCCAGCCAGATCAACCAGAAATCATGTCAGGGATTCGAATGAAATTGATTCAAATGAAATTAAATGAAACCCTGTGCCATGCAGGACAGTCTAGAGGATCATAACAACTACTTACGATCAGAGCCGAGGTTTTCTTTCAGTTTTATTTTTTAACTAGTCAACAAAGAATATACAATAGCCTATGAGAATATTTAACAAAAACCTCTTTCAAAGCAGTAATATTTCCCCTTTCTCGTACTACTGCTTCATCTTTCAATTTTCCATTACTCTAACAAACAGAATCCAGTTTGCACTATATTTGGGTGCGGAAGGAAAGGGAGACAAGAGGTAACAAAGACATTGATGTAAAATTTTATTTAAATGTTCTCTGTCTTTCATTACACCATAAACAAAAAATTCTCAGTTCTCCACTCATGAAAAGAAATACAATGACCAGGCTAAGTAAGTCCAGCAGAGGTGCAGAAGCTCACTGTAAAGCTTACCTTGTTGCTTGCCTTTCTATTTGCTTTAGAGTAGATTTGCAAACTTAATCACCAGTATTAAGGTGACTGGTTTCATACACTAATGTTCATTCCAAAAAGCCCTGAAACAATGCAGTCTCGTATACAGACAGCAGTCAAAAAGACCGTAAGTCAGATGAAGGCTTTCTAATAACATAAATCAAAGTCTTAAGAAATACTCCAAATCAGAAAGTTCAAATCAAACCCTGTCTCTTCAAAAATTCAAGAGCTCAGATAAGAAGCCTTCCAGTAAACCTCAGCCTACTACTTTTCATTTTATCCTGCTGCCTATCATCATCTTCAGAGATAAGCAATAAAATGAACTACCCTCAGAAAACTGAACCTAGCTCCTAGACATGCGTGGAAATAGCAAGATATTGATCACTATAGATTGTACAAGACAAACATTATCATAACTAAAATAGCATTTTTTTAAAAAAATCTGCCAAATCACAGATGTTGTACTGACAACATAAGAGAAAAATAACTGTACTATTTTGTTCTCCCACAGTAAGGCAGCAGGGGAGAAGCAGAAAGATATGCACATAGCTGGTTTCTGTTCTTTGGGGGAAGGAGACACATCTAACAGACACACAGAATTTGAGTTCCAAGGACGAAGAAACCCACATAATACATGAAGCGCATGGTTCCTCCTTAAAGTCCTTTACAGTTCAGGATATAAAAACCATAAGATCTCTCAATAACAGATAAACTGTAGCTACCCGATAAGCTTTTACTGAACTTGCGACTGCCTCCATCTCTGAAGAGCTAAGTAGCAGTCCAGGAAGTTGGAACAGTAGTAAAGAAAGGGAACAAAACCCTTGGTTAGAAGTTCAAGCCTCTCCTCCCCCCAAAAAAGTTTCTACTAAGTCTTTTGACAATAGTCCTGGAATTCACCAACTACTGTGTTAAATCACAGCACAGACTGCTTGTATGCTCTGTTCCAGAATCTGTAAGATACCCGAAGCAGATGGTGGGGTGGGGGGGTGGGGAATCTGATGTTTGAACTACACCAATGGGCCTGAACTGACATACGTATACTGCAACTAGTGGAATTAAGTATACTCTGCCCCTAATTTGTAATGACATCTCTGGAAAGAGGTCATAGAAAGAAACCCTTCAAAAGAAGTGAGCAAAGCTGCATTCTTCAACAAGAACCCCCTATGTAAAGCATTCCCTTCTCTTTTGTAAGGCTCATCTTCCAAAGTTTTATGGAATATTAATCGCTTTTTAAAGGGCGTTACAGGATCAAAACATGTTCAAAAAAACCCTAACATATATCTTTTCAAGGTTGTAACAACAGTTCTGAACTGCCATTAATTGGTTTATATACCAGTAACTGCCCCCATAACAATGCAGAAGCATTTTTAAAGTGTTTAATACCTCAGACACTGACACGTTACTCAGTAGACTACACAGACAGAATACCTTATACAGTACCCACTAATGTGGCTTTTTTGGTTTTTCTTCAGAAAGAAATTTCATACAGATGATATCTACTTTCCTAAAATTTGATGATTACTACCGAAACTGCTTTTTGTTTTTACAGTTTTGGCTACCTTTATGGAGCCCAAGAAGAGTTAAAGGAATCCTACTCTGCCATACACAGCAGCAATGGAGTTACAATAGAGAACACCACAGACTTCAAGTAAAGTTCTCACTGCTGGAATTAGCAACAGGACAAAAATGAGTCTTGAAACAGGAATAACACAGTCAAGGATATTCTATGTATCTTTGCTAACACACACGCCACCTAACAAACTACCTGCATTTCCCCCCTAATTTGAAGGCTGCTTATTATAACAGATGGTAGTGGTTCTTACTAATTAACTAGTTTTGATCAAACACCTTTAATAAAAACTATTTAAAACAGAAAAAGACCACAGTTACATAGTTTCTTTAGGGCACCTGGAGGGCCAACATACCTGACTGCTATTAAGCAGATACTTCTGAAGAGATTAGAGTTGATCTAGACTGACACAAAGTCTGGACTTCTCTGCCTCTCCCAGGAGAACTTACTACAGTTTTAGACAAATATATCCTGGATTAGATTCTTCCAATGAATTGTCTAGCCTTGTTTCTGAAGGCGAATACCAACAGAACATACAAAAGTTTGGTGAATCCCAAACACTTTGCAGGCATACCAATAAAACAGGAAGCCAGTAACATGAAGCCTGACTTGCATCTACCCCACATAAATTCAGCACATCAAATGTCATTAATTCCATCATTCACAGCCAGCTTACTGCTCTCAGCTAAACCAAAATCTAGCAAAGGAGGCAGGAGATCTGCATGGTTGAACAAGGAGCTTCTAGCAGAGATCAGGTGGAAGAGAAACGTGGTCAGAGCGTGCAGGGATGCGACGAGGAAGGCCAAAGCCCGCCTGGAATTGAAGCTGGCAAGGCATGTCAAAAACAACAAGAACGGCTTCTTCAACTACATCAGCAGCAAAAGGAAGGCTATGGACAATGTGGGGCCGCTGCTGAATGAGGTGACTGTCCTGGTGATGGAGGATGCGGAGAAGGCAGAGCTACTGAATGCCTTCTTTGCTTCAGTCTTCAGTGCCAAGGCAGGCCCTCAGGAATCCCAGGCCCCAGAGGTAAGAGAAGAAGCCTACA
>Ga0065711_1038605_pt1 | contig 18599 bp, 30 predicted proteins | sample Hoacrofraction12_FD_59098 | JGI IMG/M metagenome (GOLD analysis project Ga0065711, IMG submission 59098) | Hoatzin crop microbial communities from Cojedes, Venezuela - Epithelial fraction 12 v2 (version 2) | ecosystem: Host-associated > Birds > Digestive system > Esophagus > Crop | place...
GGGGCCGGAGCCGGGGCAGCGGCGGCGGAGCCGGAGCCGGAGCCATGCTGCTGGCCTCAGCCGTGGTGGTGTGGGAATGGCTGAACGAGCACGGGCGGTGGCGGCCCTACAGCCCGGCCGTCAGCCACCACATCGAGGCGGTGGCCCGGGCCGGGCCGCGGGCGGGCGGCAGCGTGGTGCTGGGCCAGGCCGACAGCCGCCTGGCACCCTACATCATCGACCTGCAGTCCATGCACCAGTTCCGCCAGGACACCGGTGAGTCCGCTCGGGCCGAGCCGCCGGCCGGCCGGGCCCTGCGCCGGGCCCCCCCGCTGCGACCGCGTTGCTTTGCGCCGCTTTGCATCGCCGGGTGCTGCGCAGCCCTGCCCGGGCGCACGTCGCACCGGGCTCCCGGGTCTGGCCTTGCATTGCTTGGTGCCGCGCGGCGCTGCCCGGTCCCTCGCTGCCCGAGGCTCCCCGGCCCGGCGTTGCCCAGTGGCGCCTGCTCTGGGGTTGCGTTGCACCGTGCTGTGCCTTCCAGCGCTGCCCAGCCCTGCCTGGTCTTGCACTGTTTTGTGCTCCCTGCTCCGCAGTTGCGTTGCACCGCACCATGCTGCTGGGTCCCATCGGGCGCTGTCCTGTCCCGGTCCCTCACCGCGCTGCATTGCACGGGCTTGTGGTGCCAGCCCCGTGCTGCCCTGCCCAGTCAGGTTCTTTCCTGCCTGACACGATTGATCTGGATTTGCTCTGTGTTTCCAGGTCTCTTGTTGCATTGCACTGGTTGGTGTAGATTTGCACCGTGCAGTGCTTTGCTGCCAGGTCTGGTACTGCACAGCGCTGCCTAACGTGGAATTGCGTTGCATGGTGTTGCACAATGCTGTGCTGCTGGGTCCCATACTGCACTGCACTGCCTGCTCTGGAGCTGGGTTGTACTGCGCTGCCTTTCCCAGTCCCGTATTGCGTTGTGCTGACTTGCCCTGTGCTACGTCCCATCACCTGCTCTGCCATCGCGTTGCTGGTTGTACTGTGCTGTGGTGCTGGGTGCCGTGCTGCATTATACTGCCTGATCCTGGATTGCATAGCCTGGTCCCATGCTGCATCTGGATTTGCCTTGCACTGCTCTGCTCTGCTTGCCCTGGAGTTGCCCAGCCCTGCCTGCTGCTGCCCAAGTCCTCGCTGCCCGGGGTTGCCTGCTGCCAGCTTGCACTTCACCATCCCGCCTGGTCCCCAGGTGCTTGCAGTATCCCACGCTGGCTGGCCCTGCTGCACCTCCCTGGGCCCTGTTGCATGCTATGACCTTTTATTCTCCTGGCCCGCAGTCCCTTTGTGTGCAGAGCCTGTCCACTGCAGAGCCTTCACCAGGCCCTGGCCCACCACGCCCAGCTCCCTCTGTGCTACTTCTGAGCCGCCATCAACTCCAAAGGCCTGGTGCTGTATGGTGCTTGGAGGCCAAATCCTACCCTGGGTCAGGGCAGCCCATGGTGGTGCCCAGGGTGAGGGCACAAGCAGGTGGGGGTATGCTCAGAGAGGGCACAGGCAGCTGGAGGGTCCCCAGGGTAGTGGCATGGGCAGGTAAAGGAGGGTATTTGAGGGTGGGGGGCAACGAGCAGGCATGGGGGTCCCCAGGGTGGTGGGAGTGTGGAGGGATTCCCAAGATGGTGGGGCATGTATGGCTTTGGGGATGTCTGGAATGTGGGCCGACAGGCACCCTTGGGGGAGAGATTGTCACAGGGGATTTGTGTCCCCCCAGCCACCCCTGTGATGGCTGTGGGAAGGGGACCAGCCAACATCCCTTGCCCCTGAGACCGGGGGTGCTGGGTGCAGTGTGATGCCGGACACCCTTTGGCCTCCTTCCCCCAGCAGCCCTGGGGGGTGGCGGGGACCCTCCCCTGCCCAGGGTTGTGGGGACAAGGGATTTCTGCAGCTGGGGGGCACTCAGGGCTGGGGGCCAGCCTCTGAGTGCTATTGTTGCCTGGGAAGGAGGCCTGAAAGGGGGATTGTTCTGTCTCTCCCTGGGTTGCTGGGGATGTTGGTATTTTGGGTCATTAAACAGCTCTGATTTGGGGGGTCACGACCCTGGCAGGCCCTGAATAGCTATTGTCCCTTTTCTTCCCCTGTTGAATGGGAGGCTGGCTGGCCGTGCTGAGCTGGGGGGACACACACCGTTCCCACACCACCGCCCAGGGACTGCCAGATGCCGCATGCCGCCGCTGCTGCCCTCCCTGCCTCGCACCGGATTAGGATAAATTGCCACCTTGCTCCCCTCCGGCCCCACTTTGTGCCGCCAGTGCCGGTGGTTTTTCTCCCCTTAGTGCCCATTCGCCGGACGGAGACGAGTGGCCTAGCTTGCTTGGGGTGCAGCTGCACCCCATTCTCCATAGTGGGGTGCTCGATGTGCACCTGTCATTAGTGCTGATAAACAGCTTTTCCTTTGTAGTCCACTTTTTTGTGGGAAGTGGTCCTGTGTGGGGATGGACAGTGGTGGCTGCTCCCAGCGGAGAGATGGGGGTGAAAAGGAACTGAAAGTCTTGCAGGCTTTGCAAGACACATGGTGAAAAACTGAAGAAGCAGGTTTGTTGTTTCTTCTCTTTGAGCTTTCTTCTTCCTACCGCTGTTAATAGGGCCGAGCCATGGGGTTTTGCAGAAGAGTGTGAAGGCAGTGGTGCTCGTGAGCTCATCCTACCCATTAACAAAACAACTCTGGGTGCTAGTAGCATGCTCAGGATGGGACCCTGAGGCTGAGCCCGGCCACGTTCAGCCTGCCGTGCTGTGCCATGAAGCATCCCAAAGAGGAAAGCTTTCTCCTCATTGCAGGAGTTTCCACAATTTGTGTCTGTGCTTTGAGTGTGTCCTAGTTGACTGAGAGCGGCGGGAAAGGAAACGTCTAGCAAAAATGAGGATGCAAGCCGCAAAGCCTTCGTGCTTTGTGTTCTCATCCCACTCTTAACGCTTGCTGACAAGGGAGCAGGAGCTGGGCACAGGGCCCCGCTCAAACTCCTTTGCTTGGCCTTGCTGGTATTCTCCCTGTGCCATGCGCTAGGTTTTTGTCATGGGTTGGTTTGGCACCTACAGGTGGTGGGGCTGGCACAAGCCCCACTCTGCTGTGCGCATGGGTGCCTGTGCATGTCACTGCTGCGGGGCTCAGAGCTGCCCCTTAAATATTTTATTCTTCTGTCCTGGTCCGGAGCTGAGAGGAAGATAGGGCTGTGGTGGGCAGTGCAGTAGTCCGATGCCTATGTGCCTGGTCTCACCAGGCTCCCGTGGGAGGTCCCTGGGAGCAGGCTGGAGTGGCCAAGCTTGTGTTCCTGTGTTTCCCCATCAGTGTTGAGCGGCTGCACACTGGGGCTGGAGGGTGGCCACCGCTGTAGCCCGATGGGGTGAAATCTGCCCTCCTGTCACCACAGTCACACTGGGGTGCACCCCAGTGCTGTGCCGTGTGGCCTGGGCCCTTTGAGCGCACTGGTGGCAGGGTGGCTTGCAGGCAGCGGCCTGGAGAAACCAAGGCAGACTAGTCCCCTGGCAGGGCAGGGGCAACAGTTGAGCTGGAAAGCTGTCCTGTCCTTGTGCCGGATGGCACCGATGAGGCGGGTTGGGGTGGTTTTGCTCCCTGCCCAAAGGTGGGTGCCAGCGCCAGGGTCTGACAGCGTCTCTCACCCTCCCTCAGGCACTATTCGCCCTGTCCGGCGCAGCTACTACGACCCATCGTCGGCGCCGGGCAAGGGAGTCGTGTGGGAGTGGGAGAATGACAGCGGGTCGTGGACGCCCTATGACATGGATGTGGGCATCACCATCCAGCGCGCCTATGAGAAGCAGCACCCCTGGGTGGACCTGAGTGCCATTGGCTTCTGCTACGTCATCGACTTTGCTACCATGGGACAGATCAATCGGCAGACCCAGCGCAAGCGCCGCGTCCGCCGCCGCCTTGACATGGTCTACCCGCTGGTCTCAGGCACCCTGCCCAAGTCACAGTCCTGGCCAGCCAGTCCTGGTGTGGCAGCGGCCCCACCGGTCCCTGCCTGTGCTTGTCCCCAGTGCCTCCTGGTCATGAGTGTCAAAGCCACCGTGTCAGCTGCTGGCCCTGGCACAGCCACCCTGCAACTCCGCAAAGCCCTCCCTGCACCACCCGTCGCCCCCAAAGCCACAGTGCCAGCCCCAGGGGCCAAGGCGCCTGATGGAACGGCCATGGTGCGTGGCTTGCTGAAGCCACTGGCAGCCCAAGGGGGCCGGCGGCAGGCAGCCAGCACACCTGCCTTGAGCTCGGCCAGCTCCACCACCAGTCCCCCTAGCGCAGGCGGTGGCAAGGTGTCCCATCCAGGCATCGGCACCCTGAACCGCAGCCACCTCCAGCGCCTGGCCATTGCCCAGTCCCGGGTGCTCATTGCCTCTGGGTGAGTCCTGCCACATGCGAGCAAGAGGGTACTTTGGGGGGAGAACAGGGGCACAGAGTGGTCGCAGCCCCATGGGGCTCCCCACTGCAGGGGTGGTATCAGCCCCGAGCCTGGTGGGAGATGGACCTTGGCGGTCCCCGACCTCCCGCACACAGAGGGCTCTGCTGGGCCCCTCGCCTTCCCCGTGGGTGCCTAGGGACTGGAGCAGGGACGAGGTGGCTTCTGCATCTCAATGAGGAGGCTGAGGCTGCTCTTGCTCTTGGTGGTAGGGGATGGGTGGGGGAATGTGAAAGGCCCAAAGAAAAGCCATTCAAGCCTCACGAGAAGGGGTCCCTCCAGACCCCCACCCTTCAAAGACACCTCTTTTCCAAGGGGGTGGGCATTTAATGAGCCTGTTTCTCCCCTTTGTCTGGCTCTGTCATCAGCCTTCTGTCGCAGCCTGGCCCCTTTCCTCTGCCTCTCCATCCTCCCCCTTCCCTCCGCTCCTGACCAGCCGGGAAACTTTCCCATGGAAGAGAGCCCCAAGGGGTGGGGGGGAAACAGCTGAGGCAGTGATGTGGCCGTAGGAGAAAAGAGGAAAAAAACAACAGACTGGCCCAGGGAGCGGTGACAAAAAGGGTCTGTGAATGGAGATGCAGGCGGGGTTTCTAAAGGGCGAGAGAAAAGGCGGCGGGGCTTGTCGCCCCGTTGGGGGATTCTCTGTTTCCAGCCAGGGCCTATGCAGTTGCTTAGGCAACTATTGTCTGGCCCCCACGGGCTGCGGGGCTGTGGGTGCCTGCTGCTGGCCCTGACGTTGTCTCTCCTGGCTCCTTGCAGGGTCCCCACTGTTCCCGTGAAGAACCTCACTGGCTCCAGCCCTGTCAACCCAGCACTGGCAGGTGAGGGTGGGTCTGCAGCAGGGCGCCCGGTGCCTGCAGGCGCTGGCCTCCCCGCGGAAGGTCAGCCCCAGCGGGGCGGTATTTGGGGGAACATCTGGGGTTTAGGGTGACGCTGGTTCCTCAGTGCCATTTCAAACCCCGTTGCCCAGGGATCACGGGGATCCTGATGAGTGCGGCCGGGCTGCCTGTCTGCCTGACTCGGCCTCCCAAGCTGGTGCTGCACCCCCCACCCGTGAGCAAAAGTGAGATCCAGTCCATCCCTGGCATCTCCCACACCTGCCGCAAGACCACCAAGAAACAGGCCAAGAAGGGTGAGAGGCACTTTGGCACTTGGCCCCTGTTCTGTCCCCCTTTCCCTACATGGTTCCTCTGTCCTCTCCATCCCCTCCTGCTGCCCCTGGCAGTGGGTTTCCCTCGTGCTGCCCTCCGGCCCCTCTGACTCTTGCTTTCCTGCAGGTAAAACCCCGGAGGAGGTACTGAAAAAATACCTGCAGAAGGTGCGGCATCCGCCGGATGAGGTGTGAGCAGCAGGGGTTGTGCTGGGGCGTCCCCGGGGTGCTTTGCCCTGGGAGGAGCAACTGGGGATACAGGCGATGCCCCCGTGCCGTGCAGGGGTCTCCTGGTGCGCCTCATGGCTCTGTCCTGTCCCCGTCCCCCTCCGAAGACGAGCTGTGTGCCACATGCATGTGTTGGCCAGCCCCTGCGGTGGCCCAGGGTGATGGCATGGCTCCGGGCATGGGTGCTGGTCGCTGCGCAAGAGCAGGGCAGCTCATCAGCCCTGTGTCCTTGGTAAGGCTCCGGCTGCATCTGTCCATCTGACCCGTCTCCTCCCCTCCCGCACAGGACTGCACCATCTGCATGGAGCGCCTCTCTGCACCCTCTGGCTACAAGGGACCGCAGCCGGCCGTCAAGCCTGACCTGGTGGGGAAGCTGGTGAAATGCGGCCATGTCTTCCACCTTCACTGCCTGGTCGCCATGTACAACAACGGCAACAAGGTGCGAGGCTGCAGCGCCAGGGGATGCCTGAGCCCCTGGCTTGGCAGCCTGTGCTGAGCTCCATCTGCCCTCAGTGGAACGGTGCTTAAGTCCTGCTGCCCCGGAGGGCTCTGACCCTACCCTGACAGAGAGTTTAGTTTTTATCAGCAGCAAGCACTTTGGGACCACTAAATCAGAAGCCAGGCTTGTGTGGGTGTTTGTTCCCACCGGTATGCCCAGTTTTATGTCCTTGCTTTCCTTCCCAGGGTTAGTGGCGGTGAACTTTGATCCCTGCATGTTTGAGCAGTGCTACCTGACAGCGCTTTTCCAGACGCAGGTGGGCTTTCCCAAGCCCCCTGCAAATGGCCTTTGCGCTCAACATTCCCAGGAAAATGCGTTTCACGTTGCTGTTTTTTTTTCTTTTTTGTTTGGGGCGGAAAAAAAGAAAAAAGGAAACACAAAACAGGTAGGGAAAGTAGCGAGGACTGTAAAACTGATGGGGAAGAGAAAAGCAGACCTCAGGTTTTTGGTTAATGTTAGGTTGCCATAGCAGATTCTCACAGCCTTGCTTGCTGCTTCCTGACTGTTTTTGAAATGGCTGTTTTCATGATGAAAACAGTGTTCAGTGCTGCTCAGGGATGAAGTACCCAGTCTGGCTCGGTGCTGAGGGATACCGGTTTCATTATGTTCCCCTCTTTTCCTGCTCTCAGGATGGGAGCCTGCAGTGTCCCACGTGCAAAACCATCTATGGGGTGAAGACGGGGACACAGCCCCCAGGGAAGATGGAGTATCACATCATCCCTCACGCACTGCCTGGCCACTCTGACTGCAAAACCATCCGCATCATCTACAACATCCCCCCGGGGGTGCAGGTATGGCCTGGCCCTATGCCCAGGGGGGTACATGGATGGTCCCCTACAGGGGCTGGTGGCCCTTGTCACCACTGCGTCACGCCCGGGTCATACTGCAGCTCGTGCCTTGACTCAGGGCTCTGGGTTCAGCGATGTCCTGGGAGCTGCATGTCTGTAAGGATGTTGTGGGAAGTCTGCAGTATATCTGCATGGAAGTGTTGGCCCTGTCTGCTTGGTGGCATTAAGGACCACTGTGCTGTAGTGTGGCCGCCCAGCACAGCAGTGAGCAGCTCTGCGTCCATGGAGGCTGGGGGGGTTACCTTGTGCCCAGAGCATTCTTCTGAGCTCCAGAAGGGTTTTGTTCATCTCCCACTCCTCACACTGCAGGGACCGGAGCATCCAAACCCCGGGAAGAGCTTCACCGCCCGCGGCTTCCCACGGCACTGCTACCTGCCAGACAGTGAGAAAGGCAGAAAGGTGAGGGGCTCACCTGGGTGGCTAGAGCTGGCCAAGGCACGCTCAAGGGTGTATCGAGGGGGGGAGGGAGCGAACAGCTATTTGGAGCATGTAGAAAAGCAGACAGGGCTTATGCAGGCAAATCTGTCTGGAGCTTTTTCCCGTAGCCTGTCTGGCATGCTCTCCAAGAGCCTAGCGATCTTCCCATGTGCTGGGGGAGCTCTGCAGCCTCGTCCCCTCCCTGGGAGGGCTTGGCTGTGGGTTGCCCATATTGCTGGGGCGTACCAGGATGGTCAGGTGTGCCCTGAGCAGAAGTGGGTGCTGCCTGACCCATCTCCTCTCTCCACAGGTACTGAAGTTGCTGCTGGTAGCATGGGACCGGCGCTTGATCTTCGCCATTGGGACTTCCAGCACCACAGGCGAGTCAGACACGGTGATCTGGAATGAGATCCACCACAAGACAGAGTTTGGCTCGAACCTCACCGGCCACGGCTACCCTGACATCAACTACCTGGACAATGTCCTGGCTGAGCTTGCAGCCCAGGGCATCACGGAGGAGAGCCTGGTGCAGGAGAAGGACTGAGACCATGGCAGGGAGGCAAGAGAAGGGGTGTCTGTGCTGTGTGTGTGTGTCCCCCTCCAAGGATAAAGCTGCTGGAGAAACCTGCCTGGGGGCTTTGCAGGGGGCACCTGGAGCCCACCTGCTCCTGGTGGCACCCACCCAGTAGGAGCATCCGCAGGCTGGCTGGGAATGCAGGAGAAGGTCCTTTTGGCCATCCCCTTCGCTCCTGCAGGGAGGGAGCCTCCCCTCCACAGATCCATGGGGCTTCATGCTGGCCTGGCCATCCTCTCTGGCTGGTGTTCTATACTGTCCTATCCACAACTGCCGCTGTGCCAGGAGCTCGGAGGGTGCCAGGCTCCCCACCCTCATCCATCAGACGGTCCCAGCCTGGCCCAATGCTCCTGATGCCCACCTGGGGCTGGGACCTGGCCTGGGGAGGGAGCAGGGGCCATGGGAGTCCCCCTCGCTCTGCCTTATCCCTCAGCCGTCTGTTCGTTTGTTTGTCCTGTCCCGTACCTCCCCACTGGTCTGTGTCCACAGAGGTTGGGAGGGGGACCTGGTCTTTCTCGGACGGCCCTCGGTCCCATGTCTCCTTCTCCTCTTGGCTGTGTCTCAGCTGTGCCCTGCAGGGTTCCCATGTCTGGGGGGGAGGGAGGTTGGGGGCATGCTTCCTGGCCTGGTTCCCGCCCCCACTGTAGTGGGTTCCTTGAACTGTTCGTATGGGGGCATCCCCACATTGAATTTTTATATACCTCGTGTTTTGGGGTTTTGTCGTATATATGTACATATAGGTAGTGGCATTCTGGGAGGTGGCCTGGGGGCTGGGAGAATGCGATGCTGTGGCCAGACTGGGGTCTGAGCCCAGTGGCACTTGGGGACCGAGCAGGATGGGGATGCTCCTCTACTGTGGGGACCCCCCCACCCCAATGGGGGTCAGTGCCCCACGGTGGGGCTGTTGACCGTGGGTCCCCATGGGGCCAGGTGCAGGTGTGGGTGGGAACCATTCTCCTTCCTGCTGGGGCCTGGCACCATCCCCAGAGGTCCCAGGGGTTGGCAGAGCAGTTTTGGTCTGGGGGGCTTGGCATGAGGAGGGAAGGGTAGGTGACGAGGTGGGGTGGGTTGCATGGCATCTTGGGGTCCCTGCCAGCCCCCAGGACGCCACAGGGCCTCTCATCGCCACCCGTGCCGGGGTGCCAGGGAGGTCCTCATGGCTTTGAGGGCTACCCTGAGGGCACTCTGCCCACTGGTGGGGGCTGGCTATGGTCACGCCCCTGTCCCTCGAGGCTCCCAGGCTTGGAGAGCAGGGTGGGGCCAGCACCCACCACTGCCCAGGGTTCCCCCAGCCCTTAGCTGTTGCTCCCTGGGGTGCTGGGGTCTCTGAGCCAGTTTTGTTGCATTCCCCTCCTAGTTTTCGGGGGGTGGTCATCTCGCCCTCTGTCCCAGGGCATGGCAGCACAGGACGGGGATCCATCCTGCTGTGTATGGTTCTGTTGTCGCTGCTGTTTTCCCTGGCCGGGGCGGGGTGTGTCGCCCCTGGACAGCCGCCCCATGGAGGAGGGGTGGGGGGTCAATAAAGCGGATGGCAGGGGATGCTCACTGTCCCTGCATGGCCTGGCCTCTCTGTTGTCTTCTGTCCGTCGTCTGTGTGGCCAGGCACCCCTCGTCCCCCTGATGCCCTTTTGCACCGGTCTGTCGCCAGCTGTCCTTATCACGGGATGTTATTTTCTACCTCAAGGGAGAAAACCTCTTTCCCCAGGAAATCCCCTTTTGGGTGGCTCTGCAGCCAGGGGAGCTGCAGCAGCATGATCTCTCCTCTACACGAGCCCCAGGGTTCCCCCACTGCAGAAAAACCGTAGCTAGAGCTATGCAAAACCCTCCCGTGGTCGGGGAGGAAGGGGGGGGGTCCCCCACCCTCTCTAGGTGCTGGCGTGACAGCTCTTAACATGACACAGTCTTTTCACAACGTGACTTTTTTTTTCTTTTTTAATGCTGAGTTGTCTACAGAATTCATTGCTGGCTGAAATAAAACTGATCAGTGCCTCTCCGCATGCGTGTGTATATCTATCCCGATAGATATACATGGAGGCAGGGGTTGCTCTCCAGTTGCAGCAGGCAGAAATCAGTGGCCAGCTCTGTGCTCGTCTGCACAGGGCCCCTCCGCTTCCTCATTTCGCGCGAGAAGTGTTGCTAATGCCATCGTGCTGGCCTGGGTGCCTGCAGTAGCTAGGGGGGGCTCTCTGGCCTTGGAGGGCTGGGGGTCTTTTCCCAGGAGTCGGGCCCCAGCGTGCATCCTGACCCAATGTTTTTATAAGTAGCAAGTCTCTACCCTGGACGTGGTTGAGTCCTGCTGGTGTTGCTGTGTGTAGAGGAAGGGTAGGGGTGGTGTACAGCTTCCCGTGGCTTTTTGGGGCCAGCCTGGGGTGAAGAAGATGGCTGTGCTCAGGGTTTCCTGCTCCTTGGGCACCCCAGTGGCTTGTTGAAGGGCCCTGGGTCTCCATTTTTGGTTTTGGGGTGGCAGTACAGCTGAGGCATGGCTTGCGGTGGAGGGGAAACGCGCTTATCTCTGAAGGGGCAGAGCCCCAGGGCTGGTTGGAGGGAGGAGATACAGCCGCAGAGGTGCAGGGGCTGGCGGAGGGATGTTGTGGTGGGTCCTGATGATGGATTGACCCTGGGGGGTTGGCTTCTGAGGTCAGCTGGGGAGGGGTGTCAAGGGCCATGGGGCCTCCCAGGTGACTGAGACTGGGGTGTGGGGATCCAGAGGAGGGCAAGAGCATGTGTTGCACCGTGGAGGGGTGAGACTGAGGCCTCTGTGAGGACAGGGACCCTCGGCTCCGGGGGACGAGGGGCAGGGGGCTGGTGGTGCTGCACAGCTTTGCCCTGGAAAAGGAGGGGTGGGTGGGGAGGGGGCTTTGCCTGGATTTGGGGCACAAGGCATTTCCTGGCAATGGAGGGGGGGGAGGATGCTCATGCGATCAGCCTCTCGGGCTCTTGCTGGTACCCGTCGCCCACACTCAGCAGAGTGCTGTCCTCGGGGCTCGTGGCGGCCTGGCTGTCCCCTTTGCCCATCGCGCGGTACCCCCTCACCTTGTACCTCCGGTGGCTGTAGCAGACCATCGCCAGGATGGTGGCCAGCCCCACCAGGACTGCCGCGGTGATGCCAGCCACCTCGCCCCCTGTCAGGCCCCGGCCCCTCGCCATCTCTGCCGTGTGCTGGATCTCTTCTGGCCCTGCCAGCCGCCACACGTGGCTTTGCCCATCCCTGACCCAGGTGCTGTCCCCGTCCCCGTCCCTGCTGCTCACCAGCACAGTGTTGATGGCAGATAGGTCGGTGGGGGGCCGGGTGAAGGGTGGCAGGCGGGCAGGCGGCAGTGAGCCCCCTGTGAAGATGCCAGCCTGGACGCAGTACTGCACCTGGCAGCTATCGCTGATGAGTGCCAAGTGCTGGCTGAAGCCTGGGGGGCAGCTCTTGGCATGGGGGTCCTCAGCCGTGCCCTGGTGCTGCCCTGCCAAGGGGTTCCCTGCCTGGCAGCTGAAGAAACCCCCAAAGGGCACCGCATATTGGCCGCCCACCTCGTAATCCTGGCTCACGCACACCCTGAGCTCGTCAAAGAGCTTCAGTGGGAAGTACCCCGATGGGCAGGACTGGGCACCGGTGATGGAGTTGGCGCTGTGGGTGCTGAACAGCCCCCCAAAGAGGTATCCTGAGCTTGGAGCTGCTGGCCCGCTCGTAGTGCACCAGTAGGCACTGAATTGCACCCGGGAGAGCCAGAAGACATCCCGGCACTCGCGGTGGCAGAAGATGCCCAGCACGCACTTGTTGTGGCACTCCAGATGGCTGTGGCCTTCCTCCCGCTCCTGCACGCCCAGCAGCACCGGAGTGTAGGTGGTGGGGCAGGAGAAAGCCCCAGTGAGGGGGTTCCTCTGCTCCAGCCCCCGGCACAGCGTGCTGGTGTCAGGACCAGCTAGCCCGGCACACTCCTGGAAGACTCCCCCGAAGGTGAAGTTGGTCATGGCACCCTCACAGGAGCCGTCATCGGCATTGGCATGGAAGTTGAAGTTGGGTGAGGTGGCGTCGGTGCAGCCTGGGTAGGTGTTGAAGGTGTAGTAGCGGCGGATGGCCATCTCCACTCGTCTGGCCAGCTTCTTCACTGTGGGGGTGGGCAGCTCTGGCAGGGTGCTGGGGTTGATGAAGAAGTACAGGGGCAGCCCTGAGCGGTCAAGAGCCACCAGCTGGTTTCTGATCCCCTCCTGCCAGGTCTTGAGGGTGATGCCTGGGTAAAAGGGTGTTCCACCGATGCTCTCTACCCTGGAGTTGGTGCGGTTCTCGAGATACTGCTTGGTGAAGCCAGAGCTGGCATCCAGGGACTCCTCATTTTTCACACTGATGATGCTGTGGAAGGCCACGCCGGCCGAGGCAGTGACAGCACTCCGTGTCGCCCAGCTGTCCTTCAGGAAGGTTGCCTTGATCTGATCCTCCTGCACCAAGCTGGCTCCAGCGTCCACAGAGGTGATGGTGTGGGTGCCATGGTTAAGCACCAGCACCTCGGCCAGAAAATCAGCCATCCGTGTCTGGTTGTTCTCCAGGTGGCTAGCAATTGTCAGCAGCTGCTTCTTGAAGCCCTTGTCCAGGACTGCCCCTGGGTGGATCTTGGCAGTGTAAACCAGGTTCCTGACTTGCACTCGGGTGGTGACAGCGCGATCTTTCACTTGGTGGGTCTTGGTCCGGTGGAAGTCATAGGAGAACTTGCCATTGATGGAGGAGAAGAGGGACAGCTCCAGGTTGATGGAGGCAGAGGTGATGCTTTGGTAATCTTTCCAGGACTCGATGAGCTCAGAGTTGATGTCCAGGTTGCTCTGCTTGCGAGGGATAGTGAAGATGTCATCCGGGATGATATAAGATCCATCCTCTGTGGTCTTGCACAGCGAGTAGCCCAGGTTGATGACTCTGCCCATATCCAAATTCCTGAGGTTATCCCAGCCCCCCCCTGGCAGGACTTCCAGACTTGGGAGCTTCAGGGCCTTCATGCACTCCAGAAACCCTGCAGAGGAGGACCGCTCCTGGGACTGCTCAGCCCCTCTCACCCAAGCCACCGACAGCCAGGCAAGCAGGACCCCCCACAGCACCCAGATCATGGCTGAAAGGGTGCAGGACCCTCACCAGACGTCCGACTGGTGAGGCGGGAGCTGGGGAAATGAGTTGGCTGGGGGTGCAGCTGCTGGGTGGTTCCTCCTTTTGGGGGTTGAATTAACAAAACTGAAAGGAGAAGTGAGAATTGATGAATGTGAGAAATGACTGAGTGGAGCAAAGACAAGCGCGTGGGGAGCAGAAAGTAGAGTTGCCCGGAGCTCATTGCCTCCCTCTTGCGAAAGATCCCTCTCTCCATGAAAGCTGCTCTGCTGGGGATGGGGCAGAGAGAGATCTCACCTTCAGCTCTTTTCTGTGCCGAGGGAATTCCACTGAGTGAATCTCACTTGGCCAGTGCTTGGGTGACTTCCCTAGATGAAACCCCCCTGCCCCTGGGTGAGCCTGGCTCCTTCATGCCATTCAAGGGACCTGGCCCTGGCCCCACGACCTTGGGCTCCCACTCACATGATGGGGTGAGATCTGGCCCTGGTCACATGGGCTTTGCTGCTGACTCCACAGCTTGCTTCCGTGGTGGAGGTGAGGAGAGGAAGCAGGGAGGTGGTGCAGTGTGGTTTCAGTGAGGGGGGCAGTGCAGTGTTTGTCTCCCTTCTGTCTTGGGGAAGAGGCTGCCCAAGACCCTGGGGCAGGCACTGGTGGGTTTGGAGGTCCCCCCACGGGGGCCAGCCCATGGCACAGTTGTCCCCCCCATACCAGTATCTACATTAGGGCCCTCTGCAGCCTCCTCTACCCCATCTGTGTCCTTCTCCTGGGGTCTGCATGCCTCCAGCTGGGGAAAGGACTTTCTGCTCAGGATTGCTGAGCTGCAGGAACCTGGTTCCAGTGGTACTGAGCTGGCTTTGCCCAGGGATGCTGGCACATGACTGGGCCTCGGTTTCAGCAGCACAGGGCAGCTGCTGCGTGTTTTGGGGAATAAACAGTTAAAGCAGCTTCTGCTGTGAAAGCTATGACTCTTTCCATATGGACAGGCTCACTTCCCCTATTTTTGCTGTTTGGTTCCTCTTCCCAGGATGGTTTTGGCACAGGATGAGGCTGAAGTGAGAGCTGTGATGGAGGGGCGGACTGTAGATGCGTGTGTGCTTTTGCCAGGATAATGCCAGGAGCAGGAGGAACGGATGACAGGACCACCATCAGGGATGGCCTTGCTGTTCCCAGTGTGGGTCTTGGGCCCTGGAGCAGCTGGAAAACCTTGGTGTGGGAAGCCCCGTGCTGGAGCCATCTGCATTTCAGACAGGGCTGTGAGGTCACCTTGCCTAAAATCTGCCACCCAAGTTCGAAGCCCAAGCAGTGGCCCCTGGTGGAGAGCTCCAGCCAGCGATGGCTGCAGCCCCTGGGGATGGAAGAGGGAGAGAAGCCACCTGGGGCAGACAGGAGCTGCCTCGTCACTCCACCATGCAGGAGCAGCTCCCAAAGAGAAACCAGGGCTTCTCTATACTGTGTCTGGCTGCCGCAAGCCATCGTGTCCTGTGGTGACCGAGATGTGGCAGAGCAAGGCAAAACCCATCAACCATACCTAGGTGGTGGATTAAGAAAGATAAATTTCCTTCCTTACCGCCACAGGGAATGAGCAAATGCTGAAGTAGGAGAGCAAACCATGCTCATCAGTTGGTGGGCGCTGGGAGGGGAGGCAGAGCCCTGGGCAGGGCTCCTGCCATCGTCCAGAGGGTGAGGAAGGGGGACCAAGAGAGGATGATGGCCACCAGCAGAGCTGCAGATGCTGGAGCAAGAGGGGGAAATGCGGTTTGGACCTCTACCCAAAAGCAGCAGAGCCATTAAACGCTTGGGCCAGGGCAAGGGGTGGGACGCGCTGCTCATGGCAAGCCACAGCACTGATGCAACCTAAATTGGTGGAGTCCGGGATGGATGGAGGCAGTGGAAAACTTTTTTGGTGCCACTTCTGGGCTGCTGGGTGCCAGGTCTGACTTCTGGCCCCAATGCCGAGTTTGGTGGGGACCCTTGGCCACCTGGGTCCCAGCCTCAAGGACACGGCACCCCGGCATGCCAGGCTCGTGCATGCCAGGCTCGTGCATCATCATCATCATGCCGGGGCTTCACGTGGGTTGGGATTCCCTGCAGTGGTGCATCGTATAGCCTTATCCTGCCACTTGTTCCCAGCGGTGGGAAGTCGAGGATAAATTTGGTGGGGGAGACATCACAGTTCAGTGCTCTGGCTGTAAAAAAACGTGTGGCCTTAGAAAAATGCCCAAGGCTACTAATGAATATATCTGTTTGTAGCAAAGCTCCTGGTGGGAGAAGTTAGAGATTGTTACTCAGTGAACAGAAAAACCACAGGTTGTAACCACTGAGTAATATGAGCCCTAGTGCTTCCAGGGATCACCCAAGACTGACGTTAAACTGGAAAAACATGAGGTATCCTACAGCTCTCAGAGTTTGTGTCAGCCAGCGGTTGGTTGCTGACTTGGATTGCTGCTCAGCACCAAAGCATGGAAATTGCTTAGGATTGATGAAAAACTATGCATATGTCATGTCAGTAAATAAATAGACAGAGTCTATGTATACATACCCACACATACAGATACTTAAGCTTTTCTTGGCTAAGCAGAAACTTGAAAGGGGAGGGGATACTTTTACAATAAACAACACTTTTGTCCTCATTGATGTTTTATTTTTAGGCAAAGCTTGGAGTATCTTGTCACAATGAGAAGCAGAGAAATGTGAGTTCAAACGCCATCAAAACAAACACATGGGGTTTTTCAATTTTGTTCCCTTTTCTGGCTGTGACTATTAGCACATTGATATTGGTAGAGGAGGTGGCCCGATTTGCGGATTTCTGTGGAGAAAGCGAGACCGAGCAATTCCGCGAGCTCTGTGCTAGGCACATGTGCTGGTAAATGAAGGAGACAAAGTAGGAGCTTGGGCCATGCAGATGCATGTATGACTTGAATTGCTGTAAGCATGGTCCTGCCTGCTTGTTTTAATTAATGTCTCTGCATCAAGATGGTGATTTGATCCAGAGTGAAGACCTGCCTCCTAGAGAGACCCAAACTCAAAGCACCTTTAGGCAGCAGAGCCCCTTCTCCTGAAAGTCAGCCACAACCTGTTTTTCTACAAGTGATCTCTTGGAATTTTTAGGGCGCTGTAGACCATTTCGACAGGGTCAGGTCGTTCCCCAGCAGAGAGCTTCAAAAGCGGCGAGGAGCCCAGGTGGCCCTGGGGACAGTTTCACCTTGCCGCTGGGACTGGTGACAGCCACCATGCACTCAGGGATGGCAAGGCCAGGTGGGAGGAGTAAGCATTTCTTGCCTGACCTCTATGCACCTGAACCTGTTCCCTGCCCCACCTGATGCAGACCAGTGCTTTAAGTTGCTCTTAAATGAACATCATTTCAACCCACTGCTTTCTTCTCTTTCTGTCCCATATTGCTTCTGCAGCCTCTGACATTGAAGGTGTAGGAAACAGTCTTTAAGCACTGACAGACTGTCTTCTTCCTGGATAGAGTAAAACTAATTTTTTTAGCAACAGCAGAGGGAGTGGGGGAGATTAGGGGGGTGCTAGCTAATCCCTTTGTGAGGACATTTGCCAGGGAGTCTAATTGCAGGTGACACCATTTAATGGGTCCTATAGCATCTCCATCTCATAGCAACCTCTGTGTGCCAGCTCTGTGAGGGTGGGGTGATATGGCTGCTGGAGGCACTTGTGGCCGGTGAGAAGCACAGATACCTCTAACGTGCTCGTTTGGAGAATATTTATTGAAAAGGTATTGACTGTGACTGTTCCTACAGCTTTGCTTGCTTGGCTTTACAGGGGCTTTCCCAGCTTTGGAGAGGAAGGAAAGAGAAATCGGGCAGGAATCATTGGGTGATGCTGCCACCCACAAGGCTAGGCTTGCTCAGTACCTGAACTCTGTTATTACGGGTGTGTAGTGAATATTGGATAATTCTGCCCAGGGAATTTCACTTTTCTTCATGCTGATCAAAAACTATATTTTTCTCAGTGAAGTAGTCACCAGCATTATTGCTGGTTGCATATAATATATGCTTTTTCTTTCCTTGTTACTGAGCACAGTGAAGTAGCTTTAAAGCCATGAAGATCTCAGAAAGGATAACTTCAAATGGTGTTTCCCTGTATAATAGTCATCTAGCTCCAGAGTGGGTGGAATGGCATCATTTTCTGTAAGCTCACTTGCTTTATTGAAAGGGAGTAATAAATGAGCTTTTTCAGTATAAACTGACTTTTAGACTTATTTTAGAGTTGTCCGGGCCTGGAGGGCATGAATAGGCTTTAATTTCCCTGAGGAGCCTCACCTGGCCCCACACCCATGCCCACAGGAGCCCTACTTGTGCTCAGCCCTCTGAGGTGTGTTGTAGCTGTGCTGGTCTGCAGCCCGGTCTCCTTGGTGGATGCCTTGGACTTGTGCAGTAAGCGGCTCCTCTTCTGGATAGATCCTTTGGATGTATGTTGTAGCTTGCCCCTAGCTCCGTGATCCTGATGGACCCTGGACCTAGTTCATTGCTTGCTGCGGCTGTTGATGGACCCAGTTACCAGCCTCAGCTCTATCTGCTGTGCTTAGGTCCTGTGGGACTGCACCCTACCCGTGAGGGTACTGCCGGTGCTGGGGTGCCTCCTGGCCTTCCCAGCAGCAGCTCTGGGGAGCAGCTGGTCTTTGCTGCTCTCTGACGGAAGCCACCAGAACAGTCTGTGTTTCCTTTTGTATCTAGACTCACGATGCTACATTAACAACAGAGCTGGAGCTGAGCCTCAGCCTGCCCAGAGAGCCTGAGAGACATCTCTGTGAACCTGGATGGAAGAGCTGTTGGTAGGGGCACCCTGCCCTGCCCAAGCTCAAACGTTGTGCTTGGGGAAAATCAGCCATTGCGGTGGGCACAGACCGGAACGCAGCGGGCCCCATCTGACCCTCAGGAAACCCTTTTCTGCCGCGAGGGTGACCGAGCTCTGGCGCAGGCTGCCCAGGGAGCTTGCGGAGCCTCCCTTCTTGGAGATATTAAAAAGCTGCGCGGACCACGTCCACGCTGCCGTCCGCCGGTAACGACCACGCGATTCTGGGGAGCGACGCCGCCGCGCTCGGTGCTGCCTCCCGGTAAAGAAACGCCGCGGCCGCCCACGTGCGCGCCGCCTCCTCGGCGCTGCCAACGCGCGGCCAAAGCGCGGTCCTGCAGCGCCGGCACTGCACCGGTGTGCAGCAGCGCTGCCCCCTTGCCGCAATGCGGTACTACAGCCCGGCGTTCGGCTCAGAGTCTGGCCCCTCCGGCGTGCCGTCGGCGCGTGGCGCATGCGCGGTGCGGCGGAGCAGCATGGCGGCGGCCTGGTGGCGGATTCTGGGGCGGCGGGGGAGCAGAGAGGCCAGCGGTGAGGCGCGGGCTCCCCTCCGGCGGGTGCGGGGGTGCG
>Ga0065711_1038606_pt1 | contig 18599 bp, 8 predicted proteins | sample Hoacrofraction12_FD_59098 | JGI IMG/M metagenome (GOLD analysis project Ga0065711, IMG submission 59098) | Hoatzin crop microbial communities from Cojedes, Venezuela - Epithelial fraction 12 v2 (version 2) | ecosystem: Host-associated > Birds > Digestive system > Esophagus > Crop | place...
AGCACCGCGTCCAGGCGGGTCTGGAATATCTCCAGAGAAGGAGACTCCACAGCCTCCCTGGGCAGCCTGGGCCAGGGCTCCGTCACCCTCAGAGGGAAGAAGTTCTTCCTCACGTTCATCTCGAACTTCCTGTGCTTCAGTTTGTGCCCCTTGCCCCTTGTCCTGTCGCTGGGCACCACTGAAAAGAGTCTGGCCCCATCCTCCTGACACCCACCATTGAGATATTTATAAGCATTTCTAAGGTCCCCTCTCAGCCTTCTCCAGGCTAAACAAGCCCAGCTCCCTCAGCCTTTGCTCGTAGGAGAGATGCTCCAGTCCCCTCATCATCTTTGTTGTCCTTCTTTCCTCAACCATGCAGGTGGTGTCGTAGTGCGAGTATGGGTCATGGTACAACACGTGTTACACAGCTGGTGGGACCAGACTGGGAGACAGGTGGTGATGGTCAGTGTTGTGCAGAGACATGGAGATCAGAAAGGAGCTCAGAGCACTTCATGGCTCCTGTTCAGCCCATCAGCCTGGGCTGTGTTTCTCTGGGGGAGGCTGAACGCTGCAGCGGGACGGTGATACTACGTGTTACAGAGCATGTCTGAGCTAAAGAAAACTTCTGAAGCCCCTGGATGAGACGTCGGTTGTTCAGGGCTAGCTCCCAGCACAGAGGCGAGGGAGCTGCGTGCTGGTCGATGGATGAGGCTGCTCTGGAGAACAGAGGCGTGTGGGCCCCGCGGGTGGTTGGCTGCGAGGACACGCTCCACGTAGGAGTGTTTATCCCAAGGCCAGAGTACTGGAAGAAGATTCACGCAGCGATGAAACTCAGTGGCTTTCAGGTTGCGCTTCCATGCGTAGGTTCGGAGATGCAGTTTCCTGGAAGTTTCTTGAACCCACTTGAAGTGATAACGAAGAAATTGTAAGCTTGCTTTGTGAGTGAAAACAGAGTGAAGGAACTGAAACACTTGCAGAACACCGAGACTTTCAGCAGCTTTACCCATTGCAGTTTGTCAGAAAATGTCCGTGGTTGCCCAGTGATGCAGAGCAATGAATGTCCTGCAGAGAATGTGAGGAGGGGCCTGCCTGGAGCCAGTGACTGGTAATTTGGGAGGAAAAGGCTGATGTGCTCTTCTCTTTCTTAAGAGACCGCTCCTCCGCCGTTAGCCAGGGAGTGATGAGCGGTTTGGTTTGGTTGTACCGTGGTTATGTTCTGCTGTATTCTCTTCCATCTCTTCTTAACGGTGATGGCTTCCCTGGGCTGTCACGGACACCACAAGAACTCGCTCTCTGTGTTGAAGCTTGGAAACAAGATGCACAGAGATCTGTTTCTTTGGAAAGTTCGGGTTTTCTGGGAGAATGAATACCGGTGGATGGCTTCTGCTCTGTCAGCCCCGCACTGGGCGGGATTTAAGGCCAAGAATTTTAGGATGCTTTGGTGAACAACAGTTTGAGGGGAGTGCAAAAGTGAATTTGTTTCTTACCTGAAAACTATTTTAAGGTCCCGTTTTAGATAGTTTCTTAAGCAGTTACCTATGGAATGCGTTGAAGTACTTCGTTTTTTTAGACAGGATTCTTACTCATTTAAATATGAACGCAAATACTTTATAGTAAATGGGTATGATTCACACAGAAATGTTGATTCATCAGCTAATATTGACATATTTGGATTGATTGACACCCAACTGAGAAAGGTGAAATAGCTCTGGATGTAGGTTTAAAACCAATAAAGGAAATACAACTTCAGACAACTTCTGAAAATGAAATTCTGTGTGATTTTCTTTGTAATTCTGAGGCATCTTTGAGAGGAATTTCAGTTTCAGATTTTTGATGCTTATCTTACAGGATGAAATTAGTGGATGTTTCTATAACATCAGAAGCTAATGTAAGCTATTTTAAAGATCAAACGAATTTGGGTATCTTACATAGACTTCTTTTATAAAAGTTCTTATTAAATGTCTGAGCTCTGGTTCGTCTGAGTGCTTTTGGAGTGGGCAGTTCTCAAGGGTGTATTTTAAATGGATTCATGACAATTAGATGCTGCTAAATGTTTATGAATGGAGAATATATATACTTGTAAGTTTGTATTTCAACAGTTAAACAGATCGCACAGTCTGCTTCCTCAGTAGATTTTGGCTGTTACCTTATTTGAAGTCAAAGAACTGCTGTTCCTTTCTTCCAGGCCAGCAAGTAGATTTTTTCTCTTTTTTTTATGTATATAAATGATTTCTAACTTTTGCTGGAAAAAAAAATAATATAGAAAATCAAGATTCATATCTGTTAAAAAAGAAAGCCTTCCTCACGCCATATGAAATACCTCTGGGTGCACACAGCGTAATCATAAACAACCTCTCTAGATTCTTGCCCTATCTGCTATCTAAGTGCTGCAAAAGATAAACTAATGACAAAATGCAAATGGTATGGCTAAACTGCACAGAATTGAGAGCTTTCACATGTCTGTCACCTTTCAGATCCTTTCCAAATTTATAGTCACAGAGTGCAGAGGTCTAAATCTTCAAAGCTTGAGAAACAGAGGTGCAGCATGAACTAATCTTCATTTTTCCCCCTATCTTCTTACAGCAGCACTAATGGAAATGTATTTTGTTTAATGACTCTGAAATCCTGTTTGTAATTAGATGTGGGAATTGGTCTTACTTTGTAACAGATGATACTGGAATAATAATATGAGAGATGCTACGCTGAGACCACTATCCTCCTAAATCTATATCATTTTTCATTTTATTGACAGGAAATGTGTTCCTGGAACAAAGAGATTGATTTTAAAGAGTAGAAAAAGAATGTCTAGTTAAAACTCAAATGAAAACATTTTAGCATTACTTTAAGAGTATCACAAGAGTACATTAACCTTTACACGTTTTTTTTTAATTTTAGTAAACAGTCTGATAATTGTTGCTTTGTCACTGATAGGATCTTTGAATTAATGCACCAAAAGGTAGGGAACTTTAATTAATGACAGGGTACATACGATTAAAATGCATATCATATTTCAGAAGGATTATTCAAAATAATTAATTTTGTCTGTTAAAACACTTTTACAGTCGTAAATGAAGTAATTAGGAGTGGGCACAGAGCGTGCGAGTGCAGGCTGAGCTCCCACAGTCCCCACAGAGTATTGGGCTTCTTCGCTAGGTCTGGATGTCGTAAATCATTCTGGCCACTGTAGAGCCAAGGCTACATTTTTTCCTTGGTTATTATTTTCGTGTTCGTTAGTAGGAGCAGATATTTGTGGCCACCATCGACCTGCTGAAGGAAAGCAGGTTGCCCAGCAGTGTCTCTCCGTCAGCCGAGGTCTCGTGTTTCTCTGCAAGGCACAGAACTGCCACAGCGCTGTAGGGAGCGATGCTTACCAGAAAAGTGGCCAAGTTAGGACTTTCAGTATAATTTTTTATTAAGACCAGTAGAGATGAGATGCATTGCACTTCAAAAGGAAAAATTGTTCCAGTTCAGACATTCTGGTAGGCTGCCGAAGGACATGGTGTGAGGAGCACTGTCCTGCCTGTGAGGAAGAGGAGCTGCTCTCGCTGCAGGCGGCTGCAGGGTGAGAAGGCGTCGCCAGGCAGCTCTGCCTTTCTGGTCCTGCTGCTGGCGGGAAGGGGAAGGACAAAGAAGAGCGTGGTCCAGATCTATCTCTCTGAAACAAATTTTGTATTTGATGTTAAACCATTGTTGGATAAAAGCAGAAGAGGTCCTGGGAGCGGGATCCATCACCTGGTGATCAGGTGAACTCTGGCAATCAGGGATGCCAGCGACGCTGAGAAGTGCGCTGGCTTCAACTCTTGGATCTGCCACAGTGTTACCAAAGAACGAGGAGAGTGAAGTACCATATGTCAAATTTTTATTTTTATTTTTTTTTTAGATCCTTGTATGTACTCTGTTTCAACAAAATCTTGTCTGCCTGTCGTTTTGCCCAAAGCAACATATGTGTTTAAACACTGGGGTGTATTAGCATGCTTAACCATTGTGGTTTAATTTCCCATTTCAGGATGTAAGGATGTAAGGAAGCCAGTGCGTAAAGAATTGCAGTATGTCAGGAAAAGCAAGTATTAGTGCTGGTTGCCTTTGTTAATTCCAGTGAGTCAACTTCAATCTCACATTAATGATATTTTAACAATAAAAGTACTTTAGTCTTTTAATGACATTTTAAAGTCTGGAACATTCTTGTTCTTGTTAAGGCATCTAGAAGTTAGGATGAAAACTGGCACGTTACCTTTGATGCGGGCCACATGCTGAGAGTCCCCCAAAGGATCCCACTGGCAGTGATACAGCTGCCAACAGCAGGAGTCTCATGAATTACAATTTTAATCAGATTTTTAAAAGAAGTCCCCTAACATAAAGTTCATTTATGTTGGAGGTAAGAAGTGTTTGTGGTGTGATCATTTGCAATATTTTCTAACTCAAAAGAGTAGCATTAATAAAAAGAAAAACTTTTAATAATGTGGGTTTTATAGTTAAGGATTCAGTACTAGATTTTAGCAGAGTGCCCTGAACTGACATTTTTTCAGTTGAAATTCAGTAGCAGTTTTACTTGCAACAGTTGGCGCTGTTCAAATGTCTAGCTGATCTGCGAATATGAAGAGACAGAAGTCACGGTGGTCTCAAGTAATCCTGCCTTTCCTTGCACCCACAAAGTAGGAGGCATCCCTTAGTTCTGGGGTAGGGACTACATGGGTCAGCGGGACATACGCAGGACAGAGCCTTATCCCTTTCTACAGAATACCTTGGCTGTCTTGAATAGTTAGATTGGAGTTTGTTTTCCTTTAATAAATTTTTGATCCATGAGAGAATCAGGATTATGCATTTATTTCTGCGATTTTAAAAGTAAGCATCTGACAGTTTTGCATAATAGGTTATGCGTTCTGCTCCATATTCTGCTCAAAAAAAGCTGAAATCCAAAGCTGTGAGTGACATTTTGGTAGAATTTTAGCAAGTACAGTCATTACCAAATTAAAAATAGATACAGGTGGGTAGTCTATGTTTTTAGCTCCTTTAAAAAACCCCCAACCCCTAACTGTATACAAGAGCAGCAATTTAGCAGATTGTTCTGGTTACAATTACGAAAGACCAGCAATGTTGTCTCGGTCCAAGAGTAAATGTACCTTTATCACTGGAGTGTGTTAGAAATCTTTCACTTCCGTGGATGTGAATTCTTTTTATCAAATGAAATTCTTATTCTGAATTTCTTAGAAGCTTAATTTAAATTAATAAGATCAGTGGAGAATATTAAAACCTGGTCTATTTAGTCATGGAGAAGAAAATCTTGTTGGCACCTTATAATTGAAGCTACTAATTTGCCCATAATCTAAAGGGGAAATGCGTGGATTTTTAGTATGTGTTTCAAATGCCATCTTAATTTGTTTATTATCCTGGAAATGTAGCCAATATTGTGTTATCTGGTTAATTACAAATATGTATTTTAGGACGGCCAGTTTGTGTATTAGGTTTTGCAGATAGATATTTCATCTTGGGAGGCACAGTAAGCACGCAGCTGATGCTTTGAGAAGAGCAGCATCTTGTCAAACTGTGATGTCTTCTTGGAGAGGGGAGCAGGTGGGGCTTTACTGGAACCGTTCTTGGCGCTGAGGAGGAGCGCGTGGTGTAGGATGGCGACCCTTTGCTGCGGCTGAGCGCTCTGGGCTGTACCTGCCGTGTGGTCCGCTACGTTGCGGCGTGTGGGTCTGGGTTAGGTAGGAGATGTGGTTTGGTGGGGGCAGGGTGAGTTGCGGACGGGCCGTTTCGCCCTGCGCTTTGGCACTGCCTCTGGATTGGGTCTCTGTGTTGCAGCTGAGGGTGTCTGGGATCAGCGGAGTACAGCACTTCCAGATTTGTTTTCTTACCCACACGCTCAACGAATCAAGGACTCTGCGAGCACCATGTCTGACTGACAGTTGTCCAGCTTAATTTTAGAAATTTTATAGGCTTACTGATCTTGGCCGTTTCTCCTCATGTTTAACCTAAGTCTTCCTTGTTACTGTCTTTCCTAGCTGCTGCTTGTTCTGTGCACTGTGGCTATGGAGAACAATTTACTTGCTTTCGTTGCTGAATATGTCTTTTATCTAGCGAAGACTATTAGTGAGTCTCCTGCCTGTCTTCCCTTCCCCGCGTTGAACAAGCCCGCTCTTTCAAACACGCCTCCGACTGAGGAGTTCCCAGGTCGCGGTCAGTTCTCGCTGCACTCCCCTGGCCCCTCTGCAGGGGATTCGCATCCCGCCGGTTCCCAGCCCAGCGCAAGGCCGCGGTCAAGGCCGCGCCAGTGCTCGGTGCGGCGATGGAGAGCAGGGAAGGGAGAAGGAATTGCTCCGAGTCGTACGCACAGCTGTCCTGTGTCAACGTCCCGTGACGTTTCCTGGGAGCGGGATACTGCTGAGCTGCGTTCACACGCAGACACGGGCAGTCAGACCTGGATTTGTGAGGATGGGTGTTCAGCCTTTCATCTGCCCTGACCAGATTGTCACATTATATCTCTATTAAATGTTCACAAAGGTTTAGAGGAGTTTTAATAAAGACCCAGAGTTTTGGATAGGTTGGTTAATTCTGCTGTGTGTGCTTACAGCGTAGACTCTAACGTGCTAACACGCGCCCTTGGGTGGGAGGCGTTCCATGCAGCGGCCTTTGGCCGTGGTGTAGTTCATTCTGTCTTTACGGGTTGACTGGAGGGACATTCTGCGGGTAAATTAAAATCGGTAGTTGAAACTGAAAAGCAACATTTCCTGTTTAGATCATGTGCGTTTTTTAAGGTGTACAGAGCCATCTGCAATTAATGCTCTTTGTTGTATATCTTCTGTATTTACAGTGTATTTGACAATAAAACCTTTTTTGACATTTAATCAGTAGCAGAGTTGTTCCATTCTGATTATATATTCATGAACTTTGTCACCAAGACAAGACGTAAATGTTGAGCTTGCCTTTAACATGCATTGATATTGAAAACCTAGAAAACTGGGGGGGGGTGCATCTGTTCTACATCTGTACAAGGTAGAGCTGAGACTTCTTTTTAAGAAGCTGCTCAGGCTGCTGTAAGGATGGAGACAAGTGGAACTTTGGGACTAGTGAAATTTCCAGCGTAGCTGTATGAGAGCCGTATATTCAGTTACTGATGTCATGGGGCACTAAAGGCTGTGTTTTCCCCTTTCCCCGTATGGCATAAAGTATTAGTGAAATTGTGATTTATTTTGCCATATTTCAGATGGAAATTGGTTGGGTAGCAGGAGGAAGTGTCTTGTAGGTTCCTGTGGTTCCTATGGACATGTTTTGTGATTGACTGTCTCTAAGAATTTGATGAAGCAGGGATTTTGGCATTTCATCCTTGAGAAGTATTCCCCCTCATGTGCAGCACCTCTCGTATTTTCCTTGATTTTGACAAAGTAGGTATCTTTTAGAAGTTGTATCCAACTTTATTCCCTTTTCCCAGAAAATCCCACATCCAGGGAGAAAAGTCTGTTAGCAAACACAAGAATAGCTAGCATGAGTAAGATTTTTAATTTCGTTTTTATAAATACCAAATGTATCTGGGTATACACTGCAATTTAAATAACATTTCAGTGTTAGTGAGAGATTGAACTTTAATAGAAAAATATTATCTAAACAGAAGGACATTTGCATGAAGATTGTAGGTATCATATTTAGGAGGGTAATCTCTAATGAGCCTTTCTGAATTTAAACTCTGATTCTGTCTGTAGAAGAGATATTTGCATTGTCCTATTGCTAGCGACTGATGCCGTTTTCTACCCAACTAACTAACAGCTCTTCTTTCTTTGAAACTGCCTGGAATAATTATAGCCCAAACCCTGCCCCTGTACTACAGAAGTGGAAAATCCAAGTCATCAGATAGCAGTGAATCTTCAGTTTGGATTAAAAAAACCTGGTTTATTTATTATATGCAGTTAAGGCACTGAAATAAATGGTTGGTGCAGTTACACAACACCTCACCTTCAAAATTTAATCATCTACAAATGCCATTTATTTTTCATAAGCTCCTTCCCTTTTATGATTCATTAAATATCCTCCTTTTTTTTTTTCTCCTGCTGTTTGTTCATCTATTTTGGTTGTAGACTCCAGGCATCTATTTCCCCTCTCTTTTAGCATAAAGTGTGGTTGATGTAAAAATATTTAAAAATAATATTCATATTACTTAATTTCAAATTTAAAAGTTTGAAATTGCAGGTTTATTCTGCTGTAACCTAGTTTTTACAAATTTGTCCTGGAATTTCCATTTGGGTCGGATTTCTTTTCAAGAAAATTTGTATTTTCGGTATCCCTCACATTTCCAACACATGAAATGTGGAAAGTGCCCCTGTAGCCGGGAGCTCCTCCGGCACGCAGCAGCAGCTGTTTGCAGCTGGCAGAGGGCATGCATTCCCGCTCCCGGCAGGGGAGGGATGCCGGCGGAAGGAGATCCCCCGGCAGAAGGCGTGTGGTGCGGTGCTCGCGGTGCTCGGCTGTAGCTGTCGAACGGCCCCGAGTCCCGGCAGCTGGGGAGCGAGGCACTTCCCCTTCATCCTGCTGCTGAGCCTGGCTCTGTAGATCTACAGGGCTGCTTCTGCTTCAGCGTGTGAATCTGTGGAGAGGCACCTTAGGAGGACCAAGATGAATGATGTTTTCAGGGTTACTGATAGCCAATGGACCTTCTTTGCAGATGCTAGTATTTCCTCTCCTCTGTAGGTTTGCAGTTGAATTTAAACTGAAAGAGGGTAGATTCAGACTAGATTTAAGGAAGAAATTTTGTACGCGGAGAGTGGTGAAACCCTGGCCCAGGTTGCCCAAAGAGGTGGGAGATGCCCCGTCCCTGGAAACGTTCAAGGCCAGGTTGGACGGGGCTCTGAGCAACCTGATGGAGTGAAGATGTCCCGGCTGACTGCAGGGGGTTGGGCTGAGTGGCCTTTAAAGGTCCCTTCCAACACAATCCATTCTATGGTTCTATGAATTCGGGAATTGAACTTGAAATTTGAAGTGTATGTGTGGCAGCACGAGTTATATGACAGCAGCATGGTGGAGGTAGGCAATAGTCTCACAGCTCCTCCATTTTTAGTTAACTGTATACGTGCAATAACTTCTAATGCAGTTAAGACTAGCAGTATCCCACATTACCCTGTCTGTTAAAATCCACGCAGTATACTGTAAAAAAGTCATTAGTTTAGCAATATCAATTTAACAAGTTTTAGCTCATTAACCTTGACACCAGCAGTGCTGGAGAGAGGAACCTTCTGATATTGTTGTTCTCAGCAGGTACCAGGGAGCTCTGAAAACCTGTACAAATCCTGGCTGTTCTCCTCGGTCATCAGCTCCAGCTCTGTGTTAGCTCTCTTACACAAATACCGTAGTACGCCACAAGTTACGTCTTTCCAAGTCAACTGCGTAGGCTGGGGTAGCGTTTGTTCAGAAAAACACTTTTTCCATCAGGAACTTCCTATGGTTTTTAAACGGTCCTGTAACAGCGTTGCCAGCTACTGCCTATGTGTGGTTTTTCAGCTATGTACCATGCCAGCACCACTTCTGAAAAGCTTAGCTGAAGTGCAGCAGATGAATATTTGTGATAACATTTTAGTAAGCTGAGTAGGATACTACTTGCAGAAATACTTCTTTGGTTACTTCTTCTTGACTTCCAGGTTCACTTTTGAGAAATCATACTTCCCTTTGTAATAATGTCGTTGTTTTAGCGTTAGAAATCTTGTATAATACTGCGGTAGGTACCGTTATAAAATAGGAAAATGAGCAATCATTTAAAAGTAGGGTACAAATAAAGAAAACCTCTAGCGGTCAGAAAGCTGCTGTTGATTGTATACTTACTTTTATCCTCAAATGGGATGTGTCTGAGTTTCAGAATGGAGAAGAGGTGGAGCAGAGCTGATGTTTAGCCTCATGGTACAGCTGTAATCACAGAGGTGTTGAATAAACAGCGAGAAGGGATTCTGTAAAAACACCGTGTATTTTCTTAGGAATGGCTGCACTTAATCCCTTGCAGTAGTCGTGAGTCTGTCACATTTTATGATTTGGCGACGGGATTTTGATGTGAAGAGAGTTAGCACCCACCTCGGAGGAAGGGCTGTGTGAAATGGAGGAAAAAAGAAGTGGGGCTTATACAAACATCTTAATGTGGAGGTGGGAAATCAAAGCAGCATGAACATGGAAAACAGTATTTCATTTTCAGCTCTGTCTTTGTCCTATTTGTGCCAGTGTAAAATTTTTCATGCGTGTATTTCTGGTTTATCACCTCCTCTTCCTTTGTTTTCTGTCTTGCTCAATCAGAAGCTGCCATTTAGTAGCTTTTAGATTACAGAAGTATTGAGATTTCCGTCGTTTCTGGGTCTGATAACCTGTTTGAGTTAGGGAACAGTTTCAGTCCTTCTCCTTCTGCCTGTGCTTGCTGACATGGGTCACTTGCCAGATTTCGGTCTCCCCGTTGCATAGCCGGCTCCTCCGGCAGCAGCCCCGGGGGCGAGGGGCACGCGGGGCTGCGGGACAGCGGGCAGGTCGGGCGGCGGCGTTCTGCAGCGCAAAGCGAAAGGCGGGCGTTGGGTTGGGCGCTGCTGACCGCAGCATCGCAGACAGCACCCGTGGGGCCGTGGGGTTTGGCTTGGTTCGAGAGCGCTCGGCCCGGCGTGATCCCGGGAGGCGGGGGCTGCCAGCGCGGGTGGCGGTGAGCACGGCCAGTCACAAGGTTAAAGATTAACCTGGGATGCGTTGATAAAGTGTCAAGGCAGAAGATGGGCAGCAAATAATTTTGCTCATTTACAATGTTGATGAGAAGAGGGTTTCCGTAGGAGACCAGAGGTGTAATATATGCAGTCTGAAACTTGCAGACTTATCCATAAAAACAATCAGTATTCTCAGCTATATGTTAAAAACTTTTGTTGTGTAAAGGAACAGTTACTTCAGCCCAATTTTCAGCTTCAGTAAGACGAAACAAGGTAGACTGAAATTCAGGTATAAACTATGCTTTTTTTTTTTGGCCTGGCATGTTTGCCTCGTAGAAAGTGAACTATTTTTTGTCTTTTGTAGAAACCTAATCCACAATGAAAAAGTACAGTAGGTAAAGCTAAACTGAAATTTTGGTTGCCCTCTAGGTAGCGGGGAAGAGTGCAGTGCTGAGGCTGAGAAAAGTTTTTTTGTATGCAAAAAATCAGTAGGAGATGTACTTAGCAGAAGTTCTGTGAGTTTGAAAAGGAATGGTCTCAAGTGTTTTCAGCTTTGAGAATATAGGAAAGAACTGTACTCTGCAATACAGAGTAACTGCTGAAAATTCACATTACAAAAGAAATCTATTAAATTGTTGTTCTTTTAAGACATTTAACATTTTCTTCCAAGATTTACCAAAATCCCTTCTATGCATAGGAGCTAGGCTTTGTCTTTATCTAAGGAGCATTTTTCAGTAATTCATAAAATAATTTTTTTAAAATAGCTGAAGACCATATGGATGGAGGAAGAAGTGCACTTTTATGAAGTCTTTAAGACCTAATTCAGATAGAATCACCTATATATGAAAGCTGAAAATTCACCTGTGGTGGGTAGTCATGCAAACATGTCTGTAAGCTAAAGCTGGCTCTGCAAATACTGATTTTCCTTCTAAAAAGGATCACATTATTTAACATGTATGAAAAACTATGTTAGAATCTTTTGTGAAACGTACAGTGGCATTTCTTCTGGCAAATATATATTTTTAAAAATGTTTATGTTAAATTATATATGTGCACATTTTTATATGTATGAACGTATCTCAATATATTTTGAAGAAGAACTACAAATCGGACTGCAGATCTGTGCCATCTGATTTGAAGGTTTGTAGTCTGACCATGCTCACTTTGGATTTAAATACCTTTCGAAGTATTCAGGCTTGATCACTTGGCCTCACCTCAGTAACACAGCTGAGAAACAAGACTCATATCTGGGTAGCTGTCTTCATCTTACATTTAGGACTAAAAATCTATAACACTTCTAAGATCTTTCATAGAGTAGAATGTGTGCTGTAGACATTTCACTTCAGGTTTTTTGACCAGTATTTTTAAAAGCTGACACAATTTATAAAATGGAGGTCCAGCTGCAAAATGTGAGCTAGACTGTAAAGAGATCAGAAGTCAGGGGGGTCGTGCTCTGGGTTTGTTGTTTGACCGGAGACAGAGGATATTTCCAGCACGAGACACCAAATAGTGATACCAAAGAGGTCTGGAGCTGTAGAACAGTCAAGGCTCTCTGTGGTGCAGAGGGAGGCAGAAGCTGCCATGCTTGTGGTCAAAACCCCAAAGCGAGCACAGAGCTGTATACACTGCCGAGTGACGAGCTGTGCTTTGAGACAGCAGATACCCTGCCATCAGTGTGCTGCTGCAAAGTGCATCGCTCTTTAAAAATCTCGACCCTGAGTATGACTTTTTCTTTCCTTTTTTTTTTTCTTTTCCCAAACTGAAAACTGCCTAGGCTCTCGGAAGTGAAAATCATCTCTTCAAGCTTCCCAAGCTAAAGAGCTTTGGGAAGAGTGTATTTGTCATTATGTTTAATTTGCACATACCTCACCAAAGAAAAGGCCAGGGGAGCTAGGCCGAGAACACAGCTGTACAGGCAGCTCAACTAATTGCCTCTCCATCCTCAACCTCATTTATCTTCATTTCTTCCCAATTATACCAAATTATCAATAGTCTCTGTTGCATCAGAGTCTTAATCCCCTTTATTCAGGCAGCATTAGATAGTGGCAGATGAATTCTTGGAGGGAGTCAGGTTAAACAGCCATGAAATGCCACCTCTGGCAGATGGCATTGCTCGCAAGAAATGTGACAAAACATTTGGAATTTGTTACTAGGCATTGGTATGAGAAGGCAAGCTGTCAATATTTTTTTAAATGATAATCAAGGTGGTGCATACTTATACCACAAGCAGAAATGAATCCCGTCCAAAACCTCGAGCTTAGTTAAGTTCAGCTTGGCACTGTGCAGTTGTATTTTGTTGCCGAAGCCTCTCACTTTTTCTTCTTCAGAAATATCTTTACGTTATCTGGTATTAATGTGGACATTTGGGTAATGTTTGTTCTGATGGCAGTTGTTATTTATCGGTTTGTATACCTCAGAAAGAAATGTTAATTTGAAGACATAGAATATCCTTTACACAATAACAAATTTAGGATGTATTTTCTTGAAAAGTTTCTTTGGCACTATTGGTCTTTTCTGGGGGTTTGACCCTGCTCCTTGGAGAAGCTCACGCAAAGCTCCCACAGATACTCATTGAGGAGAACTGCACTGGAGACTGGTTGAGAGCACCTGATGCCTAGGTTGGCTGAAGGAGAAAAACATTCTGAAAATCAACGGTAGATTAATTGAAGATGTTGGGGTGCTGTGGGTAGGTATATGTTCAGCTATCACTGCGAGCAAAACTGAAAGTGGTTTTTAAAGGAAGTATGAAGTTGGCTGATAATATAGTTCAAGATTTTTTTGTGTGTTTTTTTTAATGTGTTGTTTTTAGACTGACATTAAATGAAACACGGTAGATTTTACTGCTGACCTTTTTATGTGAATGAAGTTTACTCACAGCTCTCCTGTTTTTGGCAGCATTCTAAATTTTTTGTAAGTCAGTAATAACTTGGAAGATTAAGAAATCTAATGCCAGATATAAAATATGGTGCATCTTCAGAATTAGTATATACCTTGCCGATGTTCCCCATCCTGACACAGCTTGTTGGAACTGTGCAAGTGCCAGGGTCTGCACTTACTGATCCTTCGTGGAGACTGGGGCTTACGGCAGCGAATCTCGGTGGAGAGCTGCTCCAGTCATTCGCCTTTGATGTGGAATGATGTTAGGCATCCCTCTTGCAACCTCTCATTCTCTGCTGAAATCTTCTATGTCATTGAGTTCTGTGTAGCTGCTGCAAGTTGGCAGGGATGTGGAAGATTGTCTAAAGCGTATGTATGAAGTGCCGCAGAGCGTGGTTGATTCTTTCAAGCCATACTTTATATTGCACAGAGTTCTTTCGGTATTAGGAGCTTTTGAAAAGATTGTAAGTACATAATTCTTTTATGTCACTACAAATTAACTCAGAAGATTACAATCTGTAACTCGAACTGTTCATAATAATTATTTCAAAGAAGCAGTAAATGATAAAATGTTGAAACTTGAATGATTAGATTTTGTACCATAGCGTTACCTATCTGCTGTGGGTGTCAAGACATTCTCAAAGCCTCCCAAAGTCCAACTAAACTATCTGGCTGGCTACATTCACAGTAAAAATCTACGGTACATCTATCTCGGTGGTTGTTTCAGTAACCTGTTAAATATTGGAAAATAATAAGTAATTGAAAAAAAACCAAACCGCTTGGCTTGTGATGAGTGAAGGTGTCAATGATGATCATCACTGGACTACGAATCCTAGTTCCTTGCTTGCTGGCTGCAGTTGTTGAGTTTGGAACGGTGTGTGTTTTATCCTTTCTGGCAGCCAGCCCTACAAACTGTCTTCAAGATCTGAAAGTTAAGCTGTTTTATTTCTGGCTTGTGCATCATCAACAGTAATAAAAACACGACAGACCAAAATTCTGGCCTTCTTTCTATCTGTGAAATGCATGTGTTTCTGCAGACAGACTTTGGTCCTGCAGTAGAAAGCAGTTAATTTTTTTGTTGGTGGTCCTAAACCAGAAGAGATGTCATGCTCTGGTACAGTACTGTTGTCTTTGTATAGAAAAATAAATTGTGATATAGTCACACAATGCTCCCCTCTGCCCTCCGAAAGGTTATTGCTAGAATTTTTAGTAGATCAGTTGTGCAAGAATGAACCATAATCCTGTGGTTATGTTTCAAAATCATATTGAACATTTAGAGGTTTCCCTCTCTTCTGAGTTACCCAACATCATATCTGTTCAAATACTGATCTGCGCAGATTTTAGTAAGCCCTTTTTTGTCTCTGGCTGTTCTGTGAGCTGCCAGGGGCAGGGGGATCCCTGACCCAACTTTCCCGTGAGAATTTGAAGTTGTGTTGTCTGCCCACTAGCTTTACCTTGCCGAGGTTCACACAACAGTACCTCGTGTGACAGAGAGCAGAGGGCATTTATTACCTCTCAGGGAAGAGGAAAGTTCGGGAAGTTCCTAATGCATAAATTGTTGGAGAGTATTCTGGGAAGTTGTCGCTATAGGTTTGCTTTGCATTTGGGCTCTTTGGTAAGGATTGCTCGTGGCCCTTTTTGGAGACAAGGCATTAAGCTAGCTGGACTTAGCTGTCTGTCGCAGTCATCTGGGAGCCGTGGCTCCGTTGGGTATATTGCCCCTCCCGCCTGAAATCTCAGGACTAATTCCCGTTAGGAAGCCATAAATACCTGTTGATATGAAGATTGCAAGCTTTTCCCTGCCCCCTTCGTTCTCAGATGGTTAACTACCAGGTAACTAAGAAGCAAAGACTTTGTTTATTAATTGTCAGAGCTTCTCTCCAGCGTGTCACGTTCCTTCCGGGCCAAGAAGCAACTTGTTGTGATTAATATTTGTGCATGACTAAATCAGCAAAAGAGTAGAGCGAGAACAGGTAGCTAGCTTTGGGAAGTGCTTTTGGATATGACTGTGTTTTTATGAAAAGTGTTATAGTAGTTTGTATCCTGCTTTCTGTAAATACAATATTTCATCTTTCTAAATCTGGCTTTAATGGGGTGCTCTAGTGGTGTCAGTTGAATCAGCTGACCTGTTTGAGGTGTGTCTAGGATTCTGAGTTTAAATGAAGATGCTGCGACTTTGAGCAGTTTGTAGTTTGATCAGACTAATCGCTTACATCATACTGCATATTCTTTTTCCTGCCCTCTGCCCTGCTTTGGTGGGCTTCCGCGTCTCTGCGTGTGCCATTGGAGGGGACGAGTGACCCAGTCGGTTCTTGGGGAGGGCGGGAGAACAGGTTTTGTACTGCTGTGAGTCTTTGACACTGAGCACCTGGTTGTAGGTGGGAGATTTCGCTCTTGACTGGAAGGTCCCACTGTAGGACAGTCTTGTTCTCCATGGTGACCGACATGAAGGAGACTTCTCTGGTGTTGTGCATTAGCACCATAATCATTGATCAGAATTTGGGAACTGTAGAACGTGTTGTATTTGCCACCTTCTTAATTCTTTTTCTCTATTAATTTTAAAGGAAGCAATTGACAGTTTGAGAGGGATGGTTAGGTTCCTAAATAAATATTACATCTCTGCTTTTATCTTTTAAAAAAGCATCTTCCTGGAATTAATTGTTCTTAATTAAATTGGCATCAAATATTCTGACATATTCCCAGTTATCTTTGATATCCTGTTTGCTGTGAAATAAACTTTGATTTTTGCTGTCATTAAGACTTTTCAGAAAGTTTAGAAATTATATTCAGATTTCAGATGCCTTCTTATTGTATAATTATCAACAGATTACTGCACCTAAGTTGTGACAGACATATTTTTTAAGTATGACTGACTGATGGACAGATTGGGAATTGCTGAATTAATGGGCACATTTCAAAGCTTTGGCAGGGCTAAGCAGTAATTACATCTGCTGAACCACTTGATAAGTTTTTGGAAGTAGCCCAGTAAAGCCATCACTGGATTTCTGGAGTTTTAGGATCGTGCCCTACACACTGCTATGGCTTGCTGGTAGGGCACAATCCAGACGTTGATATAGCCGAATACACCCAGCTAAACAAGGCAATGTGTTAAAGCTTTAAATGCATTGCAGATCTGCCATTTAGCTTTTCAGACGGGTCTCGTGCTTTCTGTGGCTTAAAATCTCATTCCCATTTTACAGTAAGAAAGTTTATTTGCAGCTAAGAAGGGACCACCGAAAGTGTCCGCGCTTGCGTGGTCTGCGTAAAGAACATCGTGTACTGCCGATATGAGGGGCAGAGCTGGGGGTTAAAGGGGTCGTAATCCTGACCCAGAACAGTGTTATGTTTTTCTGACAGGACAGGGACACTTTACTGGGAATATAACCTGGACAGTACCTTCCTATCCTTACTGTTGTGAGATGCTCAGTGTTGTCAGATACGACAAAAATTGTTTTCTGCTGAAGCTTCTCTTCCTGGGGCGTTCAAACGCTAATGCCGTCAACAGAGCTGACGGAGTCATAGGCCGAGGAGTTTTCAGCAAAGGATACTCTGCGCAGGCCAGAAAAGTGACTGTTTTTCCCAGTATTGAGGTGAGATGAGGGTATTAGTAAAAGCAGATAGTTGGGGACACCTGGAAACGCTGGAGCTAGGAATGCTGGCAAATAGGTCCATGCTGGTTTAGGAGTACGGGGGTTCTAGATGAGCCAAAAAATTCCAGAGGTCTTGTGTGCGCTCAACACTTTTAAAAGAAGTTAGAGGTGATAAATACTTAGAAATTATCAGTGCTGAAATAGCAGCACACTGAATGCCATTTCCTTTGCAGCTCATGTTATGCTTAATATGCCCAACAGCATGAAAAATGTGTTTAAAAATAATTGTGGAATAAAATTGGAGAGTGAAGATGGTATTGCTTTTAACAATTGGAGTGCAATTTTTCAGAAATGTATCACAACAAAAAATAAAATGACAGACATAGATTGAAACACTGTGGTGGTTCAATTCAAAGGTACCTCTGACAGAGTGGGTTTCATTTAGCTAGACCAGACAGTTCTAAGGCTGCTAAAATGAATCTGAAACCAAATGAAAGGAAACTGTCACCAAATTGAACTTTGATTACTTTGGGGAGATCTTTCAATACCTAAAAACAAGGCGCTAATTTAATCTTCCCAACTACATCTTCACCAAAAAAAGTTTCTTGGATTTTGTGTTGAAGAACACAGATGCACAGAGACGTTTGTTGCTACAAATCGTGTAGCTTTAAGCATTATCTGAACAAAATTATTAAAATCAAAGATGGGTGGGAAGCAGCATTTTCAGAAAAAAGAAGCTGAGCTTATCACTTGCGTTTCCTTCAGCTAAAGAAAATTAAACTTAAACAGAGGCACTTGGCAGACAAACATGTGCCTGGTGGTAAATAACCTGGCAGCGAGTCTGTGAGCACAGCGTACGCCGTCCGCGGCATGGGGATGTGTTGCCTGGGCTGACGTTCCCGATTTGTTGGTGTGAGCTGTGGTTTCTCTCCCCGTGCGTCTGAACTCGTCTGAACTCGCCGTTCGTAGGGACGTGGGCACAGAGGCGCACGAAGTTTGCCCACTGGGCTGTGAAATGGCATTAGGGCACTGCGTACCTCTCGTTTTTTGATTTAGAAGTGAACGGGCTGGTGTTTGTTAACACGGGATTTGCTTTTGCTTCGTTGAACATCACTGTAATTCATGCACTGATAAAGAAGTTCTCTCAAATAACCTGTTAAGACTGGTAAATGCCAAACTTTAAGTATATCATAAATAACTCTTTCTCTGACCAAATCCGTGTAGTGTGGGTCTTTACCTGTGCTCCTTGAAGCAGGTGCCCCGGCTCTGTGGAGGCGGGCAGCAGGGCAAGGGAGGGGATTCTGCCCCTTTACTGCGCTCTGGTGAGACCCCACCTGGAGTCCTGCATCCAGCTCTGGGGTCCTCAACGTAAGAAGGAGGTGGATGTGTTGGAGTGGGGGCAGAGGAGGGCCATGAAGATGATCTGAGGGCTGGAGCAGCTCTGCTGCGAGGACGGACTGAGGGAGTTGGGGCTGTTCAGCCTGGAGAAGAAAAGGCT
>Ga0065711_1008197_pt1 | contig 18598 bp, 11 predicted proteins | sample Hoacrofraction12_FD_59098 | JGI IMG/M metagenome (GOLD analysis project Ga0065711, IMG submission 59098) | Hoatzin crop microbial communities from Cojedes, Venezuela - Epithelial fraction 12 v2 (version 2) | ecosystem: Host-associated > Birds > Digestive system > Esophagus > Crop | place...
CCTGGGCAGCCTGTTCCAGGGCTCTGTCACCCTCAGAGGGAAGAAGTTCTTCCTCCTGTTCAGCTGGAGCTTCCTCTGCTTCAGTTTGTGCCCGTTGCCCCTTGTCCTGTCACATTATCTAGGTGGTGGAATGGAGTTCTCCATTAGTTAAAGGTTTTGGAAGCTTAAAAAACAAAAACGACAACCCAAAGGTACCCTTGGTTTTTTGGTTGAATGCATTAAAATTTAACTTCAGATATTTTGATGTCAGCCTGCAAAGTTGTTCTGTTGATTTTATTACAGGAGATAGCTGAATAAAGGCGAAGATTGTCAAATATGCCAAGTACATGCCTCCAGTGTCTGATCTCCGCTCTGTGGCACAAACAAATTTTTTGCTGCTTTTTAGACTAATTTCTGAGGAGAATCAGGCTTGTATAATCGTGCTATGTTCCTTTCTTTGGTAAAGCTGCTGGGGAGAGTAGAAAGCTGCCTGTTGTGCTCCATGTGGTTAAAAATGGCTGTTGCATGTGGAAGATGTGAAGAAGCTGTTTCCTACCGATAGGTGCCCAGCTGCAGAGAACAGCCCGATGAATGCTCTTGCTTAGGGAGGAGAGACATATGTGATGAACTTTTGACAGACACCGGGAAAATCAATTTTCTGTTCAGTTTTCTCCTCTGTGAATTCTCTGATAGGTACCGATAGGAAAGAGCGGGGCAGTCAGCTGAAGTGCAGACACAGTTCCAGGGCTCAGGAACAACTGCGGTTTCTTAACATAGCTTAGCAACAACCAGGGGAGGGTAGGGGCTGGATTTTGACCTCCTTGTCCTCCTTACCAGAAGAAAGGACACAGAAGTTGACCAAGTTCTCATCAGTTTTGGATGCCCCCTCCCTGGCAGGGTTCAAGGCCAGGTTGGATGGAGCTCTGAGCACCCTGGGCTGGTGGTAGATCTCCCTGCTCATGGCAGGGGGGTTGGAACCAGATGAGCTTTAAGGTCCCTTCCAACCCAAACCATTCTGTGATTCGATGATTAAAGGTCCTGAAGTACATTTGTTGTAACCGAGCTGATGCTTCAGGCGAAGCTTCGTTCGCTTGCTTTCATGTGTCCATGAATAATTTGTGATTTGAATGCTGTCGGGGCAGGTGGCAAGCTGATCCCATCAGTCTGCTGTACCGTGCAGAGTTCGTTAATAACGCAGACTCCACACTTCAACTCTGTGTTTCGATCCGTTGTGTTGTGGGCAAATATAGCTTGAATGAGTCTAGAGGAAAGGTAAAAAAAAAAGGATCATTTGCGGAAAGATGTTCTTTTGGCATTTGGAACCGGAGTATTTGGAGAGATCGGTCGTTTTACAGTGGAATTAATACCGCCCGTGTTGATTTGGTGTTTCAATTTTGGTCTTCTTTCTTCAGATCTCAGGATACTCATGGACCAGAACTGATACTACCTGCCAGTATTGAATTCAGGGAAAGCTGTGAGTAAACTGTGAAGTTATAAACACTAACGTGTTGACACTTTTTTCTGTAGTGGAATATTTCAGTCAGTCTGAAAACTTACAGGTAGTTGAAGTGAACATTGAAAAGAATAATGACTGAACAAATGATAGCTAATCCAGTAATTTAACTGATTTTGCTTTCGGAGGATGAAGAGGTACTTCAGATATTGAGGGGGGTTAATGCATATCTAATTCTAATTAGATTTCTACTCTTTATCTTCAGATACTCAAATTTAACTGTGAAAAAATTGTTAACCCCACCTTCTCAAGAGTACATTGAATTCATTCTCTTTACAGTTCGCCATTCCTTGCATAATAGATTGCATCTTGGTCAAAATCTATTATATAAAATCTGATGAAGTTTAAATTTTCATTTGAAACTTAATTTTTTGTTATCTTGGTCCCCATGTTTTTAAGGTCTCAGATCTGGTAGAAAAATTTCATACCAGAGGTTTGTCCAGACTTGAAATATTGGAAACTAAATAGATTTGTGAGTAAGCAACGACAGATTTTTATTAGTATAAAATCCTTTCTAACAAGGGATCTTTATAGGGATGGAATGGACAACAGAAACCTTGCGTTTTCCTGGTAGAAAAATTTCATACCAGAGATTTGTCCAGACTTGAAATATTGGAAACTAAATAGATTTGTGAGTAAGCAACGACAGATTTTTATTAGTATAAAACCCTTTCTAACAAGGGATCTTTATAGGGATAGAATGGACAACAGAAACCTTGCGTTTTCCTGGTCCCTTGAAAGTGTAAATTTTCAGCAAAGAGATGAGAAACAGTACAGAAATGTTTCCTGATGGTCAGATTTTCTAGCTCGATAAAGAAGTGTGTTGTTACTGTGCTGAAGTAACTGTAGTGCATAATAGACACTTAATTTAGAGTTCAGATTCCTGTGTGTTGATCCCTTCTCCTCCTCCAAAAAGAAATCCTCTACACCCCGAGTTACTAAATTATTTTATTTCATTTTCTTTCTGCCTTTGGCGTTATGACATGTTGTTTTCCTCTTTCTCTACAGCTGAAGACGCCTTCTTGTCTGCCATTATAAATTACACAAACAGCTCGACAGTGCATTTTAAGCTGTCGCCCACGTACGTGCTGTATATGACGTGTCGGTATGTATTGTCAAGCCAGTACAGACCTGACATCACTCCTGCCGAGCGCACTCACAAAGTCATTGCAATAGTCAACAAGATGGTGAACATGATGGAAGGAGTTATACAGGTGAGCTGCTCTGCAAAAACACGTCAGGGGAATTAAAGACGTGCTGCAGGTTGTCTAGTAACCATCTTTTTTGGAGTGTTTAGCCAACTGTGGTTAAGGGTCAGACTCATACCTGCACTGACTGCCTGTATGGAGGTTTGCTTTTCTGTCAGTGGATGATGTGAGTGGTAAGCAGCTCTCTCCAGAGCCCCGCGGGAGGTTGGGGAGGGGCTGTGGCTCCGTGGATGTGTTCTCTGACGAGCTGCTACTCTTCCCTTCTCTGGAAGGTAAGGTCTTTGCAAGGCTCTCGGGCTGTGAGCTCTTGCGAAACGAGTTGGATGTGCTTATTGAAGAATATTGTGTAGATAGCAGTTGTTGGCACTGATTGATGCTTCAAGTGTACGTATTAAAAAGAAACATGACTTAAATTTTGATCCTGTTACAACTTCAGTAACTGCAAAAATGGTGATAAAACTGGACTTTTTGAACCAAGCTGACACAGTTGCTTTAGAAAGAGAAGTGCAAGTGCTCAAGCGTTCCGTGATTTTAGTCTGATGCTGTTGCTGTTAATGTACAAGACTTCCACAGCAGCGCAGGGGGAGTTCTGTGCTGTGCAGGAGGGCAGGGTAAGATCCACCGAGTTGGCTGTGGAACTGGACAGTGCCCTGCGTTGGGTAACTATCGATAAAATGGAACTCTGGGGACAGAGTGCTAGTGCAGGTAGCCTTACTAACTAACTATTACAACCTCTTTGTCTGCAGGTTTTTCTCAGAGGAAAAAGTGCAATGCATTTTTGCATTTATTAAAAGACATATGTTTTAATAAACATATGCATATAAACATATGCACGGTACAAGCATGCAAACGCATCAGTCCTGCTTTAGGGAATTTACCATGCAAGTGTTACACAGCGGGTTGATTAAAGGAAAGGAGGAAAGGAAACAACAAGAGAGTGGCCTGAAGGTCGCGGGAAACCAACACTGTTCAGCTTTTGTTCAGGTTTTGGGAAGATTTAGGGGAGTTTTCGGTAGGGAGGATGCTGTAATTAGTTCTGTAAACAGTTAGAGCAGGCTCCCACCTTTCATAAGGAAGAATGGGAGAAAAGGCCAGTGCTGAAGGCACTTCACAGCAAGGAAACAAAGACCAGCCTTTCACGCACGGTCTGAAGCTGCTGAGGGGTTGGAAGGTGGTTTGAATGTGAAGAACTAGTAGATTGCTTTGCGCTTGATGCTGTGGTAAATGGATATTTGATAAAATTGGAACGATATAAAAAGTTTTAATATTCAGAAAAAAATGATGAGGCTGTGGAAGAGTGATTTTGTTCAGGCCAGAGAGGAGACTGCGGCAGTGGTGGAGAACATGACATGCAGAGAGCCGGAACATATACACAGTTTGGTTGGGAGAGCAGAAGGCAAGCAGTGAAAGGGCAGGCTGCAGATGTAATCTGGAAGTTACAGGGCTGAGTCAAAGAAAAGTGACTGAGTTTTATATAGGTAAACTAGTAACAATGACCCCAGAAAGATTTGGGGTGAAAGGAATGGGTACAGGGAAAAGCAAGGATAAAGCTCTGCGTTTTCTTTGTGTTGAGCTGAAGTGGGTAACCAGATAGCTGCTGGCAGACACGAGAGAGGCAGGCTCCAGCATGAATTTTCAGAGGAGAAAGCGAATCAAAGCTAGAAAATAGATTATCTGTGACAATATTAGTTTACAGCACTGGGAAGGGCTTCCCAAATCCAATTCAGCCTTGTGGGTGTTGCAAGGAATTGTGTTTCACAGAATCTCGCTCATGGTGTCATGAACTGCCAGCTCCCAGTGTCTGGACTGTCCCTTCCGAAAGGCCTGGCCTCTCCAGAGCTGCAGTCTGGTCTCCAGCCTGGAGTTCGGGCAAGATGTCCACAAGGAAGCGGGAGCTACGTCGGTGGCTTAGGAAAGATGTTATCTAGCTGCAAAAAATGAACCGAAGAGGGTTGGAGATTGAAGCGAACTGGGGGGAGCTGCTTCTAAATGCCATGTTGGAGGAAAGGGGGGAGGTTACAGATGTGACAAAAGAGTAAAACTTGAGTGAACTGGAAGGCTAATGGGCTGCCAACAAAGAAATGCACTGGTTCTGAAGGTTGACGAGGAAAACGTCATCACCTTGGACCTGTTAGTGGAGTAGGAACAGCCCTAGCTAAGCTAAGTCAAATTACTTCATCTAGGCTGTAGAATGAGTTTTCGTGCTGATGGTTGCCACAGTTTAATTACCATGTAAGAACCTGCTGTATCGCAGTAGCTTTTTTGTGTCTCTTGACTGTAAAGCACGTCTGCACTGAAAGGGATCTGCGGGTGTGAAAGACCGAGGAGACAGATGGGAGGCAGAGGGAAGGTGCTCAATCTCTTGGGCTGCACGGGGAGTAAAAGAAGTTGTTCAGATCCTGATTTTTGCCTGTCTAGATCATAAGGAGACTTGATGGCCTTCTGAAGTTACCCAGGGAGTATCTGCTAATAAATGATGTCTGTGACTTTCTGTAGTCTTTGCATTAGTGAATGTAAATTGTACAGAAGACTGCATATTGGATAGGGATAAAATTGGAGAGAGCTCTGAGAAGGCTCAGTACTTCCAATAAAAGTCTAGGACTAGAAACCTAATTCATATAAAAAAGCCAATTGTTTGTATCCTGATTTTTTTCACATCACTGGCATTTCTGATCCTCTGCAAATCTTAACAAGTGTTTGTAGAAGGAGCATCTCCTTTCATTCTCTGCCAGCTCATCTTCAGTCAGCTCAGAGTGCCTTGCTTGGAAAGGGTGAAGAAACAAGAAAGCAGTGACAACTAGTGGTTTTGAGCTCTGACTAGAATTACAAAAATAATAGCAAATAACACCTCAGATTTTGCATCTAAGCTCACTGCATTGCGGGTCGGGAAGAGTGATCTAAATAGCAAGCCAAAAGAATAAAAAGCTCAGTTTTAAATGATCAGACAAACGTATCTGGTGGGTTTTTTGTGTTTTCTTAACTCAGTGTAGCTTTTATGTACCAGCATTTAAGAAGCTTAGCGTGGTATTTCATTTGACTCTTTCGTTGTTTAAAACTGTCTTTTTTTGTTCTTTAATTGAAAAGCCATGTATTAAATCTGTCCTAGGTGTTCTATGTTTTTTATTTGGTTTTGTTTGTATTTTTTTTTCTGGGGGGGATTTTCCCTCCCCCTTTGTGTGTGTTTGTGCATTGTCTCCATCGCAGCAGAGTGGGCAAATGGCTCCCGGGCTCCGGTGCTTGGAAGGGCAGTTACCCCGTTGCCTGCAAAAAGTCCTGCGGGGTTTCTGCGGTGCCCTGAGGGTGGAGTACCCAGCTAGTCTGGGATGTCTGCTAGTGCAGGGCATTCCTTGGGTTGGTTGTGACCTGTGGGCACTGCAGTTCTTAGCTGTTGTGCCACTAGTCCTGTTAAAATAATTCCTTTTTTAAAAGGGGCTCCGTTGCATCAGTAGCTACTGATGAACGCGTCTGTGTATAGCTGTGATCATAAGTGTTGTGCCTTCATATTTAGTGTTTGATTTCTAAAGCGATCATGATTGTTCACAAGTTTCTTTCTTCTATTCTGTTTGATTTCCTTCGTCCGTTTTTCTCCAGGAGGTAGACCAGGTTGATCAGGTAGGATATACTGCTGGGAACTGATCCTAGCTCCGTTGGCTTAGCTCAGTTTCTCATGCTGCTTCCATATCAAAATACAATACTCAAACAGCTGGACTTGAACGGTTCATAACACTCATTCAGCAACTGGAACATGCAGTACTAAAATCCTTTTTTGACTTTGCAACTTTTACGGCATTCCATAATTTCTGCTTAACGCACTTCAATGTGAATATGAAATGACCAAAGTTCTTTTTCTTCCCTTTATTTTCTTTTTTTTTGTTGTTTGTGGTTCCTATTCTTTGGATTTCATCTGAGGTTGCCTGGCCTGGCATTTGTGGTCGGGAGACGGTGAGATAGATCAGTACTTGATACTGAATCACCTGGTGTCAAAACCAGTGAGCGCAGTATCAGGGTGGCAGTGGGCAGTAGTGGACACGCGCTTGCGAGTGCACAGATTACCAGATACTGCATTCCACTGAGCTCGTGGCGCGGTCCAGCTGGGGCTTGATTGATCTGGCTATTGGCAATTTATCGGAATTTTGTCCGTTCACTGAACATGTTCAAATTGAACTTAGCAGTTGCAGCAATTGCAATATTACATACAAACGTTTTGCAAATATCTGGTATCTGAGATACGTTTGGTGGAATGGGGAAAGGTACTGGTCTATCTTGTGGAGCCTTTTGAAGCTGCCGTGCTTTACCAGCAGACGATTTCCCTGTAGTATTTCTCGCTTCTTTCTGCTTACAGAAACAGAAGAATATTGCTGGGGCGCTTGCCTTTTGGATGGCAAATGCATCTGAATTACTGAATTTCATAAAGCAGGATCGAGATCTGAGCCGAATTACCGTGGATGCGCAAGATGTTTTGGCACACTTGGTTCAGATGGCGTTCAAGTAAGGCGATCAAACTGGTGTTTCACTGAACGTGGTCTGTGTTTCTGTGGTTTTTAGAATAACTTCTGCCAAATTTTAGGTATAGCCATCCTGTCTTTCGTGTGTCATTAAATATCTGAGAGGAGGACATCTGAGAGAGGCTAGACTTACTACTTGAGACAGATATTTTGTTTTATGAATATGGGTCACTGGGCCATGCAAGAGTTTCATCTGTTAACTGTTCTTGCCATAGTTGAGGCTGCCAATGAAAATTTCAGGGAGATGTTTAAATTTAGTTTTCGGTGATTGCTTTCTCTTAATTTAAGGTTTTTTATGGAGATGTGAGGAAAGCTTATTTTTGGTGTTAATATAGAAATATATAGGCTTAAAACGTTATAGGTCTCTAAAGTAATGAACCTTGCACTCTTGAAGGGCTTCTAATTATATTCATAAACTGCCCCGTTCATAATTCACATAAACAGCAAAGTGCACAGTGGTTTCTTGCACAGTTTTTTCTTAAAAATGTAGAGACACGTTTTGACTTGGGGTAAAATCACCCTATGCTAGTCGGCTCAGGCAATTACAATAGTGATCAAGAGAAAAATCAAATGAAGTGTCCGATGGGAAGGGAAGTCCTCTGAGGAAAGGATCCTTGAACAAAGATAGCGACACTGAGTGAGCACAGAGCTAAGCCACAAGAAAGGCTTCATTTTTGCACATATTTACATTATCCCCTCCCAAGCCAGTATTGAACAAGTGTTTCTCAGCAAATTTGTATCTCTGAAACTAACATTTAGAGAAGTCCCAGTGTACCGTGGGTGGCTTATACCCAGCCTTCCCCCACTTGTAGGACATCTCTTTTAAATATAATCCTACTCTGTGTAGTAGCACAGAGTAGAACCTTCCTGCTTTTTATGCTCTGACAGGATTTTGAGACCTAGCCATGGTTGAACTGTTCAGCTTTCAGAGGGGCTGTAGTGCTCTGAAGAGCAGTATGTAGCGGGTTAATGCGGTATGTGAAACCTTCTCGTTGCTTTCTGAGCTGCTGAAAGGTGCCAGAGAAGCACCAAACCGCTTTGTAGGTACACCCACGGATATTTATTTTTTCCTATTGGCGAATTATGAGCACGTAGGGTATAGCAAGTAGCTATTTTGACAAAGTCTTGCAATTTTTGTAGCACTTCTAAATTCCGAACTGCTAATGAAGCTATGCCTTTTTGCCACAGGTCGGTGTTTTGGGTTGGTGTCGTGAAACAGCTCTTTGCTAGATGGTTTGCTAGAATGTGGCTAGGAAGGAGTGGCACAGTATTTTTCCCTGTACACGATGAGCAGACTGGTGCAAAAGGGTATTTCTGAATTTTAGCTGTGTGTGAATTCTCCCCGAAGTACACTGTGGCATGGAAGATTTCAAATGGATGTATTAAGCTTTTGGAGAACAGAACTGTGGAATATATATTTAGAAGGCAAATAAAAAAGCACAACAGAAGCAAGAAAAGAAAGAAATCTGCTGTGAAAATGTCATTTGGTAACAGCTGGCATATACCAGAATTGGTTGAAATTGCCATGGCTCTTGTTTTCTAGCAATCGAGAGTATTTTGTTAAAAATGTTCCCAGTGAAACAGAAAGGGGAGCTGTAGAAAGCCATGGAAAATTTTCCATTATGTATGTGATAACAGTTTGATTCCCTTTTAGTTCCAGTTCTTAACAGAACGTGTATAAATGACTTCTTACAAACAGTGTTAAAGAAACTGTTTGATTCTTAGAAGAGAAAGAACACTACACCAGACTTTGTGTTTCTCGGTAGTGAAAAGCTAAAGGTAAAGAGAAAGAGAAAACTCAGAACACCACGGCCATTTCAGGAGCTTGTGCATTGGCTCAGAATAGGAAAGTAATTTTTTTTTAATACTACTCTTGGTTGATTTGGAAACAGAGAAGAATGTATTTCTGTTTGGAAAAAACAGTTTTTACAGTCTTACAGAACCAAAGTTTGGCCTGACAGCATCTCCTGATGTAGCATATGACCTTTGGCTGCAAGTGTGGTAGCAATACTGCATTTAAGTGGCTGTGTTTGTTCCCTGAAAACCTATATTGAACATTTCCAGGAAAGGTGTGGGAGAACTGGTCTCTCGCCTTTTAAAAAATATTATTTGGTTCCCTGTAGTCATGTGTGTAACACTGCAATTTCAGGAATCTTGTAATTTGATAGATCTCTTTTCTTTAGAAGCATTCATAATGAACACGTTCAGGAGTTTAAAATTTCTCTTTTTTTCCCTCATCTCTTCCAGGTACCTGGTTCATTGTCTGCAGTCAGAGCTTAATAACTACATGCCAGCGTTCCTTGATGATCCAGAGGAAAATAATCCTCAGAGGCCCAAAATAGGTTAGACTGCTTGATCTTTTCTTGTGTCTTCTAAACCATACAAAGAATTTGTAATACACAGAATTTTTCTTAAAAGCGATATGACATTTACAAGTTGCCTTAACCCCTGAGAATCTGTCTTCTAAACTATGCAACGAATTGGTAGTACATAGAATTTTTCTTAAATGTGATATGACATTTAATATTTTAATACTCATTTTTTTTCAGTCACAATCCTGTGTTTCAGTGTTAAAGAAATTAATTTCGTGGTCTTTTCAGTAGACATTTCAGATAAATGTCTCACCTTAAAAGAAGGCTTGGAGATAACCGTTCTACTTGCATTAACATATTCCCCCAGGAGCCACGTAAGGAGATTTGCTCTTGGTGAAGCTGACAGGAAAACCCTACTGCTTCTCACTTAATATTGCAATGAACTAATGGGCAGAAGGAAATTCGAGTACTGCTTTTAAAAACTGATGTGTAAACAGGAGAGGTGTTTTGCCGCTGGAGTACATCATGCAATGCAAATAGTTTTTGCTGGAATTTTTGAATGCAGTTTGACATTTAACTGCGAGGAGCTGTGGAATAATTGCAATGTGCAAAATGCAGATGTCCAATATGCAAAATAAAGTTTTTAACTTGTTATTAAAAATAACAGAAGAAGGAGTTTACTCCAGTGAGTACATGATTGAAGTGCCAGGTGTGACCAGTGTATACGAAATATTTCTCCAGAAGAATTTATTTTCATTTCAGGAGTTAAAAAACATATTTCAGCTGTTGGTTTAATGTTGCTCCGTCTTGAAAACCATGAAGCAGTAAACGTACTTCTGAAAATCTGTGTAACCTGAATACGTATAGGTTCTGCCTAGCATTCACCAGCCTGGGTTAGGTGTCTCTGTATTATTATTTATGGCCTAAGGCGGTTGTACGTTGCAGGCTGTGAACGTGCTGCACTGTTTGTTTTCTCTCCGTAGATGACGTGCTGCACACGTTGACCGGAGCCATGTCCCTCTTGCGACGATGCAGAGTGAACGCTGCTCTGACCATACAGCTCTTCTCCCAGCTGTTTCATTTTATCAACATGTGGCTTTTTAACAGACTAGTTACGGCCCCGGATTCGGGGTTGTGTTCACACTACTGGGGAGCTATTGTTCGTCAGCAGCTGGGCCATATTGAAGCCTGGGCAGAAAAACAGGGTTTAGAATTGGCTGCCGATTGCCACCTGAGCAGAATAGTGCAGGTGAGTGCCTCCATTTCTGCTGAACACCTCTCACGTGACTGTATATTGGAAGAGAATATTCATATATTCCTTGTTCCTAGAGGGCAGCACGTGGACAAGTGTAGTTTGTGTGAATCAATCCTGGAACGTGGAGGTAGCATGCAAAGACACAAAATGCTTTTTCACCATCGTTAATACTCAAGTTACAACTGAAATTAATAATTAGTGATTTTAGCCAACGTGCTGTTCAGTTTCTGTTCCTAAGACCGAACTCTAACTGTTGAATAGAGACAAGAAGAGTAGCTGAAAAATTGATGCGCCTCATTTATGGTAGGTTTAGTATTAATTAACCTTGTAGGTACAGGAGATATATTTGGTGGTTGTTTTGGGGATATTTATGTTGATTCTGTAACAAGTCTGACTTCTTGCTTTGCCTTTTCCTATCTCTTGTCTATAGAAAACCCAGAAACAAGGCTTAAGGTTTCATTCTGGCTTGGATTTGTCTCCTGTGACTTTTTTTTTTTTCTCTCCTAGGCAACCACATTGCTCACCATGGACAAATACTCGCATGCAGATGTTCCAAATATTAACAGTACTTGCTTTAAGCTGAATTCTCTGCAGCTGCAAGCTTTGTTGCAGAATTATCACTGTGCTCCAGATGAACCACTCATCCCAACAGTAAGTCTCTTCTGTCACTTACTGTGCTGCTTAACCTACCTGAGGCATATAGACTTAAAGGAGAAACAGAGCCTGAAATAGCTATCTTATATAGTATATATAATAAGTGTATGTAATATAAGTGTGTAGCATACAAGTCTTTGGAGGAGTGGCTGAGGGAGCTGGGACTGTTCAGTCTGGAGAAGAGGAGGCTGAGGGGGAGACCTTATCACTCTCTACAGCTCCCTGAAAGGAGGTTGTGGTGAGGTGGGGGTTGGTCTCTTCTCCCAAGTAACCAGCAATAGGAGAAGAGGCAATGGCCTCAAGCTGTGTCAGGGGAGGTTTAGGCTGGATATTGGGAAAAATGTCTTTCCTGAAAGAGTGGTCAGGCATTGGACCAGGCTGCCCAGGGCAGTGGTGGAGTCCCCATCCCTGGAGGGGTTCAAAAAATGTGTGGATGTGGCACTTGTGGACAGGGTTTAGCAGGCGTGGTGGTGTTGGGGTGACGGTTGGACTTGATGATCTTAGAGGTCTGTACCAGCCTTCAGCGATTCTATGATGTTATTGTTGATTGGTTTGGAATTGTTACGAGAAGAATCAGAGCGGGCAATCTGCTCTGCACGCAAGGAGAAGTGTCCGTGGTGTCAGCCTGCTTCTGGCCACCAGCTCTGGTGGGTGCACTTCACTGCAGCTCGAGCAGGATATTGCCCAAAGTCTCTCTCCCTCCGAGCTGGAATGCGAGGTATCACCGCGTGCTGGGCGCCGTACGCCGTTTGTGCGTGAGATGCAGTCAGGCGGCAGAGGAGAGCTGCGCAGAGCACTCCCAAAGGCTGGCTCCCAGTATGTCCGTGAGGAACGAAGATCGAAGCTTTGACTGTCGCCATCAAATGGAAGAAGCAGGAATGCTAAGCTTTTTACATGTGGGACGTAAAAGTCCGTAAATCTTGAATCCCTTCATCTAAGCAGCGGGCAGATTGTCCTTTCATAGGCAGATTGATACACGGAACGTGTATGTAGAGCTACATATGTACGTGGTGTTTTCAGAACTGTTTCTTATTTTAGCATTTAATACATAGCTGACTATTCTGAGTTTCATCCATGGGAAACGCTGTTTTGGCAAAAATCAAAAAGACATTTTGTGTTCCTCACAGAATTGTAATCATATGTGGATGAAAACCCTTAAGGTAAACGCTCATTCCAGGATAGTTGACTTATATCAAAAATCCTAAAAGGTGAAGATAATCTGATATTTATAGAACTGAGTGCGTTGCCTACAAAGTCTATTTTTAATAACATTGGATACATCTATATATTAAATCAAAGGTACTAATACAACGGTTCTGAAAGGGACTTGTAGCTTGGGTATATTTTTCTATATTGGCTACCAAACCAAGAAGTCTTTTGCTGAAGACCAGAGTTCATATTTCCTGTTTCCACATAGGCAGCATTCCACAGTTCATCATTATCGTTCTTTAGGGACCCCCAAAGAAAGACAGTGCTAGATTTGAGAGGTCGTCTCTGTGTCGGAGGAAGGGCTGCGGTACGGCTCGTTTCTCCCGTTGCGGTGAGGTGGTGTTTGGGACTTTGTTGCTCCTTGCAATGAAGAAGGCTTCTACGCTCAAACTGGGACTTACTGCTGCCAAACCTGAAAAATGGCAAGGCCTGGACTTGGTTCAAAGGAATATAAATGTATTTACTTCTTCATACTTTAGTTTGAAATAATTCTTGCACCTTTTATGGTAAGAAGGCCCTTCTCACAGAGCACTTCTGAAGACAGGCTGGATTTATCTGCCTTCTCCCTGGAAACTTGCTGAAATGGAACACGCAGATGAGAACGCTTACGGGGTGTTGGCTCAACTGTTTTGTGTGCCAGTAATAAAACCGTCGCATCAGGCTGATGGATTCTGAGTTGCACGTGAGCGTAACTGGGGTGAGATGAAGACCAAACTGTTAAGCTGGTCTGGAGAGGCAAGTGGAAGCTGTAGAAAGAAACTGGAAATCACATCTGCATCTTTGGCAATGCAAATGCTTGGAGCAAAGGAATCTGTATGTGATACTTGTAGCAGCTTCAGATGGATTAACTGCAGTAATTCTGTCTTACTGCCAGCAAAATCATACATCTCTGGGGTGAGTTCTCTTCCAGAAAAGCGCTGATTAACGAGAGGTAAAGATGCTTTCAAGTATCGGTGCTGCCTGCTCGTTGGAACGTAGCGATGGGTCAAATCCGAGGCGATTCCGTGGTGCCTATGGCAGAGCGTGCAACTGGGAAGAGGCCGAGTGCTCGGGGAATTACTGCTTACATCTTTTGAAAAAGTTGCCTGTAACTTTTGTTTCTACATCACTTCACAACTGAATACTTTGATGCTAAAACTCAGGCCAGCCTAAGGCGTAGAAGGTGACAGAAAAGCGGAGGAACTGCTGGAGGGGAGAGAGAGGAGCCTTTGAACTGTGCACTCTTCGGAGTAATTTGGGATAAAGAGAAGAGCGTAGAAACACCGAGTGCTGCTTGGACCTTGACTTTTTGCGGAGTTGCTAAGAATTTGATTTTTGTGAACTTCTGAGTTCATTTCCTTCAGCTAGTACAATCCAGTAAGGGAGATCCTATAGAAATGGCACGGATCTCCCTGAAATGTCGAAGCCAGACTGCCGTGGGCTGCGTGCAGCCGGGGTGGCTGTGTTGGGAACGGTGCGCTGGTTTCGTAGAGATTTTTGTGACGTGGAGCAGGACAGTTGTGCACCAGATGTCAAACTTACACGTTCCCTGCCGCACCTCGAGTGAGCCTGCTCTTGTCTTGGGTGCTTCTACGGTGTTATTTAAAAATTTATTATCTACTCTTAAGGATCCTTCACATTATGCAGAGCTCCCAGGAAATATAGAGTTAAATTAGTTCTGTGTAGCTTCCAAACCTAGGGAACTGTGTATGCCATTGGTCCTCTGTGTGCAGGTGTGTCCTGATGGAGCTGAAAATCCTGTTTTACACAAGTTGTTTGGTTTTTTTCTGTGTATCCAGTCTTACACAAGTATAGATACACTCAACAGTGTGAAAATTTTAAAGCTGCCTGTGAGTCCACCTCTGCACATGCATGTTCTCTGCTCTATATTTTAAAATCCAGCTCTCATATCAAGTAAAAACACGCACGACAAGTCTTGAAAATACCGACGTGAAAATAAATGCTGCTGTTATGTTATCTAACTGCATAATCTGTGAGATGTAATCAAAGCAATGCAGCATACTGACAGTCCATAGTGGAGCAGAAGTTTTATATCTGATAATTTATTTTCTAAATTCCTTTTGCTTGCAGTCTGAGTATTTTCTTAATGTTAGTTTTTTTCCCTTGATGAAAATTATGCCCTTATAGCAACAATGTTTTTCTGCCTTCTGTCCAGGAATTGATAGAGAATGTAGTCACTGTTGCAGAAAATACGGCTGATGAACTTGCTCGCAGCGATGGCCGAGAAGTCCAGCTGGAAGAGGATCCCGACTTACAGCTACCTTTTCTTTTACCAGAAGATGGCTATTCCTGCGATGTTGTCAGAAATGTGCCAAGTGGTTTACAAGAGTTTTTAGATCCACTCTGTCAGAGAGGTTGGTTCCTCTGCTGTATTACCGTGATCTCCTTTTTTTGGTGTAGTGAACGCAGAATGCAAAATACATTTTAGTTAAATATAAACCACTTTCTTTTTCGTTATGTATGTTTCAGTCTTTTTATACTGTGTTCTTTGTTTGCTTTTGCAACCCCTAAAAAGCATGCAGGGATTTTTAATCCTTACCCTTTCTCCCTGTCCCTTTCATTCACTTTCGAGGTCCGAAATAAGCAGTGCTGAGTTAACTAGTGCCTACTGAAACTTCATTTTGCCCTTGCTCCAGAGGCTTTTTGGCTTTTGGTGCTAGAACAGCAAAAATTTACATAAATGTGAATTTTGTAATGCTTCTGCAATTTCACAGTCAACTTACTTTTCAAACTAATGTGAATTAAATAGTTAAGTCACTCTTTTTACTCATCAGCTGCTTCCATATAACATTAAAAACCCACAAGCTTAAAATAGTTCTTTTAATGTTGATCAGCGTCGGAAGGTTTGGTTTGGGCACCGGTAGTGCAGCAGAATTTCAGAGGACGAGTAGAGAGCTCTTGTGGTGGGGTGAAAGGGACCTAAACTTCAGGTAAAGCAGGGGCTTTGCTGGAGCGTTTACAGCGAATCAACAAGTTGTTATCCTTATTTGGGGCTACGCAATTTTATTAGAAGCTTTATTTGTTACATAATTTCTATGATTTTCTGCTTAAAGTTGAAAAACTTCCACAGGAGTATCATGGTAGGTAGGGCAGCAAAGGAGGCTGTCGACGAAGCAGACTTACTGTGTCCTACAGTGAAGTTTTGCAATTGTTGGTTCCAGCGCAGCTGATAGAAAAGCCATATTCTTGCATTAAAAAAAAAAAAATAGTAGGACACTGACTGCTTCGAAAGTACAGTGAGTTCAGAGGAATGTAGTCTTGAGACGAAAAAAGACTAGTAGAATAAATTCTTTAATTAGTAAGTATAATTCATTTGCCATATAAATGTCTGTACAGTTATTGCAAGTAAGGCCTTTTTAGTGCATGCATTCGAAATTTTACTTTTCGGGTATCCCTGAAATTATGCTGAGGGATTGGTTTGCAGTAAATTAGTGTAAACTGAATTACTGAAAGATGGTCTTTGCAAGGAGGAGAATCTCATCTGTTTTGGATGGAGTAATTTGTAATTTGACTGTGATGTGAATTCTCGCTGTCCCTGATTCAGGAGACAGTGCTGGATACCTCTCGGCTGCTGTGGCTGTTGTCTAAAAATTCTAGGAATTGCTCAATTAACCAAAAACCAAACAAACTCCCACTTTATTTTCATAGTTGCATACAGAAAAGGTGATGAATCTAGGCAGGGCTTCACCTCTGCCAAACCCGTGCTGAGCCTGGTTAGCCAGACCCTCTGCAAAGCCAGAAGACTTCTGTGGTGCTGTCTTTTTCGGGGTTCTGGTGGTTTGTATTCGAAAAGATTTTATTTTGCAGCCCAAGAGTTTACTATGAGCTTGTAGTGTTTTTAAATACACACGTTTCTCAGAAGCAGCAGCTAGAGAACTGTAGGGTTTTGTAGATACTGTAAAATTGCAGTGAAGCACGTATAGGCATCTCAGATGCAAGATTCAACATACTGATGAATTCAAAAAGGTAAATACGGCTATTTGGTATGTCCTTGTGGCAGGCTACTTGATTTTATTCAATCTGTTGCGAAAATAACCACAACTATGTTAATGTTACTTTCTCTTTTAGGTTTTTGCAGACTAACACCTCACCCACGGTCACCAGGCACGTGGACAATATACTTTGAAGGTGCAGACTACGAAAGTCACCTGTCCCATGAGAACGCTGAGCTAGTAAGTATTGATTCAGTGAATGATTGTCGGAATTGATACCTTGGAAAGCTGTTGTATGTGGTGAGTTTTAATCTTTATTAGGGAGAACAGGCTGCATCATTAAATATGTAGTTCATCAGCAATTTGGTGAATTTAAGGAACTCCGCAGATTTTTCTAAGAATGTTTTTCTAGGCTGTGGCATGATAAAATTCTCACATGAGCAGACTTTGTCGTATTCCCCCACCCTTGGGGTAAACAGTGAAGAAATTCCTTTTAAACACAGGCAAAAATATATGTGGACATGCCTCCGTGAATAACTTGTAATGGAAATGGAGCTGCAGACTGCTTTGATGTATAAGCAGTCAGCTACGTGCTGTTTAGTATTAAGCTATAACATTACACTTTTTATTCTGCTAGATTTTCAGGAAAAATTCTTTAGTTCGTTTCCATTATACTTATTAAAGAAGGGTTTCCCTTCAGCGTGAGGTGGCTTTTTTCTCTCGTAGGTTTTTTTGTTTCATTTTGTGTTGTTTTTTTGTGGTGGGTTTTTTGTTTGGGTGGTGTTTTTTGTTTTGGGTTTTGTTTTTTTTTTGAATAGGTGAGAACCACCAATATCAAAGTTCCAGACAGCTTTGTTTTGGGAAGACGGTGTCTTTATGTGAAGTAATTTTTAAAGCAACTGAACAAAAGTAGCTTCATGTTTATAATTAGTATTTCAAAGAAATGGGGAAGGCCAACATGAAGCTAGAATTGTGTTCCTAAGGCCTTCTGTAAAAAGTACTTGCCCCTCATTATTCAGAGGGACTTCAAAGCTTCATTTACTCCGTTCCGAGCCCAGCATTTGTTAGATGGCTTTCTGCAGACTTGCTGCAGTGGCCTGGAGAACGTGCTTACTTTACAGAGGAGAGCATCTCCTAAACGTGTGACTGAGAGCGCAGAGCCCAGCCGTGAGCTGATGAGCCGGGCTTTGCAGGCTTGGCACCTCGGTGAACAGGCGTTGGACTGAGGAGAGTACAGCAGACACATACTTGGGACATCATGCTCTTCCTCCTCGCTTTATTGCTGTGAAAAAATGCATTTTTCCACCTGAAAGGAGGGTGTAGTGAGGCGGGGGTTGGTCTTCTCTCCCAGGTAACCAGCGATAGGACAAGAGGCAATGGCCTCAAGTTGCGTCAGGGGAGGTTTAGGTTCGATATTAGGAAAAATTTCTGTACTGAAAGAGCGGTCAGGCATTGGACCAGGCTGCCCAGGGCAGTGGTGGAGTCCCCATCCCTGGAGGGCTTCAGAAAATGTGTGGATGTGGCACTTCAGGACATGGTTTAGCAGGCATGGGGGTGTTGGGGTGACGGTTGAACTTGAAGATCTTAGAGGTCTTCCAACCTATGATTCTATGATTTTTTTTAGAGCCAGTGGTAACAAAACTAGTCTGAAGTTATACTAGGTGATTGCTATTCTTCAAACTAAGAAAAAGCTAAAGCAGAGTTGTGGCCACTCTTCCTTAAAAAGGCTTGCTAAAGAAATGCAGGGTGAGTGGATGCTGCTGTTTCATTCATCCGTGGGAAGGAATACCCTGTATGACTGTTGGGATAACCTCAGCTAATCGGGCTCCTCTCTGGTGCCTGAGTGGTAGCTGAATGCGCTCAGCTGGAGAGCTCTCAGAGTCTTCAGTTTTGGTGTCTGAGCAGTGCTCTGAATGCCAGCTCACAAGTCACCTCTTGGTGCAGTGTGTCTTCTACCTGATCTAACTGCTAGGGAAATGGTCCAGGTTATAGCTGTGAGGTCTTTTTTTTTTTTTTTTTTTTTTTTTTTTT
>Ga0065711_1038607_pt1 | contig 18596 bp, 13 predicted proteins | sample Hoacrofraction12_FD_59098 | JGI IMG/M metagenome (GOLD analysis project Ga0065711, IMG submission 59098) | Hoatzin crop microbial communities from Cojedes, Venezuela - Epithelial fraction 12 v2 (version 2) | ecosystem: Host-associated > Birds > Digestive system > Esophagus > Crop | place...
TGGCGGGTCCATCTTGCGCGGGCGGTACCGCAGAGAAGAGGCCGAGGGGCGGCGGGGGGAAGGCTGGGCCCGTCCGAGGGACCGCGCTGCGGCGGGAGGGGCCGGCGAACAAAGAGCCGGGCCGGTGTCTGTGCGGGTTTATTCGCGTAATGATCTCTTGTGCTGCTTCGGGTACTGCGCAGGGGGACGCGAATCGCTCTGTGAGTGCAGGAACTTCGCTCCTCCTGTTCTCTCAAACCGCGAAAACTTTGCTGACGGCTGGCTTGCTACTCGGGTGTTGTGCAGGCCTGCGTTCTCTGCACTAAATGTCAGGTTTTGTCCCTCTCTGCAAAGCCAGGCGCTTCTCTTTTTGATGTTACTTCACTCGTATCGCTAATCTTACCAAGCTTCGGGTTGTTTTTTTTTGCTACGCTGCAGCACCTTCTTCTGCTCTTTCTTTTGGACGGAACATGCTTGGAGCGGGGCCAGAGGAGGCCCCAGCAATGATATGAGGGCTGGAACCCCCCTTCTATGAGGAAAGGCTGGGAGAGCTGGGGCTGCTCAGCCTGGAGAAGAGAAGGCTCTGGGGTGATCTTAGAACAGCCTTCCAGTACCTGAAGGGGCCGACAGGAAGGATGGAGAGGGGCTTGTGACAAGGGCATGGCATGACAGGACAAGGGGTAATGGCTTCAAGCTGAAAGAGGAGAAATTTAGATTAGATACAAGAAAGAAATTCTTCATTGTGAAGGTGGTGAGGCGCGGGAACAAGTTGCCCAGTGAAGCTGCGGCTGCCCCCTCCCTGGCAGGGTTCAAGGTCAGGTTGGACAGGGCTTTGAGCAACCTGATCTACTGGAAATTGTCCCTGCCCATGGCAGGGGGGTTGGAACTTGATGATCTACAAGGTCCCTTCCAACCCAAACCATTCTATGATTCTGCGATTCTCTGCTGCCGCCATCCTGCTCCAGAATCACTGAAGCTCCGTAAGTGCCGGCGGCGGAGGATCCCTGTGGAGTGGGTGTCATTGAAGGGACTTTGCCATTTTGAGGCAATGTGAATCCCACTGACGTGCTGTTGTTCCGTGCATCTTTTGCACTTCTACTGCCATCCATCTGCTTCCCCAGCTTCTAGGTAAACTCACAGACAACGAGGAAGGGAGGGAGATGAGTCCTTCCATGCTTTACCTTTTCTTGCCTGTTTTAGGCTTGGAGGGAACTTGTCAAAACAATTTCCCTGTCTCAGCCTGTAAAAGAATGAGTACGGGTATCTAGCAGGCCTCAAGTAGAGACGATAGTTGCCAGTCTTTTCTTCTCTCTTCCACAGCCTGAGAAAAACTGTCAGGATCTACATTCATTTTTACAATGAATAAATTAATTGGAACCTTAGTTCCCTTTATCAGGGCACAACAACGGAGTCCAGGGGAGAGTTTGAAGCAGGGAAAACAATATCATAGGCAAGAACTCATTTAAATATGAATTTAAATGTGATCATATTCATCATGGCACATACTTGGTACAGCCATATGACAGATATAAGTAATCGCAGTCAGTAGTATACAGAAATACTTTGAATCATTTTAACCTCACAGAATGTTTTAGGAGTGAAACTTGAGCGATTCTGCATGTGTAAACAGAGGTCGTGCTAGGCTGACCTCCCCTTTATGATGATGTGTAAATTACTGCTGTAAGGCAAACTAGGCATTTAGTTGTGTCTTTAGCAGACTTTCGAGTTGCATCAATTTACTTTTCTAGGTACTGATATTATCTTTCCCATGCTATTGAACGGAGCCATGTGATGTTAGGAAACCTTTACCTGCAGACCTTCTGTTTCTCGCCTTCGTTTCTGCACTCCGTAGCTTGGACTTGGCAGTGTTAGGTTAGCAGTAGGGCTCGATGATCTTTAAGGTCTTTTCCAACCTAAACGGTTCTATGATTCTATGACCTTTTGGCTTGCTGCTTCTTTTAGGTAGGGGCAGTTCCTTACTTTGTTGTAGCTAGCTAGTCTATTGTCAGTATTGATGGAAAGAAGCAAGGTTCCCAAACAGAACATAGTAAATTACCTACTCCTTTTTCACAGTGCCTTACATCACTAATTGAATGTCAGCTAAATGCTTCTCCAGGCATTTCACTAAAATGAGTATGAGCTATAGTGTACATATAAGAACCACAAAGAGTAAATAAGCACGATTATGAAAAATGATATAACTTCTTCCTTTCACTAGTAACTAAGATGCAAATACATCTCTTGTAAATTCGAACCAGAGGACTCATTCAGCTGTTAGTGTGTGTTTTTCTGTTTAAAGTGTGTCAATTTAAGAAATAAATCAGATTACTTACCTAGTACAGATTATTTTTATCTAAGACAGAAGACATGGATTGCTGGACTGTTGCTAAAAGGTCTGTCAAAATGCGATAAAGAAATCTGAAAATCTGGAAGAGCTGTAAGAACTTTTTTTTTCTTCGTAGTCCTGAAACAGGGCTTTCTCCACTGTTTAGACATTTCTTTCTTTCTTTTAGATTATTAACTGATTTTTTTAAACTATCCTTTTTATCACTGTTAACTGTCTCAAAGAAAAGGAAGAAAACTGAATTTGTTACCACTGTTTACTAAAAACTGAGGTGAGCTGCTAAGCTGCTCTAAATGATCATAGCTCTTACCAGCCAAGGGAGTCCAACTGACAGCTTCTAACGAACCCTTGCAATTGCCGTGGGATCTCCCACTGCCAACGTTCAGCTATGTATAGGAAAGAGACATCAGAAATAATGGGCACTTTGATTAGCAAGACAGACAAAAAGACTGTTCTGCTTAAGTGAAACAGGCATGGATGTTTTTTGTAAATACATGTTGTTTTAGTTCTGCGCCAGCTGTGGAACTGTCTGTCACAATATAGAACCCAGATAGTAAGCATGTATATGGTGAATAAGAACTACAGAAAAATACAAACAGAATATATTTCACATTTAGCAGTGAGCTTGGTCCCTGTTGGCCATTTAATCTTCATCTTTACTTAGCATTTTCATGTTGCATTCTGCAATACATAGTTACTCAAAGGAGTAACTGGTCGGATACAAGTTGCATTCACTTTAGCTTTTCTTGAGAGCAGCTGAGTGACGTAGAAAGGAGATGTGCAGAATTTGGGGGAGCACACGGAGATACATAAATACACAGGGGCAAAAAGTCCTGGGAGAGCTGGGGTTCTTGAGGCAGCATCCCACAGCCTCAGCGCACCATCTGCCCACCAAACCCTCTGATTGTGCCCAGTCACTTACCTCGCCTAGGTGTAGGAGACCTTACCTGTACAAAAGGCCGTCAGGAGAAGAGTAGGATCGTTGTTGAAAGGAATTAATGCAGGACCTAGATCTATAATGGTGGGGGGATCAACCAGAAGGCAGATGTACAGGAGAATCCACTGTTTCTTAGGAGCTCTGTGGACCATTTGCGGTATTGTCGTTGTGGAGACCATGTGGCAGAAGAGCATTTAGGTTCTGTAAGTGCAGTGCTCTGCTTTTTTTGAAGAACTCCAAGCTGCATGATCCCTGGGATAAAAAGTGAAGGAAATCAAGAGTTTTTTCAAGTTTGTCTGCTTAAGGAACTGTATGCTGGCATTTGTGGTTTTGTAGGCAGTTTTCTCTATTTGATTTTATTCTCCTAGCATCTAAATACTGTGCAAAACCACCTTCTGCATTAAGACCTAATATTTGACATGTTATTAGTCTTAAAATAGGTTAGTCCACTTCTTGAAATATTAAAAAGTACGGTTTTACCCTTGCATCTAACTGTCATGAAAATACCACAGCAGGAATTATCTCCCTTAACCCAGCATAAAGTCTCAGCATTGTGTCTGCATACACAAAAAAACCCACCCCACCTTTTGCTCATCTTTTCTCTTGTAGAACATTCTTCTACATGAAGAGAGATTTTTGCTAAAAATGGCCTCCACTGTTTGCTTCAGGAACATGAACTTTTTCTGAGTTCTTATTTCCTCTGTTATGATCTCAGTACCTCTTTGTGTCTAGATGGATTTTGTTTCTTTCACCACCTAATCCTGAACCCCTGTTCCTATTTGGACAACGTTTGTGCTTTATTGAAAAAGAGAGTTTAAAAGAACAGGAAGGCCAAGATTAGCGGGGGTTTTAGTGGAAAGAATCAGTTAACTAATACCTAAGTGAGAGAAATCGAGGAAGATCTGTCTCTCTTAGGCAACTCAAGCAGACTTTGAAAGCTGCAGGTGGAACTTAGAATGCTTTAAGCTTCTTTTAGGCACAGTTATCTTTAAAGACAAACCAACTAATAGGTTGTTTCTTTAAAGCAGATAGTTGCCTGCCTGTGCTGAAGGAGATTGTCAGCAGCTCTGAAAGATATTTCAGTGCCTTGTATTAGTAAGACATCACCTTTCAGACTTGGTTTTCTAAGTGCATACAAATATACAGAGATTGACTAAAATCATTCTCCGCACCTGAGCACATTTGGGTATCTTTTGAGTAGGTATTTTAGAGACCTCTATTTTGATTTAGGTATGTCCTTTTTGACACATCTGCTTGAGCACTGGCCTGAAATTTTTCTTGCTTCTCCTCTGCAGTGAGATACTTCTGTGCTAGATATTAGTATGGGCAGCACAGTAAGCAACAATAAAGCCTTCACGCCCTGCAGGCCGTTTAAATTGGATATTGTATAGAGAGTCATATGCAAGGTGGGTTCTGACACTACGAGTCTCCTGCCTGCCATGCCCTCTGCCACCCCTTTTGACTGTTTTCTCTGGTACAAAAGAATCTGCCAGTCAGAGCATCCAGGGACTTAGGCTGCCTTGTACCTCTGAAGTAACTAGAAGGCAAGCAGCAGATGCAGCTCATTTTGAAAAAGCACAGGAGGTATGTCTATCCACTGGAGAGGATGGGGCAACTACCTTCACTTCTTTCGGAATGGTGACTTCAAAAATTCAAAAGAAATGCAGAAAAGACACCTACTCTTTGCTGTTGTCAGTCTAATGTTGACTAGATTAATGACCACCATAGCAGACTGTTTCATTAAATGATTACTTCTCAAAACCACAGAAACAGCTTTTAAATTTTGTTAAAATTTTATTTTGAATTTGACTTGTTGCCACCTGTTAGCAAGGCAGGTGTGTGTATGTTTGTGGAGGTCATCTCGTCCTCTAATTGCAGGAAGGGCAATATGTGATAGATTTATTTCACCTCCATATTTTGAAAAGGGGCAGAGAAAGGAGGTTTTAGAAATCCTGCATATGTTCAGAGAATGTGCTATAAATTTTGGAGTATTCAGTTCAAATGCCAGTAAATATCTCTCTCACACATATAAAATGAATCGTGCGTTCTATCTGGACAGGGGTAGCAACTGAGGAAGAAGAATGGGATTCAAGAAAATGTGACTTGTCTTCTCAGCTCTTCCTCAAGCCTCCTTGAATTACCGGCTTGACTTCCTTAAAGCTACCTCAGACTATCTGCATCTGAGATGTCTTAATTATACATATATCGAAAAAAATATTTTTTATATCTGTCCTTAAAGCTGTTTGCTCCTGCAGAAACCTTCATGAGATAAGCAGCTCTTAAGGGGAGAGTGCTGCCTTTCATGTTGACCACCACTTTCTAACAGTTTCCCATCTGTTGTCTGTAAACACTTCATGTCTTGTGCTGCTGATGTTTTTAGCTCCTTGGAAGACAAGCTCTATTTTCTGATGTTTGCACACTGCATCAAAACAACAGGAAATCTGTCCATGACTGTGAATCCTATGCAATGCCAGAATATAATTTTTTCTTGCTAGGGATCTCAGTAAAGGAAACTTATCAGAGGTAAACACTTACGTTGCAAACAGTGAGACAATGCACTTTGTGTGTACGCAGAGTATATGTCCAGGTGGACTTGGCTATGGGGGAGAACAAGACCAGTGAGAGGAAGATGAAAGGAGGGAGCTGAGCGTGTGAGAGAAGGGGCAGGAGGTGGTAGAGGAACGAGGCAGAAGACACACAGATGAAAAACTGCGGTGTGTGTTTTTGGCTCGTGCTTTTGCAGAGCTAGTTGAAGTTGTTTTCTGGAACTGCTCTGTCCCTAGAATTCCTTTCTTTTCATAACCAAGGCTTAGGGAAGAGGATTAATATCTGGATCCTAATAACTGTCACAGAGTAAGAATGAGTCTCCTCAAAATTTTCAGTCTGAGGAACAGAAGGCTTTTCTGTGCTGCCATGGCTTCAAATGCAGTTCATGAAGTATTCCTCTGTAGAAGAAAACAGCCAATGGATTTGCTTCACTGCAGGGAAATTACTGTCCTCAACCTGCTTTTTTGGTTATTCCATCCCATTCTGCTTTCTGTACATATGAGGTGCGATGGAAAGCTGTCTGGTGCTTGCTCATCCTCGTGAAAATGGCTGGATTCCTCCACCGAATCATAGTACTCTTCTTCAACATCATTTACAAGTCTTGGGCTCCATTTTGAACCTTTCTCAGGCCTTATTTTACAAAATCCTGTTGTCTTTATGAGACTTTTAGTGGACAAAATATGGCAGGAAATATCTGTATCTGGCATTGCTTCTTGGTAATCTTAACGTAACTAGCTGTAGGACTTTTGGTCTACAACAAAAATAAACTTGTTTTTCTTTTTATTAAACTTTCTTTTTGTTTGTAGTTTCTGGTTTGCACTATATTAAGGATTCTCTGTACTTATTTAAGGGTTAAAACAGGTACTTGTGGTATATTACTTCCTAAACACTTTTTATCGGAAGAAATGTACTCAAAGTATTTTCCATCTCGTGGGCACAAAGCACTGGTGAGATAGGATCAAAATTTGGTTTAGACACAATAATGTTTACAGAAATTGTTTCTTATAATGTGAAATTTCTAATTTCTTTTTTTGTTTTTTTATTAACAGAAGCCCAGGATGATGCACCTTTTCATTAACATCTGTAAAAACACACAAAAGACTTTTAACTAAAACATGGCCTGAAGAAAGTTAATGAATTTGTTACTAGTCTGCGTCTCAAATGAAATGAATGTGGATGATTCTGGTGTTTTCCTTCAGGCCTTGATGGATCCTGAAAGTGACATAAAATTGATTTTTTCTAAAGGAGTGGCTGTAAGTAAAAAAGAGGTGAAAAACGAAGAACAAAATTAAATAATAGAAAGCTGATGACAAGAGCTACTACTGGTGAAGAGCAATCTGTTGTAAGCTGAAATTTTCTTGCATCTTAATGGACCTTTTGACCTAATTTACAGTCTTTTTTGTTAATTAACTTTTTTAGAAAGGTCAAACCTTTATTTCTGCTGAAGATCATGCACGTCAACTAAGAAATCTTTCATCATCTACAGTAGCAATACAGCAACATAAAATTCAGGTTTTTTGATTATGAACAAGTGAATAAGTCATGAGCAATAAGCCTGGAGTATTTCACACCCCTTTGCCCTGCGCGCTCTTGTCATTGACAATGAAAGAATGAGATAAAGCACTCCTTTTTCTGTTTGTCTGTTTGTCGTGACCAGTGCAAATAATCACATAGGCTTCTGAAGGCAGGCAGTTCTCCAGCAGCAGGCTCATCCACTTCCAGTTTTGAGATGGGCTTTGTTTCAAACAGAAAGAATGTGACACTCCAAAAATCCGCATGGACCTTTTAATTTTATGAGAAGTAGGAGAAGTGTGAGAAGAATGCTCCATGTAAAATGAGCATGCCACGTTTAGATAAAAATCTTGATTTCAATATCAAAAATGCTATGCACATTCAAATTGAATTAAGCAGCCTATTACTTCTGAAAATTGTTGCACCTCTTTATCGATCAGGTCAAGAGGTACATAAGGCCTTACATGCCTTACATAAAGTACGCATCAAATGGGAATGACACTGCAGGAATATTTACATTTTCAAAGCAGTCTTTGTATTTGAATGACAACTGAATCAACCATCCCTTAAAAAAAGAGAGAAAGAAAGAGAATGCTTTTTCATTAAATTAATGAACCTGCTCAGAAATATTGAAGGAACGTCTAGCAAACTATAATGATCATAGGGCTTGCAATAATATGTTGGGGGGGGGGCACACACAAAAACTACTACTGTCGTCTTCTGGAGATTTTTTTTGACAGGGTACTAGGATCCTTTCCATTTCATAATTTCTTCATACAAACTACGCAAAATACTTTGCAAAAACTGACTAATTTTGGCAAATTAAATCAAAACAGGTTGCTGTGACAGTCCCTACAAATATTTCTGGTTTAGCTTTGTTTTGAATTATAAATATGTCAAGATGAAGCAATTTCTGTCAAAACAGAAATTTTTCCTCTTGGGAAAATTTTCCAGGCATTTTTTCAATGCCTTAATTTTCAGTATGCATCAAAGTCAAGAGGAAGGCTAATTTTAAATGCTGTAACTTACATCTGCATGATCGTAAACCCACGAGAACACAGCTTTAGTCTTATAAATGAGTAATGTCATTAGATACAGTATTGTTAGTTTAATTGACTTTGTTTACTGCTCTGTGTAACAAGTGACTGAAAAATAAATGACACTTAACATTGGCTAAACCATTTGTAGTGGTTTCTGAAATGGAAGTCAGTGGTATAGATATGAGCCATTGCCAGAAAATGTGAACAATTATGGGTTTTGTTCCAGTAGCACAAGGCCAAGTGAAATCTAAGTGGATACAGGGAACTGCATCTAGTCCTTTGTAAATAAAAAACAGGTGAACCCTTAAAGGTACAGATATAGCATAGATTTGCTGTACAGACTTCAGTGACAATATCTTACATAAGGAATTCATTTAATATTGGTACCAGTGGACCACTGTAAGTGTTAAGCAATAATGCAAGTTAAAAATAAAGTGTCTTTCTGTGTCAGTGCATTTGCCACAGGATAAAATTGACTCAAAGTTTTTAAGGGGGATAGTATTTACCAAATGGTAGATGAGTCTTCATGTTCACAGGTGGATATTTTCAGGTTTTAGATTTTTGACATCAGAATAGAAGAAATATAGTTTGGAGAAGGAGTTGCCAAAGTTAGAGCTGACTTGTGTGGAGCAACAAAGTTGATCAATTACAGTTAATTTCTTTAGTTAAAATTCATAGATATGCCTCCCTGAAATTAACCCACATGTGTCCTGTACATATGGGTTAATGATGGGGTTTAATGCAAAGGGGTTTTTTGGTTTGTCGATTGATTGTATCTCCTAAGACTGGCTGACATCCATGTTGGTTTATGCCACCATCTCTCAAAACGTGATCCAAGAACTACAGCGTGACAGCAATATATTCTTGAGTTCTGTCAAAAAATTAGAAATCATTTGAGTAATGGCAGCGTATTTGTAGTTCTCTGAAGTTGCTAACAAACAAGGAAAAGGGAATGTCCCAAAGCAAGGAACAAGATAACCAGACAGCGTATTGAAGAAGAAGGGGAAGCTAGGCAGGGGGTGTAATATTCTGAAAAAACAGGTAGAAAGCAGCTGATTTAAGACTGATGAGCTGAGGAACTGCAGGAGCCAGTGTTACCTGCATTCTTTTCAGCACATATTGAAAGACACTGTTCTTGAAGGGATAGAACACGGACTTTTTTCTTGTTCTTTTCTCCCCTAAACCACTGAGTTATCTCAGAGATGTTAAGCAGTTGGGAATGGAAGAGAAAGATAGTCCATATAACTGTATATGGGATGTTAAGTGGTCCTACAAAAAATGATTCTTACCATGAAATGTTAGAGAAACTCCTGATTATTTTTTTTATATTCAAATTCTAGTTAACTTCACTGTTTCCTCCCTCCCTCCCCACACTGACCTTAATAGGACTTTCGCAATTGATACATTTATTTTTGCTTTTATTTTGATGTTTCAATGTTTTTGTCCTGTTAATGGGTTATAAATGCATATGGTTTGGGAGAGCTTGGAGTAATAGGGAGTAAAATGGAAAGAACTCATGGGAATTTGGTTACTTGTATAAAACTTTTGAGAAAACAAGTCCTTTATGTGAGGGCTCTGACTCTGTTAAAAGACATTTGACTCAAGGACAGCATACTTGTTGGCACACAAGTTTAGGTGTGTCTGTTATTATGCTGCTTTGTATTGGGCACAGAAAAACAACATGTATCAGATGCATTTTATTATGTATCTTTGCTATATGTGTAGCATGAATATACAGACAGATTGATTCTGTGACTGTGTGTCCAAAAAAGACTTCTGCTATTACTCAGAGCCGTCATGCATTCAGTCAGGTTCTAGACATGGAGAAACCATGTAAATGTGGGAGTCAGCATGTGTAACACAATTTGTTTAAAGGCTCAACAGGTGTAAATTTATGTAGCAGTAAAAAGGATAAAAAAGTACTAAAAAAACCTGTAATTGCTACACTAGCTATGAACACCTTTGAGGAAGCATGATCATAGAAATATACCCGTACTAAGAGCAAATGACAAAATAAAGACATTTAGGACAAGGTGGAAAGGAAAAAGAAAGAATGAAAGCTTACTGTTCAGTATCTGATTCTCTAAAAGTAGATGGCCAGTACAGGCCATCCCATGGAGGGTACTCCAGCTGTACGTTACTGATGCTTTCTCAAGTTACCTAATAGCAAAAATCAGTCAGAGTAGTTCAAATCTGTGATTTGACTCTATAAATGTTTTAAAAAACATACTGATGATTTAAGAAAAAGACATGCAAACAATCATAAGAGATGAGCATTATTTAAAAATAAGTGTATGTGTGATGCCTTGACCCATTTCAAATATTAAGAAGTATGCTGCATTGAATATATATTTTCATCACTTAATAAGTGGCCAAAAATACCATAAGTGACTTTTAGGTAATGTGCAATAGTCTCCCTTTCCCCAAAGTGGGTCAAGGCTTATGTAGCCTGCATTTACAACATGGGTGCTCTCTGAAAAAAAAATCCCAACCATATGGGAGGAGCTGACACAGCGAAGGGCCCAAATCCTGTACGTCCTAAGCGAGTGTCTCCTTTGACCTTCGTATGCTGAAAGTTGGAGCAGTAGCCACAGTATGTGGTCTAGCATATGTTAATGACAAATTACCTTGAATTCTTTCTGTCTTCAGTGCTGCAAAAGCTTGATGATGATGTACACTGGCTCGCCGGTCTGTCTTCAGATGAAACTCCCTCTTTCACATTACAAGAACAACAGGGAGCCTCTGATGAGAGGAGGGAGGCTGCCGGGTTACTGCCCACAACACGGGGCTGTGTAAGAAGAGAGGAGTAGCATGATCTGTATTTGACGTAATGAAGCACCTAATGCTAGTAACAGCAGTGAAAAGGGAAGGAGTGAGCAAAGGTTGTAATCACAAGATCGTCCATTTGTTCAGTTAAAACCTTAATTGTTGTACCTTTTATTAGTTTCAGGGAATTATAAGACGTAAATTACAAGGTAGTTTGATGAGTTATAGCTGTGTGGATGTCAGATCTAAGCTGAAATTGTAAGAGTAAGATATTGAGCAGATGAACTTTAATACTATTGTCTTATGCATCTCACCTCTCCCTCCCAGAGTTTTTAGTAATGTTATATCCAAACAGTATGTTTCAGGAAGAATGTTTTCTTAGTAAGCAAACTTTTAGGTATTCCAATACATTGTGATATGCTGAGGACTTTTATTTTATAACAATCTTTCTTTTTCTTTATAAGGTGACAGTGGATGTCTCTTGAAAAATTGCCTCATCTCTTTCTGTTTTATCTCCAGATTCTCTCTGAAAACTGTGTCATTATAAATTATAATGAAACTCAAAAAGTGACCAGAATAGTAATTGAAAGAACATTTGGCATCTTCAAAATGAGACCTAGATGCTTAGATAAATGTGGTAGAACAGAATTAAACTTCCCTTCAAGAAAGTTCAGAGTAGTCCTGGTAGGTTTATATTATGTAATACAGCCATTAAATATGGTTCAGCTATGAAGAGGAAAAGGAAGCGATTTAATGAGTGAGTCCGAATTACTGAAGTAAATGACCATAATGATGTATGCTCGGAAAATTATGTCATGGTAGGACAGAGGAAATTAAAAAGAAGGTGTTAGCTATCTGGAACCGAAACGTAAGCTGAAGTAAAACTGAACAGCTTCATTCTGAAGTGGTGCAATCGGAACAGAGCACTTCGATGTGGGGCTGCAGCCCAGGAGAGGAGGTGCTGTTTCTGGCTGTTCGCAGACCTCCTGCATGTTGGCTCATACGCGCCTTCTGAGCCTCCTGCATGTTGAAATTTCATCTAAGAACCATTTTAGTGTCAGTAAAATGGAAATAAAAAATACAGTCTTTCCAAGGCTAAAGGGAAGTGTGTTACAGACCAGTAGACTACAGTCATGCAATAAATGGATTCCAAGTTCTTTACTTCTCGTGCCAAACAGCAGGACTTGGGACTGCTCCCCTTGCCCTCACCTCCTGCAGTCTACTTGGTGAACAAGAAGGCTCTACCAAATGCTACAAAATTAGGTTCCTGCTTTTTTTTTCTTTCTTCTCTGCGAAAGTCACAGAATTATGTGTTTCTGTATGCAGATGCCCAGGTTGAGCTACAGTGGGACAGACAGTTGCAGCGGTTAGAACAGCACTTCCAGCTTTGTGCCCATTCCTTGAAGTGGGAACTGTGGGCTTGAAATCCTTTAGGCTGGCCTCCAACCCATCTTCTCCCAGGCTCTTAAACAACAGGTTGGTGAAAAACAGCTGGCTGACTGCTGCTTTTTGTCCTGGAACATATCTGTCAGCTCAGGTTCCTCAGCTAATCCAAAGGCACGTTTCTGAGCTGGATGTAGCCTTGGGCTGCAAAAAGCCACTGACGTGATCAAGATGATCGTGCTTTGTTCAATGTAGGAGAAACTGAGGTGATTTAGGAAGTTCTCTGGGGGGAAGATGTGTGTGTACTTACAGCTTCTTAGGAACCAAAGTAGTTAGGCTATAGCAATATCCCTCTTTAGGAACTGGGTCTTACAATCAAGTAAAGACTTAAAGCACCCAAATTCTTTATCACCCTCTCTCTTGCCAAATCTGCATGGTCCTATAGGGACAAACACCTTTTCCCAGACAAAAACCTGTACTAATGTAAACGAGGGACATCAGTTTTTACATTGCAAATTTGAATAGAGGGAAGAAAAATTTTCAGCCGTAGAGTCTTCTGTATTTATAAAAATCGACTCCAAATTATTTAATAGTTAAATAACCTTAATTTAGACAAGATATTGCAGCTTTTCTAGGAAAAATCATGTTAAAAGAACCCCAATATTCAGTTATTTATCCATAAAGTGCAATAAACTCTTCTATGAATAGTATTAAAAGATTCCTCTTTCTGTAGGTTACTACTATATTTTCTGTACATGCTCCTCAAAATCTTAAAGTATCCCCAGCTTTTATTGTGTCCGGGTTTTTGACTCGTTTGTTTCAAGAGATGGAATATGCTATGTAAAGCTTCGCATATGCCAATTATCCTGCCAATACACATATGCTGTCAGACCAGCTGGCTGTTGGCAAACAGCAGAGGTAAATGTTAAGCTCTTGCCTGTCCCCCTACTATGAGGACAGCACGAGACTATTTTTCTGCAAACAGCACAGTATAATTTTAGTCCACTGATTCAGCTTTGTGTAGATAATTTACAATATTGCAGATAGTAAACAGCAATAAGAGGGTCAGATACATATACAGGAAGAAGGAAGCGCACTGCACTTAATTTCTCATGAGAAATTTACATTTTTTGGTTTTAATTAAGTTTTCCCAACTTAATTGAAGTGGTGTTATACAAGATCTGATGAACAGTCTTGAGAGCTAATGTGTTTTTCCTCTGTCTATAAAAATGTATTTATTTCTTTCTAATAAGAAACAAAGGGCCAGATCATCAGATGGGAGAAAGCTGTGTTAGTCCATTCAACTAAAAAAAAGATCAATTTGTACCAGATTTATATCTGTCGCTTGTTATTTCTGGTCTGCTTATATGCCTCCAGGTTTGAAAGGCAAAGAAATCCATCTACGTGATTTTATCAGAACTATCTTCTTAGGGAACAGTTTGACCTCCTCCTCCACCATTCACATTTTGGAGCTTTTAGCCAAATCAGGGCCATGAGCAAAGTGAGAGGATTATGGAATAGTGGGGGAGTTGTGCTCTGACACTTTGGGGGGTCGTGCACCTCTGTGGGATGAGCAAGGACAGATGTTACTGCAGGATTAATCGTGGTTCATAAACCTAGGATAGAAAATGTATTGAAAATGTTCGTTGTAGGAAAAAAGAGTGAGGAACGTTCTTGCCCCCGTGGACTGAATGGGCTTTACAAGGCGTTCAGAATAAATGTGTGTATTGAACAGCTAGTGACACCACATGAAAAGAGCTTTAGCAGGGGAACAAAGGCGATATTGTTTTATCTTTACTGCTGATTAAAGTCTGTAAGTACTGTATCTACAAAATTATGCACATTTTAAACAAAAATCTGCAAGATGTCACAAGCAAGCAAAACAAGTCACAGGGTGCAAGGCAAAGCTTTCCTCCGAGGCGTGGATGTTTACGTGTTCTGCTGTTACTGTCCCTCTCTCGCAGTTGCTACTGTGTCATCAGAGCTCTGGACTTACTGCATTGTGCCAAAGTGTCCATAATACAGCCATTTAACACTTTCCTACGCTCAGCTGAGCCACAATAAATACTAACTCCGGAGCAGATAAATGGTTTTCCAACTGATACTACCTTCCAGTGAAAGGTAGGTTCATCCTGAAATAACTCACCATACCCAGCCTCCCCTCCAAACATGAAAAAAACAAAACCAGAAGACCAGACATAAAAAAAATTGAAAACAGAATGCTATAGGAAAAACAATCAATGACATACTGCTAAAGAAAGTCACTCTGTGGAAAGGATTTAGTATAGCAAATATCAGTCATAGTTTTAAACAGGGTAGTACATAACAGATAAGGAGGTCTGGAGAAACTCTGGAAAGAGGTTTACTCAGTATTAAATGATTACGAAACTTCTGTACGTTCCATCCATCACTGATTATGTGAAAGAACATTTGATTCGGCAAATTATAGAGAGGTCTAACCCTCCAGCTTTTACAGAGAGAAAAAAAAAGAAGTAACAGGTTATACAACCTTGAAAATGCCCAATTTTTCTTTCGTGTACACAGAAGCAAAATGATGTACATTGTTTTTTATACTAGGCTGTTTCTGAACAGCTAGTCATTAAAAAACTCAGTTGTTTTCTCCTACAATGAACAGTTTTCAAATCTATCAAGAAAATGTTATTTTTATGTTTATATTTTTGAAATTATTTAATTAAAGAGAAATCTGCAGATTCAGATCCCTGCATATAAAGGGCTTCAGATCTACATTTCCTGTTGAACCTGTTCTTACAGTTGTAGTCCCAACTTCTATCCCAAACAAAATATTTTTCCTTCCTGATGTTCATGCAGAACCATCCATAACACTGACCTTCACTGAAGCTTTTTTATCCCTATCCATTTCATAGTGCTTTGTTCATGTTTATTAACTTTTTTTAACAAAGTCCTTTTCAAAAAGCATCTTTCTTTAGTAGTTTTCCACTAAATCAATTAGATTCGGACATCTGGCAACAGAACTCCCACTAGAACAGGCAACTACAAAGCACCACCTGATTTTGTAGGTTTTCAGTCTCATTGACAAAGTAGCAATGATCCTGAATTTTAAGTTATCCCACAGCCAAATCTTGGAACATTAGCCAAAATGTACTCCTAGCCCAAGTATTGCTTTCCTTGCTCCAACCTGTAACGTAGTGTTCAGATCCAAGAGGAAAGCAGTGAGTCCTACAAGTTACAGCATGATACTTCTTCAAGTTCCCGTGCCCTGTGAAGGAAGTAAGCCAACACAGATAAGTTTGATTCTCTCATTCTAGGACGGTGTAAATCAAATTAACTTGCATTTCCTCTGGATGCGCACAGGGACAGTAAACTACAATTCTGCAATACGTGGTTACATGCTGAGAAGTTGGTAACTACACCACGAGGCCTTACTGGATAGCTAAGAAATGGAAAGCTAATCAGCGGACCGTGTACTAAATGTGTCTGTATAACATGCTTCCCTAAAGAGTGTCTTCAAGATTGAAAGTCTGATTAGTCTTTTCTCATTCTGAGCTCCGTGAAGCTGGGTTGCCTGAAATTGCTTTTTGATCTGAATAAAGGCTGTGACACAAGAGCAATGCTGTAGCAAAGGCATTTTGGGGGGAGCGTCGGCAGAGCATCCCCTCAGAGGAACTGCCAATCATTTTTTTCACTTCTACAGTGTACAAAGTTCAAGAAAAAAGATATTTTGAGAACTTGAATCAGGTTGTAACATTTCCAGAATGCATGGCTAAGCAGGAAATGTCATTCACTCAAGCCATCATCGAAATGTTTCTAATTACACCCCAGACTAATTACATTACCGTATACCTTTTAAGTAGTGGTTTTAAAATTACAACACTTGGCTCAGAATTGATTCCTTATTTTCAGGTAATTCTTCCTATCAGCTTGAACCAGCAGTGCTTGATCAGATAAGTTTTCACGTAGAATTGCTGATTATAGTCTCAAACCTGCAAAGTGCCGCAGGATCAGAGGAAGATCAGGGCGGGGGAGAGAAAAGAACAGGATCACTTCATTTTGTTACAATTCAGCTAAGAATAATTAGTGCAGCTATTTTATATAATATCCTAAGGATGTACTGAAACTTTGTGTCCTTTGTGTGACACCAGGAAAGGACACTGCAGGTCCCAATTGAAAATAGGCCAGAAATTTGAGATCGTTGCTCCCCACCATCATTCCTGCCACTGAATGGGACATTCCTGAGTCTGCAGAACATGTCGTATACTTCAGCTGGTGACCATAGGAGACAAATCTAATGCCGTGCCATTATCTTGTGTTTCTTTAATAGTCAGTTTGGCTATGATGGCACAAAGAAGCTAACCATCATTCCAGAAGCCTACAACAGCTTTGCAGTGTCCAGTTCCCACGTACAGCCCGGGAGTGGGTGCAGAGCAGGAACAGCTTTGGATTGACACGACCTGTGAGAGCAAATGCTGACTCAACACGAATATAGTCTTTCCAAATGCCAATTAAAATAAAGAAACAAATAAGTATATACCGTCTCTACTCATTTTTTATCTGACTGCACTAGATACCCAGATAAATAGTGGGTTGCTCGTCAGCTGGATGTTTTGTTTTCTCTTCTATACACATGTCCCAAGAGCAACCACGTGCAATCAGCTCAGTAGTCCTCAAGTAATTACTCCTGCCCAAGAGGGTTTGGCTTTGAAAGCTATTTAAAGCATACCAAAAGATGAATTTTCCTGTCCAAAGCTTCTCTAACATTTTTCAGACCTTTAAGCTGACACCTTCACTGTATTTTCTGATGTTGTCTTGCTAAAGATTTAAACTAATGGGTATAGATACATTCTTTAAGGAATACATCATCTCTTGCCAACATTCTTGGCAAAATTTATGTTCTTGTTAATAGTTTTGCACTTATACATTAAACAACCCTGAAGTGCTTCCACTTTGGCTGTATAAAGATGATTATTTTATTCATGTGACTGTTTCTGTCCAGTATATTTGTTGTGAGATATCTCATCTAAGTTTAAATCTAGAAAGGACGGTAAAGGTAGGTGATTTCCATCCCTTACTGGCATTTGGTTTGGACTATAAATAAAACATCCACACTAAGGTCCAAACGTTTTGGTGGCAGATGTTACGCAAATACTAAATGGAGGCATCATTGCCCAGCAATCTTTACAGATTAAAGCACGAACAGATGAAGCAGGACATGAAGGCTGAATTTGCTCATAAATGAACATAGCAAAGAAGTATTACAATGTTTTCTGTTCCATTTATGTTTCTGAGTATGGGACATTTTTCCTACCGAATCTTTGACGAAAACAAAAAGAAGCTGAATCATGTTAACCAAAATATGTGCATTGCGTATGAAAAAATGAAAAAGCTAGAAAAAAATCATTTTTAAACAAAAGTAGTGTTTCAAAAAATCTATTCTTCATAATAAAAAATGGAGCTTAGGAAACAATTTTAATTGCTTTGTTTAGGATCAAGTAAATACTTTTTCAATTCAAAATAATTTCATCTTTCTTTTCATTTTTGCCAGACAGACAAGAAACAAAGGTAAAAAAACTGTCAAAAGAAAATATTGATTTTTTTTTTTCATTTCGGTCAACAGACAATAAGAAAAATAAAATCAGATATTCACGCATCTGTTGCGGCTAATGCATGGGTAGAGGTTGGAAGTAAACAAGTAGCCAAAAAGGAAAACATGAGTAGGTTACGTGAGAGCTGTAAATCAAGATTTGAAGAAAGATAAGGTAACAGATGCTTGGATTTTAGCGTGGAGCTTTTCCTGTGTTTGGAGAGTAGTACAAGGGAAAGTGTGGATATACAGGATAGGTTAACAGCTGGACAGTAAAGTCTGAGACTATTGGGAAAAGGTCAGCGTCCTACCAGGTTAATGGGTCAAGCAGGCTGGAGCTGGGTAGAAAAGGGGTTTGGCTTTAAAGACAAGAAGCTATTATTTGGTACAGAAATGGAAAAGAAGCTTGCAGCTGAGTTATTCTAATGTTTGGCAAGGTCCCCCGTATAAGAAATGAAAATACAACATCATGGATTTAAACGTGCCCCATTTGTTTTCCTCATGCCAGTTTTGCTGTCAACCACCCCC
>Ga0065711_1038608_pt1 | contig 18595 bp, 7 predicted proteins | sample Hoacrofraction12_FD_59098 | JGI IMG/M metagenome (GOLD analysis project Ga0065711, IMG submission 59098) | Hoatzin crop microbial communities from Cojedes, Venezuela - Epithelial fraction 12 v2 (version 2) | ecosystem: Host-associated > Birds > Digestive system > Esophagus > Crop | place...
TCCCTCACACAGTCCTCCTCGACCAAGGGAAAGTCGTCCTCTTTGTAGGCTTCTTCTCTTACCTCTGGGGCCTGGGATTCCTGAGGGCCAGTCTTAGCACTGAAGACTGAAGCAAAGAAGGCATTCAGTACAAAGGATTATAAACACCAATTGCATTGATATCAGTGCATGAATGACAAGTAATGACAGCTAAAGAGTCTCTCATAATAATTACGATAACTTCCTTTGAAAATCACTCCTATAACTTTAATTGAGTTGTAGTAGTTAGTTAAAAGAGATGTAAGTTATTGGGAACAATGTGAATGTGTCATTATTCTGAGTTTTAAAGGACCTACAGTTTTCTCTGAAGAGATCTTACAAATCTATGAAAGAGTTTATGAGCAGAATTTTTGTTACAGTTTATATATTTGCAAAGATTAAGGTGTACAGTAACTACTTTATTTACCAAGTCTTCTACTAGAGGGGCAAGCATAATAATAGAAATTAAAATGGAAAACAGCAGGAACACTGAGCACACCAGTCTGGTTACAATGGAATTCCTGCTGCTAGGACAACAGGAACACATCAAACAAGAAGCAATACTGAAGAGAAAAGAAGCCAGCAAAAATAATGAGCTTTTAAATTATAAACAGAAATGGACAACCTTCTCTTTAAACAACGTAAAAAAGGGGAATATAAAATACAGTTACATGAAATAGGCAGAAAGCAACTATGAATAGAAACACCTTAGACAAGTTATTATAGAATGAGGGCTGTTTGCTGCATGGTTGTCAGTGAAAATGTATTGCTCTTATATTCCTTTCAAAATTAAAATGCTGCATCTGGGGACAGCTGTTGACTGATAAGGAAGAACTGCCTGGATTTCAGTGACATTATTTCTCTGCAACAGCATGTAGAAATTAATTTAGTTAAAGGCAAGACATTAAAATAAAACAGAAATAGAATGGATTTAAAGACGCTTTTTTCCAAAACTCGGAGTTTATTATTATTGTTGTTGTTATTATTACTATTATTATTTAGTCTTTATTTCCCTTCAGTTTCTGGTGCTGAAATATGTTTCTTTCAGATGATTCCCTCCTGTCTGCAAATCCAAATAAATGAGATGTAATGACAGTTGTGAGCATTAGTAAAAGTATTCGATACATGTTTTGATTGAACACTTTACATCCTGTACCCTATTTTTAAAGGCATTATATTAGTTGAGTGAATATCAGCCAATACCAGATTTATCTGGAAATGGACCAATAGCCACACCTTTGCTGTCATTTGTGCACAATGCCCAGGGATTTAATGGAATGGAATACCTGCTGTATATAAAAATTCTCATTTTACAACAAAATGAGATCAGGCTTTTTTTTGCCACCTAGAATCAGAAAGAAAACCATAAACAAAACAATTCCCCATATGCTATATTGGATGACAGTCCTCATGTATCCTTATTTGTGGGTATTTTTCCTGGAAAAAAATTGCTTTTGTGTTTATCTGACTGAAACTCAGTATCTCTTGCTTGGGAATAATCTCATTAAAGATTGCCTAACATTCTGTGGGAATAAGGGTTCATTCCCATCATTCCCAGTGGAAATCTTAATTACAAGTTGCAATAAGAAGTTTAGTTATTAAGACAGTCATCACTTTACAGTTCTACTACTTTCCAATTTTAGTTACACTACAAAAGCTGGTTCTTCCAGATGCAGCAAATGCCTGAAAAAATATCCACAGACCAATACTTTAATATTTAACAGAGGAGAAAATACACTTTTCTCCAACCCAGGAATGGAGCTCAAAAACAGCTACTGTGATCTCTAGATGTTCTGATTCTGATGAAGTTCTACTGCTATGATAGTGTTCTACTCGAACACCAATGTCTGGACTCCTATGACACTATTATAATTTACTTTTTTATTTACAAAGCTCATCCCCTTTCACTAATCAAGATGCTCTAATCCAACTATCCAAGGTGTTCAATCTATTTTAAATGCGGCCACAATAACTTTTAATAACATGACAAAGAAGGCCTTTATAAAGCTTTCAAATGGCAAAGAAATTTAAAAAGCCTTAAGTCTGCAGAAGCACCCATAAGAAATGAACCACATATCCCTAACTCTGCCCTTTCTGTACCAGAGCGTTGTCTTTCTCAGTACATAACTACCTACCATTCCTATTAAAGCAAGAGCCTCTTGCTTTCTCACTCCGTGCCCAGGGTGTATTGTGCTCTGGGGATACAAGCTGTTTGATACTCCATTTTACCCATATAGTTTATTTCCTGCACACTGCTAAAGCCCTTCTCCAGGCACTTTGGCACAATTCAGTGTTCTCAGCCTTGTTCCTTGTTTAGCAGGTACCGGGACAGGCTTATCATGAGCCCACTGAAGTGAGTGAAGATATTTCTACAAATTTCAAGGCACTTTGCTCTGACCTGAAGGAGGTGGGTTCCCTTCGAGGAGCAGAATGTGGTGCCTTAAGCAGGGCTGGTAGCATGACACATAACAATGGGGCACAGCTGAGCACAGAGTCACTCCTTAGCCAAACTTATTATTCTTTCAGCACAGCTTTCCAGCAGAAAATAGACTCCCTCCGCCCAGTATGAAAGAATAAACATAGGGAAGTTTACCAGTCATTTGCTTTGAAAAGAAAAATGTTCTGATCTGGGCAAAATACATCTTTGTGAAACAGCTGCAAGTCTATCTGCACTGGCATGAGTAGCATGTAAAGAAAAGGCTATTCCTTTTATTTTTTATGTACCCACCTTCATATACACATACAGAGCCAAACTAGAGAATCTGATTTCACAAAAAAACATTTTACAGATGCAGAAAAACATTTTACAGATGCAGAGAAATAAAAAATAATTTTCATGAAACTGCTGAAAAACAAATCCCTGATGCAGTCTCAATGCAAGTCTCTGCTTTCCCATCTACCACAAAAACATCAGATTGCTTCCCTCTTTTGAAAATTAAGGTCTTTTCAACAAAAAGTCCTTCCTCCTCTCCCCTTCTGCTAACTCTTTCTTTCCTTGAGGACAGCAGCATAGCGGCTTTTCATGTTACAGTTTCCAGCGTAAAACTGTCTCTCTGGCAGCAACCAAGCAAAAATCTTTTAAGTGACTCATCAAAAAAGCAAAAAAAAAGAAGAGTCTATGAAACTCTGTGAGATCAATTTAGTCTGTTTAAGACAATTCAGAGCTGCGCATCAAAAGGGATAATCCTTGGTTGCTCTCCACAAGTTGTTTGTATTTCTTCGTGTTTGCTGTGCTGAAATTTGTATAGATGCATGGTACAAGATTATTAGAAAATTAATCCGGGCAAAAATTAAAAAAAAAAAATTTAAATCTCCTCTCTTTTCAGCTGAAGGCCTGCTCTGACATAAGATTGCTCATTTGCTTAGTATTTTTTTAAATACTAAAATCCTAATCATACAAAAAGAATCTTTATTAAAGCATAGTTACTCCTCACAGTCAGTGAAGAGTAGCTGGCCTGACTTTCTGCTCAAGATTAGTACCTCAATACTATTCATCTCTGGAAAACTTACATCAATATAGCCAGGAATTTATATGAGCCAGGAATGAAGAAAACTTGAACAAATGTGTCAGCCTTTATCTCCGCAACCAGTGAAATTCAAGTTAAACAAAACAAGGACAATGTTATGAAAATCCATATTGACCGTGATACCTTGAAAAACATTTTCAAACAAGTAGTTTAGGTGTTATTTAATAGTTTGAGATAAACGTGCCAAAGAATTGAGTTTCTCAACATCCGAAAAAGAATTTCAGATAATGTATTAGTCACATAAAATCAGAGAAGATTTTGGCTTTGACTGTAACAAAATAAGGCTTTGACCTGTGTTTGCCGGGGCAGACTCAAAGTCAAGTTTTTGCTAAAGTCAATCTGTTACGAAACACCTGACCACTAACAGAGCATCTTAAGTGCTTATTAAATATCCTGCATACCTATTGTTTCAGAAATCCTACAAGTAACAATAGATCAAAATACAGGCCCATGACCCAGTGCAAATATTAGCTGTCTCTAACGTATTCACTGAGCTGCCTTCAAACGGCGTCCTTGAAGAAAGCTGCAAAACCAGATGGGTTTGCTGTTGCTTTCTTAGGCTGCCATTGCACTTCCTTTTTTCAAAGCTAACGTTTCGCAGCCGCCTTATAAACAAAAAAGTCTCTGACTCCGAGAAATTCGGCAGAAAAGCAGGTAGGATTGCTTTCCAGGGTACCCCTGTGCCTCTCCCGGGACCCCAGGGAACGCCGCGGGGGAACGGAACGCGAGCGATTCCTTGACCGAGTGTGCCACCGTGAGGCCACAGCACACGAACGCACCAAAACCACACAAGTATCTCGTGTTTGGTATCAAATGTTCTTAAAATTAGGAGCCTTCACAAACGCATATTTTCAAAATGTTTGGTTTAGGAATTTAAAAATTTCAGAATGTAGGAATACATAAAGAAAACAGGAAAGATGCACAATTTTAATTCCAATTCATTAGAAATGGTTTGATGAAGAATATGTTTGAATGAACGCCGAATTTGCTTCTCTTTAGTTTCTTTTGTATTTACCACTGTGTATAAGAGCTTAAGAAATTACAAAAAGCAAGGGATAAGAATAAAGGTATTGAGGATTATGTGAGTTAAGGATGGCTGCATTAATGTGAATTTCTTTCCAGTTCTTGCAAGTTAAACCTATGCAGCTTCAGCATCTATTACAGATATCAGTGCCATGTGGGGCCCAGAAACTGCATGTTACTAATTTAGGATCCTGAAGGACTCAAACAGAAGCTCACAGACAACATTTAATAGAGTGATAGCATTAAGATGAGCACAAAGCATAGCAGCAGCCACAGCTTATTGGATGTGGGAACAGGAGTGAAGACAGAGTTCGTATCGTAACTGAGCAGTTAATGCATTCTCCCACAAAGAGGAAGAAGAGTCCTCAACCCTCTTCGTCCATGAAGGGATCTAGACCGGCTGCCCAGGAGCACACTTCTCCCACCATGTAGGAGCATGTAGTGAGGCTGGGGTATGGACTGTGCAGGGAGGAATGAAAGGGGAATGTCAGACAAGAAAGAGGGAGAAAGACTGGTTTTATACTGCTTCTGGGGCCTGTTTAACAAAAAAAAATGTAGAGAGTGGGGAGCAGAGAGCACAACTCTGGTCTTCCCTCCCAGCTGGCTGCTCTCATCACCATGCTATAGAGCCATACTGATCAAGTTCAACAGAGGAAGAGGGGTTCTTCCACCCCCTGTTAAGAGGATTCCCTGATGTGCAGAGTAATCTCTTGGAGAACATAGATTTGAGCTCCTTCAATTCAAAAAAAGGCATAAAACCTGACAGTGGAGCCTGACCCCCCCTGGGATGAAGGTGACGATGAGAAGTGGGAAGACGAGGAAGGAAGTCGGCAGGCTCGGTGGCTGGCGGTGAGGCTTGCAAGGTTATCTCCCCCTGCGGCACTACGTGCACCAACCTGTCACATCCTTAGACCTGGCCCAGATGCTGTGGCTGCTGTTAGCCCCATCTCCTAAGTCTCCAGAGCATCTGCAAGGACTAAGGTAAGAAGAGACAGAGCAAGATTTACTCTACTCCTACTTCAGATCCTATAACCATTTTTAAAAGCATGGGCAGTAAAAAGACCATATAAGGAACACGTTTCACACAGATCACAAGAAAGAACATTCAGTTCAAAACAAAGTCAAGGTCACTCACAGTCGTTGTTCATGTGCAAGATAAGTACCTACTTCGGAGACAGTCACTTTCCAGGTTCCACCAACAATATGATAAAAGAGGCTCATCTCAAGGGCCTGAACATAGGTATGCAGTGACTTTTGAGGTATCACAGGATTTAAGAAACACTTGCATGATGTTGGCAAATGTAACATAAATCTACAGGGAACCTGTAGCTGAATCAAAGGGTCTGCATAGGACTTCCGGTAGCACGTACATTTGGGCAACAGAATTGTGTCCTCAATCTCAGTTGGATACATTGAGAGCTTAGATATTGAGGATCCATGTAGACAACTACCTATAGAAAACTACATTTTCGTCTCTTAGTCCGGAACTGATTTCCATATTTAAGGTTTGAGCCGAAATATGAGAAGATCTTGCAACCTGGCAGATCATCTAGAGAGCTGGCTAGAGCTATCTAATGCCCTTTGAGCTGCCTTCAGATACCTCACCTGGATTGTAGCTGCCTCTCCAGAAAAGCTGGATCTTGCCACAGATTCTACGTCTTCTCTGCCAGTCCATGCAGATGCCCTGAATATCCCAGTGTGCCTCGGAGGTCAGTGAATACCTTTGTACAAGCAACAAAATAAAGATTCTAATTAACTTAATTCATCCCAGTTGAGAAGAATGTCTGCTTATGGAGGCAGAAGCAGCAAACTTGCCAGACCAGAGACTGTACTCAAAAGCAGCCTTCACATGAGATGTAAACATAGCTGAAACATCCTCCTCCCTGAGTGAGGGCTCTAACTCTTACCAGTGGCTGTCAACCTGGAAGACCTGTGAACACTTCTCAGAGAGTCAAAAAAAAAATATAGCTAGGAATAGTAGGCTCATATATAGAAAACTACAGAAAAACCTACTTATAAGAGATTTATTATATGTTGTAGGTCCTGCACCTCTAATGAAAATTATTTTGGTGTCCACAGACCAGAAGAAATGGAATGCCATTTCCCTGAGCTGTCATAAAGTGAGGCCTTTGGCTGCTATTCTCTCCTGAAAAAGAAAGCTGGAGGAGACTGTAAGCCAAATGTCTGAATTCCAGCCTAACTCTTACCCACCGGGAGACATTCATGTGCACTGCTTCCCTGCAAAATCCCTACTGAGTGGCTTAGCTGACACCTTGCTCAGGGGCACCAGCCATTATGACACCTACCACAGGTGTCTGATGTTTCCTATGCATTATCCAAGTAACTTTGGTATCTAGCATAGAACAGGGAAAAGTTTGAGTGATAATTCTCTGTAGAAACTTTTTTTTGCCTGTTTACATTTCCCAAACTGCCACAAGACTGGCAAATGAAAAAGCTCCAAATTAAAAAATTAACTTTTAATTTTCTAAAAGTCCTGCCTATAAAGAAAACAAAGAAAATAACCTTTAATTATAAAAGGGGTGTAATCTATTCATTAACTTTACTAAGTTAAAGTACACATTAATTCAAAAGTTTTTTCTAGGAAACCCAGAATTTTTTTTATAGAAAAGGGTAGCATTCTAAATTGCCTTCAAAGAAGTTGTTAATTTTACTCATTGTTGGGGGTTTTATGCATTTTTTTGTAAAACTAATGCACAGCATACTCACACACGTGTACACACACGCAAGGTCTGCATTTGGAAGTTCTGCTTTAAAGACCAGCGCCAGTATCTTCTAACTTCTCAACTTCTGCTCATAGATGGGTTCCAGCCGCCCCGTCCTCTGCTGCCTCATGTTTTTGTAGCCCATCTCAAGACCTCTCTTCCTTTGCCAGACTTCAAGTACAGCCTTTTGCATGGAATCTCAGAAGACCAAGCCCAAGTGCTGAGAAGGCAGAAGAAGGCAGGAAAGTGGCAGGGGACCATGCACCATCCTGGCAGCAACCATACAGTAGCTGTGGTGTGGTAACGTGCCCCCCTGTGCCGCATGCCACGACACGGAGAGGACTGAGAGTTTTATACGTTACCACTGGAGAATGGACAAGAAACTAAAGTGGCCCAATTTTTTCCCTTCTAACAAAAAGATCCTTGAAAAAGGATCTTCTTTATTACCTAAAGACCCGAGTCAAAAATAGGCTTTTTCATTTTTTTTAAAAAAAGGCCCAGAATTTCCTGTCTCACCCACTTAACTTCAAATTCAGAACCCCATGATTTCACAGGGACAGCAAACACAGCACAGCGCTATGAAAAGTAATAGCCAGGTATTCTAATGGAAGGAAAGTAACGGTAAATCTTATCCTCAGAACTACAGATAAAATTGAAATTTTTTTTTTAGGAAAAATAGTTGTACAGAATTCATGTGTACCCATCCACTCCTGTGGAATTCTATCAGAGCTTTTGTTACACTATATTTTTTTCCCAGTTTATTTGAAGATTCCTTCAAATCTTCAGACTGTCTCAGAAAAGTACTGCTATTTGAGATTACTATCTCATGGTAATACATCACATTATCTACATTACTGAATAATGCACAGGACTTTGTGTGGCCGTAGTTTATTTTCCAGTAAGCTGTTTTTTATAATCTATTGATCTTGACAGCTTTCCTGAGTCTAAGCAAATAAGTTTGTCAGAATTTAGGAAAGACAGATCAGGAAAATCCATCACATACGTGACAGCTATGGTGTTCATTTTTCAGTAAAGTTTACTATTTCTCCTGCAGCAGATAGAAGTGGAGGCAGCAGACTGGTGCCAGGATTGTGACGTGTGTGGAGGTACATTCTTGCTCTGGTACATTAGAACCTTATTAACGTTTTAGAGTTTTTCTTTCCAAGGACATATCATGAAATAGGCTGTAATTAATTCAGCATGAACATGCAGAAATGAAGCTATCCAAAGTCAGGAAATGCAAGTTAAAAAAAAAAAAAAGCTAAAAAGCTTTTTGTTTTCATTTTGATGCCAGTAGCAAGATGTATTAGGCCCCACATTGTTCAGTCTGTTTTTGCACTTAGTTTCACTGAATGTAATAGAAATTCTCACGAGAGACAGGCAAATGGATTTGGCCCACCATGTTTCTGAACAGACTGTTGTGAGAAAATGATACACTTAAATGCATCTCCAACTTCTTTATAAAGATATCATTTTCCACATATACCAAATTTCATGTGTATTGATTGTCTCTAGACAATTTAGAGAAAGCCAGTTAGATTTAGTACACTTTATTTTGACTTTCTGTTCTTTTTTAAGATTTGACTCAACAGAAGAGAGGCTCTTTGGGAACCATTAACTTCTATGGCTAGATCATCCTAACTTTTACAGCCTGCATGGTCAAGTCTACACAGCCTACACTTTACCATTACAGTATCATATTTTATAGAATGATACATGGGCAAATGCACAAGCACTCAAAAAAATGAAGCAATAATTAGCATTATGAAAAACTGCTTTCATCATTGTGTTGAATTGCCCCAGCAGGAGCATGTAAGCAAGACCATTTCAGTCAAGGCTACTTCAATCATTTTAAGAGTCAGAAGACTTTCAAAAAATTTTGGTTTTTTTCTCCAACTCAAAGTGGAAGATAAATGTTTTTTCTGTCTCATTTCCACACATAGGATTTCTGTCGCAAAACTATGCTCGCCATCATCCAGAATGGACAGTGTTTAGCTCTGACTCTCATACCAAGTCATAAATCAGGTATTTTATGCCTTGCAAGGTGTGGTAATGAGAATTGCCAGGTTTTCTTCAGCTTCCAGGGAGAATACAAAGGTTTACAGTCCAAATCAATATACATCTATTAATATTAATTATTGATGTGATTAATATCAATGTTGCTCATTATGAAGGGCTGTTTGAGTAATTTTTAGCTGTCTCTAACTAACATGAATTTCACTTTTTGTCCTCCATGCCCATTTATAACTAGATCCTTAGCATCCAAGTAGACTTACATAAGATGCAGAAGATACTACCTTCAAAGTTTAAAATTAGCTGTAGAACAATTTTCCTGAACACAATTATAAAAGGTGATCCTAAATCAATTTTCTAACCATTTGGGATGACTGCACTTCGCATTTTCCAGCTCCTGTCTAACTTTACATGAATCTGGCATGGTCTTTCAGGGACATAAGATCCAAGTATTGCCTTTGATCCACTAACTAGGAAGATACTGGAGGTGACACACCATGCATCAGCTTCTTTATGTTTTATCTCTGTGTATAGTCTCTTTCCTTTATCAGTTTAATTTACTTTGAAGCAGGCTGCTAATCAGTGAAAAAACTGTCTCAGATTGACTGGGGGTAGACAGTATGTAGACAAACCACTGCGCAGGACTTGCTAACTCAGACACGTGTCCAAGATGCTACAGGCAAAGAGGGTCACCCTTCACCTCCCTGTCGGAGGTGTCCTTCCATCATCTCACATGAAATAACTTCAGGAAGCTTAGGCCTCTAGCAAGCGCAAAGTGCTCTGGACTGAGAAGATGTGGCTGAAGGTCTGGTGGAGAAAATAGTTGCTGCAAAAGGAGAAAGAAAAAGGAACTACAATGGAAAACCATTTGTGCCCCAAAACAATTTGTGCCCAAGAAAAATAAGACAGTGACAGCAATTTCAGTAACTGAACAGTAGTTGCCTGCTTGGGTTATAGAGTTATAAGGGAAAACTGCAGTTACTGGAAAATGTTATTTGCACTTGTAGCTTGACATTTGAATTGGTGGAAGAGAGAAATTTATATCTCATGCATTATATATCTGGTCAAAATACTGCTCAGATGTTCTCATTAGAGAAAATTCTCAAATGGTATGGTTAAAGCAGATCTCACTTTGCCTACACTTTCCTAATATTACCTCAGATACATAATTTCTTTAAATGAGGAATATTTAGTCACATACAGTCCTCATCCTAAACAAGTACTGACAATAAAGAACTTGTGACTTTACCTCCCGGCCTCACTCACACACACACACAGATGAAACACCTCATTCCAAATGACAAGAAAGGCAATTAAAAGTTAAGTTGCCCACCAGTATGCATTATCTACATCTTGCCTCATTAGGACACACTGAATCATTACCACAAGGGCTGTACTCCCCAGACTACTCAGCACCAGTGTAAATCCCAGCCTCCCAATGCACCCTGCCTGAATTTTCTCTGCTCTTTGCTATTAACCGTGGATCATAGCGTAATGGTGGATCACAGCAGCTCCAAAATGAGGGCATAAAGAACTTGTAGAGGGATACAATTAATAAGTTTCTCAGTGGGTTTTTGTTTGCTCGCTTTTCAGTGTTTCAAATCTACCTGATGAAGTACTCCAGCTCTGAGAATAAGGCTGAAGTGCAGCTGCAGCTGGAAGATTATTTTTCTTCAACAGCATAAAGCCTTTGCTCCTGCAGAAGAAAATCTGATTGAAAAAAGAAAAAGATTTTAACGTTGCCCCCCTGCTCTGAATTTCCAGTGACAAGAGTATGCAGGAGAATCCAAAGTCACACATTTACATTTAAAAAAAAAAACATGTTTCATATTGGTATTCATTTCTTAATCAACCCCTAAGGGTTTTTTTTACAGCTCTTAATCATTTCATCCATCAGAAATTTTAAAACATCTCGATAAACTATATAAAAGGAAACAAAATAGCACAGAAAACCAGTAACAAACCCTGCCCGAGTGAGAAACACCAGCTTTTACAGAGAACCCGCCCATCCCGACCTGCTTGCCCCTGCAGCTCCCTTCCAAAAGGAAGCTCAGCTGTCGGTCCCTGACTAACGCTGTAATTTAAATCCTCGGATCTTTGCTACTAATAAACATTTGTTTGGCGCAGAAGAATATATAGACATACCACAAGCAGTATTACTCTCATTTTGCCACTTGAGGGCAGTCATTTAATACAGTCCTCTAATAAAATGCTCACATTCGGTAGCAATCCCTGGTGTTTGCAGTCAGGCTGCTCTGCCAACCTGTGTCACTGATCTACAGAAACAGAAGCCAAACACAAACTGTCTCTTCTGAATAGCCAACCTGAACTGAAATTCACCTCGGTCGACTTCTGGGAGAGAAAGCTAATAAGCTATGACAAAATCACTGATCAAGGGATAACTGCTCAAATGGGAATTCAAAAGGAACAGCTTAAAGGATACTGAGAAAAATTAGATGTTTTCAGTCAGCTAGGCCTGAAGGATTTGCCCTGAAGTATTTAAGCAACTTGCTGAAGCAATCTCAGCACTGTTAGTAGATGTAATTGAACAAAAAGAACAGAGGATGGGTGATGTTCCTGAAAAACAGGAGAAAAGTGAAAAACGTGGGAGATCTCGAAAACAGGGCAGAATTAGGAGAAGCCAAAATATCACGGATTAGCCAACTCACATCAGAACTGTAAAATGCCAGAATAATAAAGAAATTTGTAAGCTCTTGAAAGATACAAAGGAAATGAGCAAATGCCAATCTGGGCTGCCGCAATAAAAACCTTGTCACACCACCTTAATTGTCAACTACGACAGAATGCAGGGTCTCATGCAAAACAAAGGAGAAGTGGATGTCATATATTTTGGCTTTTTTCACCTCTTGACAACAGCTCAGATAGCTTTAGTGAAATAAAGTTAGGAAATCACGGTTTAGCTAAAGCCATAGTCTAGACAAAACATGCTTGAAATGTGTACATAAAGAATAGCTATCAAAGAATTTATAATTTGAACAGTAGGACAGAGGGACCCTTTATTAAATCTGCAGAGGATCTGGGGCTTAAGGTGAAGTGTTTGTGTGTAGCAGTCAGAAGTTCATTCAAAATACTTTATGGATCTTATCTTCCTTAATAAACTTCGTATTTTGGATTTCCCATTGATTCTGCCAGTCCCTCCAACCAACACTCCTACCCTGCTCTCATTCAAAAGTCCCCTCCAGCCACTGCTTCACAGAGTTAATTAAACCACATGACTTTCCTGAATTACTCTGCAAGGCCCACACTCTACACATTCAGCTTCTTTTTCAAAACCATTTCTGCTTTACTGTTAGACTCCTTCATTTACAGAAAAAACACTCCACTCCTGCTGTCTCTGTATTAAGTCTCCACAGATCTTATTGCATATCTTGACAGCGAGTTGAAAAAATGCCATTTGCTATTGTCGCGGAAGTGTGAGACTCACAAGGATATGTTCCAAAAATCAGTTTTAATGGTGTCAAAAATAGAATGGTCGAATTGAATGGGCATCATATATTACAAACAATCCAGCAGACACAACTTATTTACATGTTCTGAACGTCAGTTGGGAGCTAATACTCCACAGTGTGTTGCTAGATCTATTCGAGCAAACTTTAATGAAAGACTGAAATTAAACAACCAAAATTTATGCAACAATGGGAGTGACAAAGACGACACCCCAGTAACATTTAACAAATTACAAGTCCCGTAGAACAGTCAGGGATGCTGTCACTACACTCTTACTCAAGGGTACCCAGAAGCTGGGATCGTTCACCTAAAGGGGGCACGGGCTTACTCAAGGATATCCAGAAGAAATAACCACTCACCGAAAGAGGGTGAGGGAACTCAGTCCTGGGAAGTTTCCATGGGCGATATCTCAACCCACAGGGAGAGTCTCCAGTCACAGGTCTGCTGTTCCGTGGAGAACCAACTGCTTTCTAATTATTTGAAATTTTCAGAAGAAAGATACATTAATTTGCAACATAGCCAAAGAAATTTTTTTAAGCAAGCTCAAGCTTTGCAGCGATTGAAGGACTACTCTATTCATGCTTCTTCACACCACAAGTGGGAAACACTTGTATGCACTCTGTGATAAATGTAGGCTATGCATATACAATGAGGATAGTTCTTGGATTTCATCAGTCATTTTCTGAATACAGAAGCTACTGTAAAGGCGCAATGGACACTAGGCAAGAAGGTGACAATAGGAGGTGAATGGATGATAGAGACCCCTTCATTTCAGTGACAACAACTGCCGTGAACTTTGATCCTGTACTGCAGCTTAAAAAGCGAGAATTCCATCAATAATGTAAATAACCTTGGAAAGATTATTATTCTGAACGAAGAATAGTAATAAATTTTACTAAAATACTAATATTGTATTGAAAAGAGAAGACAAATGTTTTTCTTTCTTCAGAGATACCAGATTCTACAACATGAAGCATCAGCGTATAGAGAAGATGTTCACATTTTTTACTTTTATCGTTCTTTAAACGATTTTCAGACAAATCCATCTAAGAGATCTCCTTTATCTTGAAAGGGCAAAGGAAAGCCTGTGACAGTGTAAGCGCCGTAAGTTTCTGGAAAGCTGGGCAGCTCTTGATTGAAGGCAGCCTCACATTTATTGACGCTGCAGACATATACTGTTCAAAAGGATTCAGGGATCTGAAGTCCCGGTGAGGTTGATAGAGTTTCATATTGTATTTAGACCTGCCACTTAATATGAAGTAAGGATATTACTAAAATCTGTATTGTATTTGCAATGGTAGGCTATCAAGGTTACCCAGAACTTTGGGAGGGAGGGAGGGAGAAGAGAGGAATTGTTTGCTTTCCATGTTATTACCCCACAGCGAAATGAACTGCAAAATAATTTCACGTAATCTAGCCATAAGACTGAGGGCTACACAGTTCTAACAGGACACCAGGCAGGCCAACCAACCCAGCAAAGACCGGACATTAGTGCCTTACCCAGGAAAACTTTTGCACTGTGATTTTAAAGAATTGTGCTTTCTGAGCTGACCCAGATGTACTGATTCATTGCTAAAAGAAGAGCTCAGCGGCTCACAGTGTTTTCAAATACAGTTTACAATCTTCCTTGAGGTGAAGGAGAGTGACTGCTAAACTTAGGCCTTCTGAAAGCCCTGAAAAGAGGTGGAAAAGCCTTTTGAACTGAGATAGTCAGCCTGGTCACAGTGTAGTCCATATATCGTTTAGATACTTTAAAGTTCTTTCACAGCAATGGTGCAGCTAATGACTGTTGCAAGAAAAGTGTTTTTAAAGCTGTTTATGTAGCACTGAGAATAAAATAGTTTACATTGCATTATAAATAAGCACTCACTCACAGATAAATATTCTTAAAGACTCTAAATTACAAAACCAAACCATGTTGCCCCAAAATACATTTCCCCTTCTGTGTCACTTCTGAAACTGATTCTCCAATACTTGCTTAAATAAATCTATTAGTAAAATCTTTCATGGGCAGAACTATGGTCCTTCATAACATGCTGAAGCATGTTGGAGGATTTGTTTCATCTACTGAGTTACTAGATTAAATTCCATTTAATCTGTGAAATACTAAATTATATGCCTCCTAAAGCATTGTATCTCGTTAATGTTAATCTTGAAAAAAAAAATAAAATAAATAGTTAAAATAGGTGTTCAAAATTTTGGAGCTAATAATGTTTCCACAGTATTGATAAAGGGCTATTTTATCACCTGTATAATTTTTGTCATGTTTATTTTCATAATTTTTGTTTTAACTTGCTGTTACTTTCAATGCAAAATTTTTTTTTCTTAAAGGAATGTCATCAAATTATTAATCACAAGTTCTTACTGTATTTTGAGATATTGGCAGCATGTATATTCTTATGTATTGGTTCAGGAGCAATAGAGCTAGCTGTATGCCATGTGACAGAAATGCATCGCTTTTTTTAGTAAAATGCATATATTAGCATCAATCATTTGAAAGCATTCTTCCCTCTCCAGAATATTTCAAGAAATATTTTTTGACTGGTTTAGACTGTTAGCTAACGTAAGCCTACATTATCTTAAGATGAGATTCAATAATTCTGAAGTGGAGGCACGCATGATCCAATATCAAGCAAACGTGGGCAAATTACACATTGCTCAAAGAAAAGTGTAGTTTACACTCTCTGAATAAGATCACATGCGTCTTGTAGAAAGTCAATCAAAACACAGATTTCAGAACGAAAAAAATATTTTCATTACTAATAAGTCTAATAATTAAATAATTAAGAACATAATACAAAATAATGAACAAAAGATTAAATAAATTATTGCCTTCATTATGCTGAAGTGGGAGGAAAATTATAGGTCATTATATCCTGCAAAAGACATCAATTATTGGGTTTAAAATGTGCTTTAGTGAAGAACTAGTGGGTTTTGGATAAAAGCAGAACTCAGCGAAAGAATGCAAAAACCCATTAGCCTCAAATTTGTAAATCACTCTTTTACATTTGAAAATACCAACACTGATTGTATTTAAAAGTGCATTTTCCCTGCACAGCGGAATTCATGCTGTTTGGAACACATTGCCTTGCTGCAACATCTGTCATCCCTTTGCTGCGGATTAAGGGAGGTGGTGAGGCAGGTGGTCAGATGTAACCACTGTGCTGTGGCAAGTGTTGTCAGCAGTGGTAGAAAACAGAGTTTTGAAAGAGTAATCAGCAGCTGGATGTTCAATACCCAAAAATTAAACTCCTGTCAAATCTACCAGTATCTCAGGACTTTTAATACTTGTTTTTATTTTTACCTTAACTAACATAAAACACTGAACAAAATATGTAGAAGTGACTTTTGCCCTTGTGAAGAATGACACTAGATATAGCCAGATATTACAGTCTTCATTTTTGCCACCAAAGGGTAACTCTTGCAGATTTGCCTCAACTCTAAATAGGAAAGGATGGTCTTAGTTGTGAAAACTACCTCATCCTCCTTATCCACCCAAGACCTTCACTGGTACTAAATCAGAAACACCACATATTGCTACAAAATGCCAAGTGCAACATCTCTGAGCTTGGAGTGCTGCTGCCAACTGCTCACGGGACAAGCTTCACTGTGATGCTTCAGATGCACAGCTGTACAAGGGGCTCCACACCATTATTCAGCCTTTACCTGTCTTGATTATTCAGATTGGTAAACTGGGCAAGAAGGACGCCCATTCAAGGTCAAGCTGCCTATTGAAAACTCAGCATCACAGCTTTGATGCTGTTCTGCCACCACCCACAGCTGCTAGCATGCTGCCTGGCATGAGTTTGCCTGGAACCAACGAGCTTTTTCCCAGACAGTGCCCACACTTAGTTTAGGGGACAGTATGAGCCAAGCTGGCAGAGTGGATGACACCACCCTGCTTGGGGGAGAAGAGGAGGAAGAGTTCAGTCACGCAGAGCAACAGGCAGTGGACAAGCTCCAAAGCCCCAACTTGATTTTGTTTCTGTCACAGACGTAACCAACTGGATTGTTTCAGCCTTGCTTCTTCCAACTCAGCAGAAAAAAGAAAGAAAAATACATTAAAAGTTGATAGAATCTTCTCTCTACTTTAAAAGTAGGCCTTTTCTTGAAGAAATAGAATTATAATAATAATAGATCAACAGAATAATAATAGATCACAGACACTTGAAGCACTCACATGAACACAGATGGCACCAACAGTCTCACCCTGCTCCCTTCTCTGGCTGAGCAGGACGGAGGTCCGCTGGTGAAACTACATATATGCACATGTACAGGGTGGATCCCTGCAGCAGCTGGGCTCAGACAGGCTGCCCCGTAGCTGCCCCTGGATCCCCGTCTCCCCATTTGCTGACATCTGGGCACAATAAGCCCCTGAGGCTGCAGCCCTGCTCCAGTTGCTGGTACAGACCACCACACTCTCACACACACACACACGCGCACGTGCACAGAGCTGGTCAGAACTGCCCCCGGTCCCACAGCTGACCCCCTGTGCTCCCCCACCCAGAGGCACATGGGCACTCTCACACCCACAGCTGGCCCTTACAGAGCCACTGACCCCTTTACCCCCAGACCGCCTCACCAGCTCATAAGGCTTGATCTTCACTAGCAATCACACGTGTTCACATACCCACACTCACTCCAGTCACTGCACCATGGACACACGGGACCTCCAGCCCTTGGCCTGACTTCAGCTGCTGCACTCATACACACAGGAATTTAATAAAACAACAGGAGAGACTGTGCTGATAAGCCACAGGGCATGGCTGAACAAGTGCACCAACCACCCACATATTTACATTTTACCAGCCATTTTTATTCCCTTGTCCCTCTGTTTCCCACACAATAACAGCTTTTGAGTGTCTCCATACTGAAAATTTTATCTCCTTAATTTTATTTCCCCCACAAATATATATACAGTGCTGTTTGCATGCTAATGCTGTTTGCCTTGTTTCACTGTTTAAATTACTGCAATCTACAGTGTCAATTATGACTGAAGCATTTCTTAATTACTAATTGATGCTTCTTCAAGGTGTTCTGATGGTATGAGAAATAATACCAATGCACCAAATCCTGAAGCTTTATTTTTTGTTGTTAAAAGTGCAAGGAGATCCAGAAAGACTAACATTTGTCACATTTATGTGCTGTTCAACCATTAGAGACAAGCAAAACCCACAAAACAGCTTATGCCAGTTTCAAACACAGGTATATTTAATGATGATTGGCTGATAAGAGAATTATGAAGCAAAAATAAATGAATAGATATTTTACGAAATGGACTACACTTTCTATTGAAACATTACTATCTGCTTGGAATTGTTCCTTTCTCTAGATCTTGCAACATCATTCTTTTATCTCATGTTTCTATCTAAATTGTCTTGCTCAGCAGTCACAACAAGTGACAACAGCCAAGAGCTACGTTCCACTTGTTGTCCACATTCCAAATGATGAGCTTTACCTAACACAGGCTTCAGCAAAGCACAGCAACAATTTTTTAATTGGTTTATGGCACAGATAATTTGGTACCTCCCAACTTTCCTTACATGCTTATTTAAATTCACATAACTAATAAAACCAACTAACAAAAGTTTATGACTATACTGTTAGCTGAACTAAAATGCTGTGCGACACAGTGTGGCCTGTGTTTATTTGAACGACTCACAGAATCACAGAATCACAGAATCACAGAATGGTAGAGGTTGGAAGGGACATCTGTGGGTCATCTAGTCCAAACCTCCTGCCGAAGCAGGGTCACCTACAGTAGGCTGCACAGGACCTTGTCCAGGCAGGTCTTGAATATCTCCAGAGAAGGAGACTCCACAA
>Ga0065711_1007956_pt1 | contig 18594 bp, 15 predicted proteins | sample Hoacrofraction12_FD_59098 | JGI IMG/M metagenome (GOLD analysis project Ga0065711, IMG submission 59098) | Hoatzin crop microbial communities from Cojedes, Venezuela - Epithelial fraction 12 v2 (version 2) | ecosystem: Host-associated > Birds > Digestive system > Esophagus > Crop | place...
CACTGATATGCCTCCATACATGCAGAAACACATACATGCCTCTAGACTTTTTGAGGAGTCTGATCCTAACTCAGACCTCAGAGACTGGCTGTGTATCATAGATTTTTACTTTGAAAACATGCAATGGCACCATCCTATCAGGGACTTCCTTGGGATTTCCACTGGGTAACTGCACTTGGTGACACTCATGTAATTTTAATTCACTCCTTTACATCAGGGATATAGACAAAGAAAAATGTTTGCGCTATTTGCATAAAACTGGAAATTATGTATACCAGATAACAAATGAACATAAGGCAATTACTACAATGTCTGTATATGCATGCACAGGTTTATGTATATGTCTGGGCAGTGCTTTACAGATGCATTTCTAATTACCAGTGCAAGAAATATGGGTCTCTTCTGCTCGGTTATCACATGACTGAGGATTCCAGGGGTCTGACTGACATTGCCAGAGAGAGCTGTGGCGCTCAGTACACTCAATGTGGTCCAGCCATGTGGGCCCAGAACCTTTGCCATATTTGAAGTCTCTTGCGATTTCCCCACTATCTCCGCAGTTCAGGTGTTTGCATACAGTTATTGCAGTGAGTTGAGACATATAATTGGAGCAAATGCTCCCCCATGTCCCGTTGTAGAAAACTTCTAGCCGCCCAGCACAGTCACTGCCGTTTGCCAGCCTCAGAGCCAGGAACTCTAGAAGTGAAGACATAAAAATGGAATTAGAGGGGCCTGATTCTGCTAGGAACTTGGATGTGATGAGTGAAATCCAGAATCTGCTAACAATCCTGTTCATCACTCAGAATGAGAAAGTGTCAGAGGAAACCATGCTATAAGTGAGAAACACTTAAAACCAAAAGTCCTACAGTGATTGTCTCTGGTTAGCCAGCCTTCACCAGCATCTATATCAACAAACCTATTGACACATTTCTTTGGAATGTTGGAGCGTAGGTGCCATGTGCTTCTCTTTTTCGTTGAAGTTTCGGGGTACAATGACTTGTTTACAATAATTTCAGAGCCAGCTGGAATGGCTCCCCTGTGGAAGCACAGGGCACCCCTGCAGCCTCCAGTGACTCAAACCCTGCCAGTTGTACCCGATACATTTCACCGCTTACCTGTGTGAAACATCTGTTAAGAAGTGTTTGAACATAAATCCATTATAAACTCTACCTTACCATCATCATAGTCATAAAATACATGCATTATAAACTCTACCTTTGGTCCCAGACAATAGGTATTGACATTGTAACAGTGTACACATAGAGTTGATAAAATGCTACTTCTCGTTCTGGGAACCACATTATAGGAATTAACATCATACAAATCTCAACATATATTTATTACAAGATTGTAAATCTTGTAAATTGTCTATTGTAAACCATCATTCTCCAGCAGGCCTCCATCTAGATCAAACAGGACTGTTCTAAGGTGACTTTGTGTTTAAGATCACCCCTTGTTTTTCCAGGGAAACAATTATTTTGAGGCTTTTGGCCCCTTGGTCAGTTTGATACCGCTTTCAGCAAATTACTTGGATTGCCAAGGGACTGACACCTGGGTCTATTTCAGCAATGTTTGTGTGATTAGAGAGTCCTACAGAGTCCCATAGCTGGTTCTCACCTGTGTAAGCTACACTGCCTGTTCCAAAAAACCGAAGCCTTTCTGTCCCATCCATCCATCTCCAGTGGTCAAGAAAGTCAATGTCAAGGATGACGGGGCAGTAGGGCCAGTGGCAGCAGGTAAGGTATACCAAGCCCATCTATTCAAGCTTACGTTCCTTTCCTCCAGAGCTGGGTGTTTCTCCTCCAGTTACTCCAAGAACTATTTGTTTATCACTGCTAGACAGAGAGGATGATAAGGTGCACTGAGTGCTACTATCGTTAGGTACTGACTAGCACACAACATTATTGAGGCAAGGGTGCCTGGCTGCCTTATCTGGACAGTCTAATAACTGGTTAACTTCATCCACTGCCAGGCCAGGGGAGAACCCCCCAGTGCAGTAAGTTCATATCAGTTGTCAGAGCAGTACGTGGTCCAGAAGTGGGGTTAGAAGAAGGGAGTGGTTTAAATAAGCTCTCAGCTCTCTCCTGTGCTCACAAAGCTAGGTCTATAAAGGGCTTTTCCTCCTAGTCTCTCGTATAGTCTCGCTTTTCTTTCAGATGCATTCTTACATCTCAGTGTGTAGGAGAGGCACATACAGAACTCTTATTCTCCCTTCATGTTTTTCCTGAGGTTGACCATACAGCTGGATCCTCAGTATTATCCTCGTCTGCGCTGCTAAGCCTGCATTCTTCTTCTGGAATGCTCAGTGCAGAATGGTAACATAGGTCATGCTTTGATCAACAGGGCATCCCACCAGGCGGTACCACAGGGGCATTAGTAACTGTGCCTAACCATTGGAGATTCCAAGCACTAGCATTGGTGATCACAAGCTTTTCAGGGTCCCTCTCCCTTTGCCTGTAACCACACTTCAGCAGTCCAGCAGATTGCAGTTGATTATCCCTTCTTCCCAGTCCTTTCAAAGGCGTGTTTTGTTTGTAGAATCAGCACCATTGGGCACTGCTCAACATATCTCTCCATAAACTGATCCCAAAGCCCTCCTACATTGTACAGTACAGTCTTTACAAGTGGCTTATGCCCCGAACTCCCCAAGCTCCTGCTGTCTCAAGTTTTCAGCTGTATCTCTTTAGCTCTGGTGTCCCAGTAATGCCATAGCCACTGCAGAGGCATCTCCCTGGAGCAGTGACTGTAAGTTTCTACACGTTTCTCCATTCATTTACACTCAGAGTAAAGACTCATTGAGTGGTCACAATCTGGAGTGCGGTGTACCCTTTTCTGTAGGGCTCTTTAATTACTGTAACTAGGGCTGCCTAAAAGGACTCATTTTTTAATTCATCGTGAGCCCCTAGTTTCTCCTCCAAAGGTGTCAGGGTTCCCCTCCACATCAGTCAGTCTAAGCTGTAGGTGCTCCGACAAGCAGCCTAAAGCTTGCAATTTGACCATTTCACTGCTACTAGCTGCAAACTTCGAACCAGAATCCTCCCTTTTGTGCTGAGCACTGGTTAACACCACTTTGCCAGACCATTGCTCTGACAGAGACCATCAACCAGGTTCTTCAGCCCTACTAAGCTGTCCCAGTGCCTCTTGAAGCCCTGCTGTGAACACATGGTAGGCTCTGGTGTACCCCACAGCAAAGCAACACACCACTCGCTTGGGGTTTCAAAGGCAACATAACCCCTTTGCATCTCCAAGACTGATATTCTTGGACACAAGAATATCCAGGCTCCAGGCCACTGGATTTCTTCCCAATCACCTTCCCCTTCAACAAGAGCTGTCACACTCTCCATTTCCCACCTGTTTACACATAGTTTGTATCCTTCCCTGCATCCTCTGTTCCCGTCACCCATCCTCCCTCCCCCCGCCCCCACGAATGGGTGTACCATTTACACCACATCACAACAAGACAAATTTCCAATATCAGAATCAAGGCTTTTTGGACCTTTGAAGTCACTGCAATTATTCCATTTCCAGGGCGTGCCAAGTACTAGTGTTGCCAGAGTGCTTCCCACATTTACTGTCTGCTATCATGGGCAAAACAGTTTCCACTTGGGACATTTAACTTAATTTTATTTTTTGCACTTAACATAATCTTAATTATTGCTTTAAGCAATGAGGAAAAAAGAAAACATTAACAATTAGACAAACACTTAGGGTAACATCTTTGATCCACTCCATTAGTCCTAACTTCCTTTGTTTGCCTTCCCAGCTCCTTCAGTGAGTGTGGCAGTTCAGGAGGTTGTGTTTTTTTTCTGCCACTCTTTGCTTCATATTCATTTTCCGCTGCTCCAGCACGGATGTCCCACTGGCTGCAGTCTACTCAGGGGTTGTATTTGCTCCATTGTGAGCTCTCCACAGGCTGCAGTCCCTTCAGAGTTTGTACTTGCTCCATCGTGGGCCCTCCACAGGCTGCAGTCCCTTCAGGAGTGTAGCTGTTCCACTGTGGCTTAGCCACAGGCCGCAGCCCTCTCAGAGGCATACCTCCTCTGGTGTGGAAACCATGTCTCCAGCCATGTCCCCAGCAGTGTCTTTTTCCACTTCTTCATTTGTCCTCTCCCATGCAGCTGCCACTCTGTCTTAAATAGGCATGAGCAGAGCCACCATATGATCCTCTGGTTGATTGATGCTTTGGTGCACAGTGAGTTGTTTCCAGTGGTTTCAGAGCCAGCTGTAACTGACTGTAATGGGCACCTGGCAGCTGATGACCTCCTCCCGCACAAGAACGCCCACAACACCTTGCTGTGGATATCTTTACAGAAACCTTCCAATTTACCCCCAAATATCCTGCCCCACCACACACTTTTTTTGTGTGTGTGCATTGACACAAAATAAGGACTTCTGTAGACCCTTTGCATCTTAGTGGGACCAAGGGGATGAGCTGACCAACTATGCTTGTAGTCAAGAGAGCAAGAGGCTGTCTGAGAAAATTTCTGCTATTCTCTGCTTCCCCTTCATGAAACACTCCCCTTTCTACACATAGGCTCAGAAAAGGATTTTCCAAACACACCTGAGCACAGGACTCCAGCATCCTCTTTGTGTTGGCAGTTGTGCTGGCCCCATGCCCTAGACGGACATGCCCAGAGATCAGATTCAGCCCCAGTGCAGTTCACATCATCCAGCCAGATCTGTCCTGAGCCTTCGCCATAATGAGCAGAGACAAATGCCTTGATGGCATGTCCACATCCCAGCTGTTTGCAAACAATGTTAGCATCTGATAGATCCCAGTTATCATCACAGACGGTGCCCCAGATACCATCATGATAAAGCTCTACTCTCCCAGCACAGTGCGTTGTTCCATTCACCAGCCTGATCTGTCTGCTACCTGCCGGAAGAAAAACCAGTTGTCAACATGCAACATAACGATAATGCACAGGTCAGCATAATGGCCGTATGTTCAAAGCACTTTTAAGGCACTTAAAAAAATGCCTTAAAAGTGCTTTAAACATACGGCCATTATATGGCCATTATCATCATAAGAACATGATGCCATAACATCAACCATCTTCTGTTATGGTTTCCTGGGCAGAACTGTGATGCTAAAACCACCTAAAGTGAAAGACCTGCTCCTTCATCAGGTGAATGTTTGAATAATTCCTGTGAGATGTTGCAAACAAGGAGGAGTGCCTGGTCATACTAAGTATATGCAGAGATCACCTTATCCTAGAAAACCAGAGAAGCTGTTTTCTACTTAAACTCATTTAGTTAGACAGAGATGGAGACAGTTTCTGTTACAAAATAAGAGAAGGGTAGAAACAACTCTAGTTTACTTTAGAAAGGCTGCAAGTATCTATAAATATAGAAATGTCACAAAATAAAACCTGTTTAATTCTCAAGTGACAGAGTGTGTGGCAGTCATGGCCAAATTAGTGTTTCTGTGGCTTCTGTATTCTATTATTTTTGATTCTGTGAGTCAAATTCTTTAAAAAATTCAGGTGAAGAAAGCATTATGTAAGTTATGCTTGCTTCCTTAACTATCATTTGTCCCTTAGAGTGTACAAGCAGGTGGGTATCACAAGCTCAGACTCATGCCTATTTAAGATCTGGTGAGACCACAGCACAAGGTGGGCTAGAGGCAACCGTAGAAAGTGTTCTGTACCTTTCGCACAGTAACTCACCTGAGCAAACCACACCAACGTCTTCAGCAACTCCTGTTGGTACTGTCTGAGAGTGGGAGGTCTTACAGAGCATCAGCTGAGTCTCATTTCCAGTGCACTGGACACTTCTTAAGCCAACAAGACCCATGCCTCGCTCAGACCTTGGAAGGTAATAGGCTTTCTTGGCAGTTCCACACCGGAGCTGTCTGCATACCACATGAGCATCCTTAATGTCCCAGTCATCATCCAGAACTCTGCTCCACATGCCATGGAGTGAGATCTCAACTCGCCCATCACAGCGGCTCTCACCACCTGAGAGTCTGAGTGATTCAGCAAGACCTGGGCTCAAGAGAGTTGGAAAATGTATTGAATAACATCTATTGCTCTTAATGCAGTAGAAATAACATGCAGGAGAGAGATGGAAGACAAGTTTCTATGTTGGTAAAAAAGTAATTCTCACCACTGGCTAAGGAGGCAGCCTCTGTTAAGGCTTTGTTTGCTTTCATGCACACAAGGGTCTGCCGTTGGAAGCGAGAGGCTTCCCCAGCTCAAAGACTAGATGCTATGAGGAGTCAGGCACATCTACACAGTGTGAATCCCTGTACTAAATGAAGTTTCTATGCTGAAACCAGGGTTGGAAGGATGGGAGAGAGGACAGGAAGGAGAAGGACATTAAAGACAGGCTGACATGTCAGACTTGCTTGGCAAAGTGAGATCACCAACGCTGCTTTGGTCTGAAGTTGCGCTACCCAGAAAAGGCCACTTCTGACTAACCTGAGCAAATAACAGTGGCTGCTTCTCTGGCTGGACAGGTTGGATTTCCCAAAGTCACTTGAGCACAATCCCAAAGGCAGGACTCTGTCCCTTTACAGTGAAAAGCATCTCTCCATACAGGTCCATTCCCATCCACAAAACGGTCTCCTGTCTGGATTGTCTTTGCGTAGCCACAGTTCAGCTGATGACAGAGAACACTTGCAGCTTGCAAATTCCAGTGGGAGCGGCAGAGTCTTCCCCACGTGTCTCCATGGTGGATCTCCACTCTGCCAGAGCATGTGGTGCCATTCACCAACCTGCACCCTGGGCACCCTGAATGTAAGAGAAAATAAGTACTGAGATATCGAGTTTGTAACTGCTCCTGGGCATGACCTGAAAGTGACTGGGAGATGGGAATGAGTTTTGCTTAGCATTCAGTAGTAAAAATGACTCCACTGGGCCAATGGAACTTGCATACTCATAACTAGACTTCAGTCCACCCTGTTTTACTGCGAAGAATGACTACAAATCAGGATCTGGTCCTCTTTGCAATTTTTAAAGTCAGGGCTCTAGATTTCAGGGCTCTGGGTGAACCAATAGACCTTACTTGTTCTGAGCAGCCTCACCTAGGGCCTCCAGCTATGTACCCCTGGGCTGCTGGTCCAAGGCCTCACTTAAACCTGCACCAGGCCTTCAGTCCAACTATGTGACTGGCGTAACTGTCTACAGTCTTGTCTCCTGCTACTCCTGACTGTACTCTCCAGCTGGACCCTGCATCTGATTGATTACTTTGCCTTGTCTGGTACTGTCCATAGACCTTCCTCTGTCCTCTGTGCAAGTGCTTTGGATTGTGCCTTGGTGGGTAAGGACACTGCCTGTGTTGTCCTCACCCTCTGCCCTAGCTCATTGTACCTTGAGGAGCAGCGCTGTTCTTGCTGTTCCGTGACACTAGGAGCATTTCACAGAGAGCAGCCTTATGGGACAGGTGAAACACAGCCTCGAATCCTGGAAATGCCAGCAGCAGCAGACAAAAGACAGACCTTGGCTCCACAGACACTTTCTGGATTTTGGGTCCATATTTTTCCTCAAAGAAGGAGTTTTTCAGTTCTCCTCTTAGAGCTTTCTGCTGCTCACCTGAACATACCACACGAGCGTCTTTTCCGGCAGGGCATTCAGCATCACGTAGCACACTCACAGGACAGTCTCTCAGGTGTGAGCCAGTCTTCTGGCAGCTGAATGTTCCGTTCCAGACAGATCCATTTCCTTTCCCGAAGGAACGTCCACCTGGTATCAGGAGGGCAACTCCACAGTCCAGCTGCTGGCAGAGGGCATCAGCATCTGGTAAATCCCACAGGTAGTCACACAAGGTTCCCCAGGTGCCTCCATGAAGAAGCTCTACTCTCCCTGAACATGTGGTACTGCCATTTGCCAGCCTGTACCCACCATAGCCTGCAGGAAGAATAAAGGAACTTAGCAGTTGCATTTGTTCTGGTGCTATTGCATTGAAAATTGTGAGAGAGATCTAGCTGCAAGGAACTAGCTGCGAGGAACTAGCACTCACTATGTCTCAGGTTACTGGGAAGCTTGTTAGACCAGGATGCTCATAAGCCACCTCTGAAAAAAAAAGTCTTTGTTGTCCAAGTTGTAGCCTGCACTACATGACTGAAAGTCTTTTGACTCTTGAAGTTCAGTCTCTCCTCCTCTGCTCTGCTTTGCTCTGCTCTGTTCTACTCTCTCCTTCCCCCACAATACTGCTGGTACCTCGCAACATCTTCTCTTGCAGAGGCAGTGCCAGCATTGCCTTGCATTTGGAGCATGTGACAAACTCGGAGTGGGGGCTATCAGTAGCACTCTCTCTCCCAGTAGCTGGTTGTCTCACGTTACCCAGTAAGCAACAACTGCAGTGTGCAATTCTCAGCTTTCATCCATGCCACAGCATAAGGCTCTGAACACAACAGGCCATGCCCATCAGCATATTTGCAATAATTTAAGTGTGACATGGGCAGGGCTATGGTGTCCTGCTGCCAGCCTGATGAGGTCCCTCTATATTTTCACACAGCTACTTCTTTCCCTTGCCTGGTCCTTGCGTTGCACTCCCCCTAATGAGACCTGGATTTCTGCTCTGACCTGCGACTCTTGCAAGATGGAGGCAGGAGCCAAGACCTGTTAGTTTCTGGTACCTTAACTGGGCCCTTTCACTGCCACAGCTTCCCAGCCGGTGTTCCAGATTGCCATGACCGGTGGGACAATGTCCAAGGTAGTCTTGAAACAGACTGCAGCCCTTTGACTGGGAAATGGACATGAACTGCAGTCCTTTCCAGGCTTGTTTTGTGACAGGGTGTTGCCAGCAGCTCTGCCCCAGGCTCAGTTTACCCATTTTGATTTGTGCCCTTGGGAAAAAAATTGTTTTCTAGGTCTAATGATCACTTTTGTAGTGGGTGGCAATAAGTTAGCTGTATTTAGAGCCCTCTGCAGCCATGACTGTATGGAGTTCTTAAATAATGTTATCTGGCAGTCACAACTAAAGTCATCCAGGCCTACAACAACTTTTTCTTTTTTTTTTTAAACAACTGAAATTTGTAACTTGTGCCTCTTTTGACCTTTGGAGGTATGGTACCTCTCCCAGTTTTATAATTGACTGAAGGAGCAGGAATTAACATACACACTGGCAGCACAGGAAATAATAAATTAATTTCTGCATGTTCCTGCTTGTCTGCTCTGGCCACCTCTACTTTCATCTAGATAAGAAAGACATGGAAGGAATTACAGCCCTTTTGAGATCCGCATCCCTGGTGCAGAAGTGAAGTGGTTAGAACAGCCCCTGTTAAACGCAGACTCAGCAGAGTGAATGAGAGATCATGGGGCTGCTCGCTGTGACTTCCTGGCCTTCCCGGGGTGGCTCAAGGCATAATAGGGAAAGCACCCACGAACCCTGAGGACCACAGAAAAGTGCAGAGGCTCTGAACTGTGGATTGACAGGAAGAAGTCATGTAGGACACGTGTAAATTACGTCCGTCAGTCCGAAGTCTCACCTGAACATACAACAGTGGCATCATGAGAGCATGTCTTATTCTGGCGTAGCATCCTGGGACAATGTGCGAGGTGAGTCTCGTTCCCTACACAGTGGAACTCTTCTTGCCAGATCAGTTCACGTCTGTCTCCGAAGTGAGTTCCTCTCAAGATATCCACAGCCTGGCCACACTCTAACTCATTACATATAACAGAGGCAGTTTTGAAATCAATGTGTGAAAAGCAGACCGTAGCCCAAGTTTCGTCTTGCTTAACTTCCAGATGTCCTGAGCAGGCTGTGTCCCCTCCAGTCAGACGCAGCCCAGAGAAACCTGGAAAAAAAGCCCCAAGAAATCCAACATCAAGGGTTGGTTGTACCGTCCTAATTTAATAACTCCCATACTTCCATGAGCAAGACACATGTCACTTCTCTGAGGACCACTGACGCTTTTAAATAAACATTGTGGCAATTCCTGTATGCCACTGACAAGAGAGAAAATGATGTGTGGGAATGAGTATTTCTTAGTATGTGAAAATACTAAATCCTTGGAAAGCTGCAGAAGGAGGGAAGTTTTGAACATTTGCCAAATGCTTGAGAAGTAGCAACCCCCAAATAAATAAATCAATAAATAAAAAGCCATTTACTAGTGTGTGTCCTTGAGACTTCGTTATTCAAATGAATTAGAAACTGAAGCACCCCAGAAAGAAGAAACAGGAAATGTTGCACCCATCTTCAGAAAGGAAAGGCTAAAAGGACAGTCTGGAGACCTACAGGCTGGTCAGCCTCATGTTGGTACCTGGGAAAAACATGGGGTGAGTCCTCCTGAAACATATTTCTGGGCACAAGAAAGTGAATGGGAAGAGTCAGCATGAATTTACCAAGAGTAAATCATACCTGTGTGACCTTACTACTTTCTCTGATAAAAGTGGCTGGATTTGTGGATGAGGGGAGACAAGTGCATGTCATTTACCTCACATTTAGCAAGGCCTTTGACACTGTCTTGCACAATATTCTTGTGTCCAAACCAGGATGTTGCAGACTGGCTGGGTGGATACCTATATGGTTAAAAATCCGTTGGATGGTCAGGCTCACAGAGTAGTGATTAGTGGGTTGCACTTGACCTGGAGCCTGACAACAAGTGAAATATCACTTGTTGGATCTTTCCTGAGACCTGTTCTGTTCAGCATCTTTACCAACACCCTGGAGGAGGTGATGAAGAGCAGTCTTAGCAATTTGGAGGGTGGGGGGAGATAACTGCAGAGCAGTCATTCAGAGGGACCTAAACAGGCTGGATTAATGGGCTGACAGGAACCTTATAAAAATCAAAAAGGACAAATGTAAAGTCCTGAAGCTGGGAAGTAAAAACCTCTTGCAATGGTACTTTATCCAAAGAGCAAAACCAAGCACATCTTGCAGAGGAAGGCAGCCAAACAGACATTGGATTTGTTGCCATTGCAGACTGTCCTGTTTTAGCTTACATGAAGATTGGGAGAAAGGCAGTTGTATGGTATAACACTGCATTTTCTTGCTTTTCCATCTACACCGGCTTTTTTAGCCCCCATTCCCGGTCAAAGACAAGTTTAATACTGCACTCCTGTTGCCTGGGAGAGCTGTGGTAGAAACAAATAGTATTTCTTTTTCTGTTCTATGATGTCATTTACTATGTCTGCTTCCATTCTATGTCATTGCTGTGCCCAGGCAAAGGACACATACACTTGTAGTCAGCAGAAGACTTAATGCTGATGCAACATGCTTTGGCTGAGCAGAGACCATGGAGGAATCGTTACCTCTGTGCAATGCTTGGCTTTATCCAACTAGAACAAAGTTTGATCTCAGCCTTGTAGCATTTTTCTATTATACAAGGTTGGATGACTTCTTACCTGAGCAGATCACTCCAATGTCAAAGTAATGAGGGCAAGTAAAAACCCCCCATCCTGCATGTGAGCAGTTCCAGAGAGCAGATTCATCACCACGGCACTGAACTCGATATAACCACGTTGGTCCAGATCCTTCTCCAAATGGAGCTCGACTAAGGGCCTGAACAGCAGATCCACATTGCAGTTGCTTACAAACAACCTCAGCATCTTCTGTGGTCCAGTCACCATCGCACACAGTTCCCCACTGCTCCTCATGTTTTACTTCCACTCTGCCAGAGCAGGGGCTCGTTCCATTTGACAGCCTCAATTCATCAGCACCTTCATAAACAGAGACAGCAAGGTTATGGAAAGAACAGTGCCTAATCATGATTATCTACTGCAGATGGTTAAGAGGTTATTATTACTCCTAATTTACTCTTAAAATGGATTTATTTGGTTCATCTTTCTAAAGAGTCCAACTTAAAGTTTTTTTTGCAGGGAGTTGTGTCTGTATTTACAAGTTCAAGATAACTGCACTGCTAAAATGCAAGTTATTTCTAATGACAAGTGAGTTTTCTCTTCTTCTGACCTATCAGGGCGGGCAAAGGCTGAGTAATGGCCTTGCTGTGTGATTCACAAAGGCTTCAACAGAAACTCCTCCTTTCTCTCTGTTGTTCTGCCATGATGATACCCAGTTGAAAATGTTCACTGGGGACCAGTTTCTTCCCATGTTCGATATCGTTTGAAGAATCAATTTCCCTTGTGTGCTTCAGCTTCTTCCTCTCAGACAAACTATTACTTGCAATTCGGTGTCCTGATACTCTTTATTCTTTCCCTCCTTTCTTGCCCTAGCCACCGAGTTCCCTAGTCAGGGGTACCTGATGAGAGAAGAGAATTACTCATGAGGGATGGCAGGCTGTCTTAGGAGATGCAGCAGCATAAGCATAAGCAGAAAACAGACAGGCAGGTCTTCATGTTGTTCCTCATGCCCCACCATCTCTTGGAGTCTGGCTGATGCCCAAAGAACCCTCTTTTTCTGCTCTGCTCCCAGGTTTGCCTCTTTGATATGGATACACATTTCCCAGTCCTTTTACCTGTGGACTCACAAAATAACATTACAGTCATCACAGAGCACTTGATAAAAAGCCTGACAGAAGGGGGAAGATGCAGATGTTGGCTTCTTGATTTGCAGTGTTGGACTGCTACTATAGATGCTTCAGATATTATACAGTAGCTTAACACAGAGACTTAAAGGCTAGAAAACACAGCGAGAATTTTGTTACATTCAAATGCAGGACTGATGGTGGGAAACAGAAGCAGTTCTTAGGAAGCCAAGCTACACAAAGGCCTGCCAGGACTCAAGAAACACAGGCAAAGAAGTCTGAGCCTGCATCTTACACGAACACAGTAATCACTGGAAAAAGTGAAGCACGTAGCCTAAGATGTAATGACACAAAGAAAAAAAGTGGACTTGTTCAAAAAATGTCTTAACAGCTTTTTCCCAGTCACGAATTTTAAGGCAAGACCTTTGGAACATCTTTTCATAAAAAAAAAAGATTCTTTACTTGCAGAAAGGTTCATATCTGCTTGAGTAAAAAGCATGCACAGAATCACAGATGTGGAATTAATATTCTGAATTGACATAGACAATGATTTACTGTAGATGCTTGTGAAAACAAATGTTGAAACAAAAAAACCGATCTCAAATCTTCTGCCAAATTCCATCAAAAATGGTCAGTGTTATAATTAAACAACAATATGGATGGCATTGATTTGTTAGGTTAAAAAAAAAAAAAAAAGCTTGTCTCCACATGCAGAGAACTGAGGAAAAATGGCGGGGGCAGGGGGGGCAACCCCAGTAATCCATTCAGGGCCCTGCCCTAAGGCTCTATCAGCAGATAGATTATGGGATGTTTAGGAGAGGAATCAAAGGTGGGGAAAGGCAGGGATCAAGGATGTTTGGGTAGGAGCAAGGGTGGGACAATAGAAGGGTAAGTGGATAAAAGGACCAGAGTCAATGAGCATGAACTGAAACACCGGAGTTTCCATCTGAACACCAGGAAACACTTGTTTACCATGAGGATGACTGAGCTCTGAAACAAGTTATCCAGGGAGGTTGTGGAGCTGACTTCCTTGGAGATATTCAAAAGCCATCTGGACATGGTCCTGACAACTGGCTCTAGGTGGCCCTGCTTGAGCAGGTGGGTTGGACCAGATAACCTCTAGAGGTCCCTTCCAACCTTAACCATTTTGATTCTGTGAAAAGCGGCCAGCAGTGGCTAAGCAGGCTGCTGGTCAGTATGCTTGTCTGGCTATGCCCTGCACCTAATCATCACTGTCTGTTGTGTCTTCTTATTAAAATCTATTTTTAACTGTTTTCCTAGGTGAGGTGACTCTCTTCAGTGTGCATGTGTGTATATGGAGGCCTAAGTGCCAGCAACGGGAGCTGGACCACAGGTCATAGAAGCACGTGTCTTTGGTGCTGTACTGGTTTTGGCTGGGACAGAGTTAAGTGTCTGCATAGTAGCTTGTATGGGGCTCTGATTCGGCTTTGTCCTGAAAACAGTGTTGATAGCACAGGGATGTTTTAGTTGTTGCAGAATGGTGCTTATGCAGCATCAAGGCCTTTTCTGCTTCTCACACTGCCTTGCCAGTGTGTGGGCTGGGGGTTGGGGGTACAGAAGAAGTTGGGAGGGGGCACAGCCGGGACAGCTGACCCCAGCTGACTGAAGGGATAGTCCATGCCATATGATCATTGTGCTCAGCAATAAAAGCTTGGAGAAGAAGGAGAAAGGAGGGGTGTTCAGAGTTAGGATGTTTGTCTTTCCAGGTAACTGTTATGCGTGATGGATCCCTGCTGTCTTGGAGATGGCTGAACATCTGCCTGCCAATGGGAAGGAGTGAATGAATTCCTTATTTTGCTTTGTTTCCATGTGCAGATTTTACTTTACCTATTAAACAGTCTTTATCTCAACCCATGAGCTTTTCTCACTTTTACTCTTCTGATTCTCTCCCCAGTCTGTAACTGTTCACTCAACTCCCGGTCAGATTTTGGCTAACACAGTTCATGCTAAGGCATGCTGTAGGCTGGGAGCAGCACCATTAGGTCAAAGGGAGAGCACCACATAGGCAGGACAGGCACCCGGAAAGAGCTAAAGAGCCATTGTACAGCCATTATCAGCTGCAGCGTGCTGGCTTCTGCAGCCGTTGTCTTTTGCCTGACAGTTTTTTCAGAATCTGCTAACTTACGGAAATGGTACAGACCAAACTTCCAAGCTGGAAGGTGTAAAACATCAGCTTACATGAAAAGCCTTTGAAGGAGATGCATCAGCAGTTGGATTGCTGAGGCTTTTGTTCTTCCTGGTGTGATACAGGGTACACTTGCACCATGATGGAGGAGGAAGGATGAGCACTCTCACTGTCGGCTCGGTGACTATTTTTTTTTTTGCTCATAGGTGCATGAATTAAGAGTTACAACTTATAAGTTATGAAATCTTTTGAACTGAATCAGTGAATTCACATGACACACTAGTCTGGGCAAAGGGAAAAGGAGCCTCTGTTGTTGTGTTTGTTTATCGTATTTCTTAATGAGCTCCTAAAATACATTTTAATTCACAGAGTATGTTGTCCTGTAAATTAGAGAGATCCAAACATCTTTCACTAGATCAGATTGCTCAAAGCCCCATCCAACCTGACCTTGAATGTTTCCAGGGATGGGGAATCTGCCACCTCTCTGGGCAACCTGTTCCAGTGTTTCACCACATGCACTGTAAAAAATTTTTCCCCTACATCCAACCCAAATTTCCCCCCTTTCAGTTTAAATCCATTGCCGCTTGTTCTGCCACTACAGGCCCTGGTAAAAAGTGTCTTTGCATCTTTCTTATAAGCCCCCTTTAAACACTGAAAGGCCACAAGGACTTGTCCCTGGAGCCTTCTCTTCTCTAGGCTGAACAGCCCCAACTCTCTCAGCCTTTCCTCACAGGAGAGGTGTTCCAGCCCTCTGATCTTTTTTGTGGCCTCCTCTGGACCTGCTCCCACAGGTCCGTGTCTCTCTTCTGCTGGAGACCCCACATCTGGATGCAGGACTCCAGGTGAGGTCTCACAAGAGCAGAGTGAAGGGTCATAATCGCCTCCCTTGAGCTGCTGGCCACGCTGCTCTTGATGCAGCCCAGGATATGACTGGCTTTCTGGGTTGCAAGTGCACATTGTTGGCTCATGTCATTTGTCACTCACCAGTATCCCCAAGTCCTTCTCTGCAGGGCTGCTCTCAACCCCTTCATCCCCCAGTCTGTACTGATCCTGGGCATTGCCCCGAGCCAGGTGCAGGACTTCGCACTTGGCCTTGTTGAACTTCACAAGGTGAGGTTCTTATTTGTCCATTTCTTAAACCTTTCAGGGTCCCTCTGGATGGCATTGCTTCCCTCTGTGTATCAACTGCACCACTCAGCTTGGTGTCATCTGCAAACTTGCTGAAGGTGTGCTCAATCCAGCTATGTTATTAATAAGGATATTGAACAGTACTGGTCTCAGTACAGACCTCCTAGGGATACCAGCTGTCACCAGTCTGCTTCTGGACGTTGAACCATTGACTGCAACTCTTTGGATGCGGCCATTCAGATAATTGCTGATTCATTGAATAGTCCATCCATCAAACCCATATATCTCCAATTTAATGACAAGAATGTTGTGTGGACCATGTCAAAGGCCTACAGAAGTTAAGATAGATTACATCAGTTGCTCATGATAAGGCCGTTGGTACTCTTTGTGTTTGTGTCACAGATTCATGTTTCTGTCTGTGTGGCCAGCCATGTACAGGTGTATATGTGCGTGCATGCGCGCATATCTGTATATCAGTATATGTGTGTTACATATGTGTGTGCCCATTGGGACTGGAAGTTAGCCTTGCTACAGGTTGGACCACAGGAAATGGAGCTGTGTCTGCGTTGTCTGTTATCACACTACCACTTTCAGAAACCCTTGCACAAGAAAGGTTTTTAAGTAGGATTTTATCAAGCAGTAATCAGATATTTAAGCAGTGATAACATCAGAAAGATACATGCCTTAAACCTTGGGATATAGGCCAACCTGAAATGAAGACACATATGTAATTATTTGCTGGATATAATTGAATTACACACAGAATATTGAAATATTTGAAGGGAATTTTCTTTTTCAAGGAAAGGAAGGTCTGCAGCTTTTGTGATGGAACTAAGAAGCTTGGGGCACTTCTTTAAAACTGAAGTCTGCCTCTTGACAACTACATCATTCTGTACTCATGAAGTTTATCTGTTAACCCTGCTGTCGGCTCCTGCACCCCCTGGAACCAAGTTATTGGATATGAGTTTTGTGCTTCTTGAGGAGAAAACTTAAAAGGAGAAAAATCTAAAAAAATGCTGTGTTGGCATTACTGAACCATGTGAATTGACAGCCACTGGTGTGTAGAGAATGAAAGAGGAAAAGACAAAATGGGTGGAAAATCAAATTATCAGTTTGACCAGATTTGAATTTCAGCATATTATGGGACAGAAAAATCCCTGAAGAGGGCTAGCAACTTCTTTTGGGGCCTGGAGGATCATTCAGATTGACCACATAGCTAGGGAAGATTTACAGGACAGTCACGTAAGAAGCCTAGTAACTTTGGTCTCAAATTAGCACTATTTCAAATCCTGACACACAATAGAAAATGAAAGCAAACGTCTACAGGACAGGTTTGGTCCAATTGTCAGTGCCCTCAGTGCACTAATAATCCTTAATGGCCTTGACCTTCCCTATTTGGGGTCTTCACCCACATACTCTGCCCATGGGCCCAGGATTCCATATAAGCACAGACCGGGACTTTCTGTCCCTGCCTGAGCTGCATTGTAGGTGCATCTGTGTTCAACTCAGCCACAGCAGTGCCTGGCCACAGACTGACTTCTCAGCTTGACCTTGGACCTGCCCCATCATAGTGAACTTGCCTGGTGATATGAGGCAAGTTGGCAACAAGAGTTGAACCCAGCTGCCCCCCCTGGATCTGCCCTGCTTGCCTCTCTTGGGTACTGCGGGATTGGACTCTGGCTGGTGAGGCCCCTGCCCTGCCAGCTGTGTTACCACAGCTGGAGCAGCTGGCCCTTGCTCTGCCCTCATGCCAACTCTACAGCTCATGACTTGTAGGAGTCACCTCTCCAAAGGTGACACAGTTAGCTTTGACAGCCACAATTCTTAGCAAGACTGCTATGAAGAAGCAAGAAAGGTATCAGAACCTGACCAGATACCAAGAGAAACCTGCAGTGCTCATTATGACCCAGCACCCAGCAGTGGTGCGAAAGAAAACAGTGCAGCTGTGCATATCTTGCAAACAGTCCAGAAAGACACCACTCAGAGATCATCTCCTATCAATGATGGTATTTGAGAAGTGACAAAAGGTAGTTAATTTGCACTAAGAGCCTTGGGTTTTCCAGTAAGAGTTTCAGAACAATGTGGTCTGGAAAATAACACCTTCCCTCTCTTCCTCAAAAGAGAGCGGTGTTTTTACATATCACACTGCTTGCTGTCATTTGAGATTGTGAAACAAGAATATATTTTTCTTTGCATTTGAAAACAAATCTAATTACTCTCTTGTATCATGTCAGTCAACGTATGAACTGATGATAATGCAGCCACTTCCTTCAGTAACCAACCATTATTTCATTTCTCATTCCAGGGTAAACTGCTAGCGGTTGTCAACTAAAAGGCAATTTTGCCTTCATTTCCATGTGGTCTGTAGCCTGATTCTTCCCTGCCTCATCAGACACAGACAATATAGCTTTGAGACATGATCACCTCTTATACATAGGGAAAGGTTTTACCTCTTTGCTAATGCTGCTGGACTTCCTCCCAGTTTCCTGGCTATCATTTAGACTTGAAAACACAAAAAATTTAAAGGAGATTATTCAAGTGACTGACAAAAAACTACTTTTTTCTGTGAATTGTTCTCTATCCTCAAATTTCCTGAGTAAGAAAGTCTCTCACATACGTAGCACAAGCCTCTGATAACTACAAAATCCCTTTTTACTTGCAACATGCTGTGTCAGAAGGAGTGTAATCTTTCTGTAGTAAGTCTTTTAAGACTCTTTTGAAGGATGTTCTGGAGAACAATCCATGGTTTATTTGAAGAACATAGTCCAAAAAAGAGTTTTCTCAGCTAAAAATAATATACATTTAAAAGAGAAATATTTTCTAAGAAAAATTAAACTCGGAATACATTATTAAAGGAACCAGATAAGCTACTTCCATTAGCCATACCCAGGAGCAAAACAAACAGCTCCTCATTTGACTGATTGACCTCTCTGCACTTGAATTTAAAAATTTA
>Ga0065711_1009185_pt1 | contig 18594 bp, 12 predicted proteins | sample Hoacrofraction12_FD_59098 | JGI IMG/M metagenome (GOLD analysis project Ga0065711, IMG submission 59098) | Hoatzin crop microbial communities from Cojedes, Venezuela - Epithelial fraction 12 v2 (version 2) | ecosystem: Host-associated > Birds > Digestive system > Esophagus > Crop | place...
TTTTTTTTTTTTTTTTTTTTTTTCTTTTTTTACAGCACAGGAAGGGTGGGAGGAGGAGGAGCATCTACTCACTGGCAAGACTAAACTCAAAACACCGAAACACTGCAGGTGTTGAGCATACCTCTGGCCACGAGCAATGGGATTCTGCTCCCTCTGCAGAGGAACAGCACACAACCACCTGTATGCCATATGTAACCATCCAGGCCTACTGGTACTGCTCGGCTAAGTCCAGACTTGGCCCACTGTAATGCAGCGCTCTGGACTGGCTGTTTGTCTGGGATGTCGACAGTGCCACCTGTGAAACAGTATCACTGCCAAAAGCAGCAGTGTCATTGTCAGAGCTGCCAACTCCCACCCCTATTCCAGACCTTATTTTGTGATGAAGAGCACCTGCCCACGAGGACACTCAAGATGGGAGACCCAGTCTGGCAGAAAGGCAGCCCAGCTGGGGAGCGTTTCCCCACCTTGTTCGCTGTAAGCACTCAAGTGTTTCTGCTGGCATAAAAGTGAGGAAACGATGTTGCAGGGTGGACATAAGCAGCCGGGAAGAAATGGATCAGACCTGATTTTTTTTTTTTCTTAACTACATCAATTTCAGGTGTTTGTGGAACTACGGCACATACTTAATATCGGCAAGTCATCAAAAACCTCATATACTTTTCCTCAATTGTATAATCCAGTTTAACCCAAGATAGCACATTCCCTTACAAATCCTGACAGAAGTGAGTCAGTCGGGCTCATCCCAAGGACACGCACAGCCCAAGATTTACAAGCAAATCAGTGTATGTTAGCTGAACCATGGTAAACCAATCGCAAGCGTGGGAAATCAGAGGTAAAACATATTTTCAGTCTCCTGAAGTTGAAAACAGTATGTTTTAGCACACACCTGGGTTGGAATTACTGAAACATGGTAATCCGTTCACCAGCTGGACTCAAACCAGCAAATTCCTTCATGGGATTTAAACTTTACAAAAATCCAGCACTCCCAGTTTACTTTAGTGGGATTAATCAATCTGAATACCTTTAGGATTAACGTCTTCCAGCATTCAAGGTGCCGTCCTCACTTAGATATGACAAAAATCCAAAGGCACCAAGAGTACTGCATAAAACATTATTCTCAATCCTACAACTACAGAATTGACCACTACAGAACAGTAACTGGGCTTTTCAACTGCTTACCAAATACAGCAAAAAAAGACATACCTTTTTTCTAGATCTTTGATTTTTTCCCGTAGAGGAGCAACAGCCTAAAATAAAGGACCAGCATTAATCTTTGAAGAATGGAACAAGATTCACATCACAAAACATGCATATAAGTTACTTTAGAGCAAAAACCACAGCAAACAGTCTCCTATGAAGAGCTTCACTGAAGAAACTGCAAGAAACTTGTTTCTTAAAGCATCCTTTATGTCAAAAAAATCCTTGAACCTTTTTCACAAAAAATCAAACCACTTAGCACAGTGTGAAATTCCTTAGCCTACCACTGGAAACAAAACACCTCAAGGCTATGAGCACCACATCCATCAACCACGTCAATAAGAATATCCAATGTTATGATTCCTATTTGGCAAAGTGAAGTCAGAAGTAACCTAAGTTTGTCAAAAGCAAGCTATACTGAGCAACAGCACAAAAGTACAACCCTAGTACAGTAAAACCCCAACTACTGAAATGGACAGCAGATACACAAGAACACACAGACACAGAAACGGACACAGAGGCACTAGCTCCAGTGCAAAGGCTGTAATTGTCTCAGCACATGGTACGTGAATTTAAAGAAATATCACGTTTAAAAATCTAAGATGCATTTTACATCATGATTTGACTGTATATCTAGGCTGTTAAAAATATTAATAAAAGGAAATTTGTTTAAAAATATAGTTCACCTACCAAGACTGCTGTTTACATTTTAACTGCTTTGAAAAAGAGAATTATGTAAGTCAGCATCAGCTTCAGGCTCTTTATCGGAGGACCCAAATTTCTAACTGTCCTGCCAAATTTCAACAAGTCCCTGAACTCTTAAGTTTACTAAAACCTTGTTACAAAATTTACCATGTAGGTCCATATGTAAGTTGAAAGGTATCAGGGGGTTATTGGTTGAAATGGTACTATATAGCAACACATCACCAATCACCATTATTTTATTTTGTACAAATATTTCTGACTAGAGATAAACAAGTCAGGAACTTCATGAACTGAAATAAGCTGCATGATCATGATAAGAAGAAATACAGTACTGTCATCTGTATTAAATATCTAGCTCTGTGGAGCAGCAAATAATTCTTGAAACAGTTATACTTCTGATGGTTCAAGATACTGTACAACTAAAGCTTTAAAAGCAAGATCCAGAAATGCCCGACTTCTCAGACCTTACAGTAACTCTGATCTACCCATTGAATTTCAAGCATTTCACCATTCTTAAACAACTGGGATTTTCAGAATGCTTGTTGCAATGTTTACCGCAATTTAATTAAAGAAAAAAGAGAGAGAGGAAATGCAAAAGACATGAACTAAGAACACAATCTTTCCATTAATTTTAAGTATTTTCAGTGGGCCTCTCCCTGTGTTCAGAGGAACATATATGCTGGAATACAAGACACTAGGCAGACCACACTACACTAGCCTGGTCACACACACCCACACAAGTGGTAGGGAGTACTGACTTCAAAGACTTTTGTATCTACTAAATTCTTTGTTTTACTGTCATTAGACTGTAAGTCTAAAAACATCTGGAAAAAGATCTGTCACACACATTCTTATTATTTCACAACAAACCGAAGTTGAAATGGAAATGCAGAGGTACTGGTACAGAAATTCAGAACCACTGGTGTGTTCAATATCCAGGTCTACTCCAGAAATTGTCAAGACTTGTGTTTAAAGCACTGGTACTGCACACCACCCCTGATCACAAAACCGGCTACCTTTGTTCATTAGTTAAGAACAAAGCAAAGTATTTTGGGGAGGTTTCAAATTTCTAATGAAACTTACACATATTTATGATTTTGTAAGGTTGACAGAGGACAGAAATTGTGTATATCCTTCAGTCAGTAACAAAAAAAAGTTCTCAGGAGGACTCTACCACAGTCTCTGGAGAAATGAGACAGCAGAGATATGCATTTCAATAAAGGTTTAGAAGAAAAAGAATAAAAAGATGAGAGTCACAGATCTATGTTAGAAACTCCACTATAGTGAAGACCAGTTCAAAAACTTGCATAGACAGACATGCAATGCTTTGAATGGTTTTAGTGGTATGGAGAGTAATAAGATAGAACTAAATATAGCCTTTCAATATGAAATGAGTGAAATGGAGTCCGGAAAACAAAACAGACTACAACTATTAGCAAACTAACCTCCTCTATTTTACTTTCCACCTTCTGATCCCCATTTTCTTGAAGAGACCTGCTGGCAAGAAAAGAAAAAACATGATCTGTACCTAAGCAATAGTTGCTCCACTGCACCTGTATCATGCTTTTCCTGTTAAAACAGTATCTTCAAAGAATCCCAAGTTAGTAGCATTTCAAAGACATACTCGGAGCAAATGATAGCAGATGGTCCAATTCCCATTGATATCAGCTAGTCTTGTCACCAAGTTAGGCAGAAACTGAACCAAGCCCACAGGAAACAGTAGTAACAATACAAACGACATTCATTTTACAGAGAAAATTAACTTGATTGTAGAAAAGTGTCTAATCACTGCACTAAGGCAGGGTCAGCAGAAATGTTTTTGAGTGTAGCTTCACCACGCAAATGTGGAAGATGCCTCTTTGAGGGTCTCTGTTTACTGTACGCTACAAATATGCTAACACAACATTTTCCCTTAATGCCACGACTGTAACTAATTTCAGTGAAAGAGAGATAAGGGCAAATGCATCTAGCTTTGCCTTCGAACTTTTACAAAACAAGGGAAAAAAGACCTATACCAAAACTTGTCTTAAGTGACCATCTGAAAGGCAAAACTGACTTAGCACACAACTGTTATCTGTTTGAAATGAAGCCAAGCTTATACACTGGAAGATGAACGATACCAAGGTAACTTACCAAAACAGAGTACTGTCTAAGAAGCTGGTGTCTTGCACAAATATGTGTGGTCTTATTAGTATCTAATTGTGTGAAGTATCACAATTAGTTGCGTTCATTCTTTGAGTAAACTTCTAGAAGTGAAGAATATGTATTTTTAAATTTTACCTCTTGCATCTAGTCTATGTGATTTTTTCCTCAAGTTTGCATAATTTTTTTCCAATTAAACCTTCTGAAAGCGGAATTATTTATCCTAAAGTAGTAAGTTTTTGTATACTAGAGGATTCAAGGGTATCCAACATAAAATGGAGTTCTTTCAAATAAAACAGAGCTCCTTTACTTGGGACTTGAAGTCATTACACCTAGGGAAACAGAAGATCCTTTGTTGAGCAGATATACATATGCCACACTGTGAGAAGTTAGAGCAATAATTCCCTTCATATCCCTTGTAAAACCCTCTTACTAAAAAGCCAGTTCACTCCGTTACTGAGGCAAAAATCTTATTGACCAGATTGATTTTGTCCTATCAATTAAGAGTGAAGTAAATTCCTAGACTAAAACACAGAGACCCTGAACCATCTTTCCAAAACAAACCATAATTTATTGTAGTAGTGGCAGATAAAAACCCTCCAGTTAACACAGTACGAATTTACTACAAGGAAGCAATATGAAGGAGTTGTGTGAAATTTTCAAATGTTTTCCCAAACAACAGAAATCTACAAAAAGCTATGTGAACAATCTGTGGAATACGTAGCCTTTTCTCTCTGCTAAATGAGCAAGGAACATTTGGAAAACTTCTCAGAACATAAAAAGGTTCCCTCAAAAATAGTTCCTACTATTGTTTATTCACAAATCCTGGAACTTCAGGACTTGCGCTCCACAGTGCAGTTTTTTAATGAGCTCTTCCTCCTAACAGAGACAATCTTACTGGCTGAGGACCAACATCAGACCTTCAGAAACAAAGGTTTCCCCCTCGACAGCTCTATAATGGACATCTCACATAAGAAGTCAGATGCAGCTAATGGCAGAATTTGTAAGCACAGGTTATCCAGGGAATGAACACATTGGATCCCATGCCCACCTGCCCTCCTCAAACCCCTCTCTGAGGTTCTTGTCCTTACTTTGGAAATGCTCAGCTGCTCACATAACAGCTGCTAAGCTGCCATAGTTGCTGGTCACGATAACACGGTAATCTAAATTATACCTCCATCTGCGAGCTGTAGCAGCTCAGCAGCTGTTTGCCTGACAGCTGAACACTCTGTAGCAAGTGTTGGAAACTCCAAGACAAGTAAAATGGACAGCCTGGGACAGGAACCGATTCCCAGGGTACACTGGTCGGGGTGAATCACAGCCCACAGAAAATTCATTGATTTCTTTCTTTGTCCCCTATGCACAACGACTTTGCTGTAGGGAACAGACTGTTCCCACATTCTCTTTACCTTCTTTTTCAGTTGTGTCTTCCTGGTGACTTTTCCCAGAGCACAAACACTCACACGCAAGCAGAAATGCTGTGAGTATCTGCATATTTTGCATGCGTATGCTACGCCCTCCTATTTCTAAGGGCAAAAATTCTGGGGGACGGTGCAGGATTTTTCTGCTTTTCAGCAGTTAAACCATCAGATTCTCTCCCAATTAACTGTGCAGGAGGAAAAACCCTCAAAAGCACACTTCTAATTCTAGGTACAGAAACATAATTATGGCAAGCAATGGGAGACATAGAATGGTTTGGAAAGGACCTGTAAAGGTCATCTAGCCCAACTCCCCTGCAGTAAGCAGGGACATCTTCAACTTGATCAGGTTGCTCAGAGCCCCGTCCAGTCTGACCTTGAATGTTTCCAGGGATGTGGCATCTACCACTTCTCCGGGAAACCTGTGCCAGTGTTTCACCATCCTCATTGTAAAAAATTTCTTCCTTATATCTAATCTAAATCTACCCTCTTTTAGTTTAAAGCCACTACCCTGTGTCCTATCGCTACAGGCCCTGCTAACTCTGCTGCTCTTCAATGTTCAAGCCTCTATCACCACTGAGATGTGGTCAGATCTGTGCTGAGGAAAAGGAGAATACAAGCCTATGTGCCCAGCTATGCCAAACAAAATACGACAATATATTCAAAATCAGCAGATGAATTTGTGAAAAGGCAGGCAAAATCTGAAGTGAGAGTAAGATCCTCGGTGAAATTTGTAGCAAACATAAAACCCTTTGAGAGACTGAACACCTTGTGTTTATAAAATGGTATCAGCTGCTTAGCAACCATCCAAACAACAGTGTGAGCTGCTGTTCTATTTTCTCCCTACTTAATATACAGTGATAAATGTTGATGGGAAAGGTAAGTTAATTTTGAGATAAGGATATTCAATACAAAAATTATATACATTACCTCATATTGACAAAGTTTCCCCATACAGCTGGAAAATAAGAAAAGAGAGAACATTACAGTGTAATATAACAGTACATGAGGTCATTTTGTCCTATTAGCATCAGAAGGAATTTAAAACAATATTAAGTATGTTAATCACAAATTATCTAAATAAGTCACATACATGATATATATACACACACCAAGTGACTAGAACACTGTTTAAGAGTATGGGAGGAATTCTGATGAAGTTACACAGGCTATAAAAAAAGTAGGAAAATACAAAAGATTCAGTAATTTAATAAAGAAGGACTAGGCTATTTCAGCACGCACCTGAAATTATCTAACCAGTACATCAGCAGATACACTTCTCTGTACCAGAATTCTCTGAACTATAATTTGTTACCGCACACAAACTANATAAACCCAAGCTCTGGACTTGTTTAATAGCGATACTGAAAAAAATGGNAAGAGGAAGAAAGGAGTCCTGTCAGCCTGAACCNCACAAACNGGAAGCTGCAGGCTGAGGAGTAAAAAGACTGGCCACTACAGGCAATAGCTGAAACAGTCCAAAGAGGCACCACAAAAGTCCTGCATTAAAGGTAGCAAGTGCTTGTCCGCACGTGCTCTCTCTCTAAATATATTGTGATGCAGAGACAAAAGGTACCTAAGCAATATAACCAAATGCCTCACTAAGCAAACAAAACTTGTTTGTTACACTCTTTGTATGGAAAAAAGTTTTCAGGAAGACAAACTGCAGTATAAAATAGCACAGCAAACATATATCAGCTGTTTCTCTGTGTTCACAAAAAGATTCACCTGCCCAGTTTATTTTCTACCAGAAAAAAAAAAAAATCTTCTGAATTGTTAAGGATTTANATAACTACACTAAGATCATCAGAACACTGGNTTTCCTTGTAACTTTAAAAANCATTCTGTATCCTAGTTGAAAGTGAAAAAATGAGAAGCCATAAATCAGGCTACAGTACAGAGTCAACAACTTCAGATCATCAAGACAGAGAAGGTTAATATGGAACAGTTACGTAAGGGACTCTGCAATAATAAGCAACACAGGAAAGACACCTAGAATATCGCCAGAAAATCATTCTGCAATTACTCTTTAAGAGACAAGGCTCAACCTAAGGATCCAAGTTACACTTGGTCTTCAGAAGGAGGAGTAGGCGATATGCAGTATTAGCCTGTATACAGAAAGCTTCTGAAGTGTCCTCAGGTTTTGTAAGCTGTGCTTCAGGTCTCAAGTAGCAGCTAATGAAGTATTTTGCCTAGACTCAGGCTTTGCACATACATTTTCATGATTATTACTTATGGATCTCCAGCAGACTCGATGACGTGTTACAGAAACAGGAAAACAAAAAACACTGCTACAGCCACAGGCGCCTTGCAGGCAAGAGAAGAAAGGAAGCACACCCAGGAGGAGTGGGGAGGACTCCAGCGAGGATGCAGCAATGCAGTCACTCTTCCACTCTTCAGAGGATGGCAAAGCTACTGAACTGTTTTTAACTACTGAGTGCTGCTGAGTAATTCAAAGAGGAGCTCAAATGAAACCATGACAGACTATCAAACAAACTGTAGGAGGGCACTGTGACATCTGTGGTGGTATCATAAAACCTCTGTCATCTCCTGGGGAAAAGATAAGGAAGCTTTATATTAGAACAGATGATCAATAAAATCCAATCAAATTTAAAAAACGCTGTGGATTTTATGTTAATTAGATAAAGTAAATTCTCTGGGGGAAAAAGTGATATAATGTTGAGCACTAAGTTAAATTCAAGTTGTTTACCCTCTGGCTAATAATAATTATAGAATTATTTATGCTAATATTAATGGAAAAAATGTCTTTATTTTGGCAGAAAATGATGACCATCTGGCAACTACAGGTACAGAATTCTCAAGGCATACATTACTCAGCTATACTTACAACAGTTATTCTTCTGGGCTACACAAACCTGTACAAAGAATGTTAACGTATTGTTTACGCAGTGGCAGGAAAATAGCTGGGCTTGGGTAGTGAAGCAAGCATTAATGAAAAAATGAGTTGCCAGCTGCACCACAAATACCAACCTGTGAGTTTTGTTGCAAAGGCAGTGCAGCTACACTGCATACCAGAAACTGAATTCCTAAAGAAAACATGTGTGTGCTCAGTGTCCACAGCATGGAAGGGGAGCTCAGAACGGCATTCGTGTACTTCCAGAAACACTATGCTTGATATCCCAGTTCTGTAGGAGTAACTGACCTTCCATTAAACTTCTAGGCAATGTATTTTTGTACCACTGCAAAAAAGAATGAAACTGCAAAATTAACCACATAGGAAATACCATATGGAGGGATTTGAAGAACCCTGAAGTCTCTTCCACATGCAGAGAGGTGCCGCAGAAACTTGCTTGAACGTACTACCCTCACAAAGGGTTCCGAATGCACAATTCTAAGGAGGATTTGTTTGGCTACTGCATGTTCACATACAGCTTACGTCAAGGTTGAAGGGATCAGAGGTAAGGTTTTGCACTACAACGGAATTAAGATCTTGTTGGGTTTTTTTCTAAATGCACATCACAATTGTTTATATAATGGGTTTACACAGCTGCAGAACCAGCAGTATGACCATGGCTTACAGAGGATTTCCTTGACTTGTCACTTCCTTGCCCCGCAGGTCACGCCAAGGCCAGTCTGACAGTCAGGCAAGAACTGTTGAAACACATCAAGGCCAGTGGGCCCATCCACAGGCATAATGATGCTGAATTACAAGCCTAAATCAAATACGAAAACCCTCACAGGCACCATAAAACCCCTTGACAGGCCCACCAAGTTCAGACACCAAAAGCTGCAGACATGTGGATGGTCAGAAAAGCTTCCGTACCAGCAAGGTCATGAATACGGCACTACACTTATGTTTTCCAAAGCATCAGACTCCTAATGGACCCAATTTGCACAAACGCCAACACAACTGAGTACCTCACTGTGAGTCAGTCTTAAAAAAATACACTTAAAAAAAACCCCAATTCTAAAGCCCGATCTTTTAAGCCAAGAGGTATTCATCCAGGATAACTGTCCTACACCAACTCTTAAACCTTAGAGAGTTAACACCCTCACCCCCCACAGCCACACACAGTATGTACTCTGTGAAGAACTTCCTATTCATCATACTAGAGAGTGTTCATGGACAGTGAGTCTTCCTGCCATCTACTGAAGCTCTGTGCAAGGGAAGAATCCATGATTAATTGGACTAGACAGACAGAAGCATGACTTGCAATCAAACAATTAAGACGCTCACCTACAAGAGAGAAGAAATAGAGGTTCTGCTTACTCTCTTAAAGACTATTTGTAAACCTCACCCAATGACTGATTAAGGTAGTAATAAGTTGCCATTAGGGCAGAGATCAGAATATCTGGATTATTCCAAGGCACATGAAAGCCTGGTTTAATGGCCTGTAGGAGAAAGGTGTAGTTCTATTTCGACTCTGTTTCAGGATGTTTTTCCCCTTTACATCCCTTCCATAAAATAATGAGAACAATAATTTTTACTGTAGCATTTTTGAAAGGATTAATTGCAAGTACCAAGAAGATTAAAAATTCATCAGAGGCATTAATCACTCCCACAGACATTACACTTTAAAGTGACAGCTTCCAGAGGAGAAGAAGAATGCCTTGATGTCTTGGATGAAGTGATAAAGAGCTGTACTTTTAGAAAAGAGGAGATTTGTTTCTTAAAGCCTTAATCACAGTATTTTTATTAAAGAAGTATTTACATTTTGCCAACTAAACATTAATCACTCTCGGTTTTCAGAAAGCCCCAATCCTCTTTTTTGTCTGGTTTGTTTTTTTCGGGTTTTTTTTCCCCTCCAGCCTCTGTGAGATAAAGCTGTAGCTATTTGGCAAGCACAATCTTACAGCAAAAATGTTGTAGATTTCCAAGACTTCTAAAAACTACCTTAAACAAAAGCCAGTCAGTCACAGACAAGTAAAGAATGCTTTTCCTTCTACTGAATACATTTATATTACTGGAAATTTAAAGGTTTGTTCAGTTTTTCTAGAGAAGACCCTTTCTGAAATTATGCCAGTTGCAGAACAGTACAATGACTGGGCTGCTTTCAGCAAAGGAATATTCCAAGAGCTATCCTTTGGATACAGCCCATTGCTGGCTGCACCAAGTTAAAAAAAACAAGTACAAAATCTGTTAAGTCACTCTCAAGAAAGTACAACACAAATCCCAAGCAATTTGCTGTTGAGCATCCACTATTAAATGGACACTTCCCTGTCTGTCACAGTCAGACTTACAGCTCTATCAGCTGCACTTCATAGCAGCCAAGAGTTATTCTTCCAGAGCCTGAGAATATAGAAACAGGATGTATGTTTTCACCTCAATGTCCTTTGAGCCTGCCATCTGTCATTATACTCCCTGTAAACGTTTCTATAAAACACAGATTACTACTCTGAGAATCTTGCATGCCTTAACTCATCCACTACAGGCTGGGGAACCAGAAGAATAACACTATCACAATCTGAAGGTTGGAAAAACCAAGCTCAAAGGAAGCCTGTGCCTTTATCCCAGGATGATCCCTCTTCTCTGGGTCTCTTTAAATGACATTAAAATCAAGTCAGAGACTATCACAAGGCATCAACAGTAATAAACACTCATAATCTGAAAATACTAGTGACAATACTAGCTTCAGCATAACACACATTTTAAAACAGATGTTTTAAAAAGCAAAACCACAATTCCAAGAGAGATCCAACTGTACCAAAAACAGATGTAATACTGTACCAAAAGTGGATGCAATCTCTTTTAAAGCCATATCCTTATCCAATGGCTTTGTTGTTTGCATTTTCAAGAAACTCGGTTACTAAGAAACTTTTACACAAACTTATGTCTAAGCAGATTTACCTGAAAACACAGGAATTGTTCCCTGTATCACCCTCCTTACTATATCTGCTCCTCAGAATAAAGAGAGTACTAGAAAATGTTCATTTCAAACTGATCTCACTATCAACAGAAACAGCATGCAGGAACAATATGAATTGATATATGGTCATAACCTGAATTTCTAGAGCAAAATCACAAGCTCTGCATGTCCAGAGCGAATTGCTTCAACCAAAGTTTCTATTTCAGAGAGATGTAATTTCATTCAAAAGAGTGTTTCTTCCCTTAAGTCTGATTCTCCATAGACACTCAGCAGCTTCGGTCTCCTGGTAGAAATGAGTTTTTTGTCTCCAGAGGAAAACTTGACAAAAAGAAAAAGTAGGCAAAGGGAGCTCATAAAATGCTTATTTTATCAGATTCACTGAAGTCTTCATTATTTTGGAGATCTCAATTAGATACATAATAATGTAAAGAAAACTATATTATTTCCTTTAGGAAACTATTACTTCCCACACAACAACCCTGCCACTAAATCAGAGAGATATGGGTTAGATGGATGGACTACTCAACGGATAAGGAACTAGCTGGTTGGCCACATCCAAAGAGTTGTGGTCAATGGCCCAATGTCCAAATGGAGATCAGTAACAAGCGGTGTCCCACAGGGGTCTGTACTGTGACCAGCACTGTTCAGTATCTTTATTAATGACACTGACAGTGGGCTTGAGCACACCCTCAGCAAGCTTGCAGATGATACCGAGCTGAGCCGTGCCACTGAGGGAAGGGATGTCATCCAGAGGGAACCTGACAAGCTTAAGGAGTGGGCAGATATGAACCTCCTGAAGTTCAACAGCACCGACTGCAAGGTCCTGCACCTGTGTCAGGGCAATCACCGGTATCAGTACAGACCGTGTTATGAATGGACTGAGAGCAGCCCTGCAGAGAAGGACTTGGGGATATCGGTGGATGAAAAATTGGACGTGACCCAGCAGTGTACGGTTGCAGCCCAGAAGGCCAACTGCACCCTGGGCTGCAGCAAAAGCAGCGTGGCCAGCAGGGCGAGGAAGGGGATTCTGCCCCTCTGCTCCTCTCTGCCGAGACCCCACCTGGAGTCCTGCGTCCAACTCTGGAGCCCTCAGCACAGGAAAGACATGGAGCTGTTGGAGCGTGTTCAGAAGAGGGCCACAAAAATGATCCAAGGGCTGGAGAACCTCTACTATGAAGAAAGGTTGGGGAAGTTGGGGTTGTTCAGCCTGGAGAAGAGAAGGCTCTGGGGAGACCTTACTGCGGCCTTTCAGTACGTGAAGGGGGCTTATGAGAACGATGAAGTGAAACTTTTTACCAGGGCCTGTAGTGACAGGACAAGGAGCAATGTTGTTAACCTGCAAGAGAGTAGGTTTAAATTAGATCCAAGAAAGAAATTCTTTGCTGTGAAGGTGGTGAGACACTGGAACGGGTTGCCCAGAGAAGCTGTGGATGCCCCCTCCCTGGAAGTGTTGTTCCAGGCCAGGTTGGATGGGGCTCTGAGCAACCTGGTCTAGTGGAAGGTGTCCCTGTCCACTGCAGGGGGGTTGGAACTAGATGATCTTTAAGGTCCCTTCCAACCCAAACTATTCGATGATGTAATAATTACATTCTGAATTAGGTCAAAATTCGATGATGTAATACATTCTGAATTAGGTCAAAATTATTTTGGCCATGTGAAAGCTAAGCAATCTAAATTGCTAACAGCCCTGTGTCCCCTTTTCACTTAATAATAAAGAACTGAAAACCCTGAGTGTCTTTCCTTAAACAGCAGCAGACGATGAAAAAAACTATGAAATTACTTCTGTCTCCAGATAAATCCGACCTACACAATTCATATGCACAAAATTTGTTGACAAAAGCATTTTCTCCCTTTAATTTAAAGCAATACAGCAGGTTGAAGAAACCAACAGAAACCTTCTAAGCCAACAGACCTGTATGTACTGCTGTTAGGGCCACACATCTCCTTATGTCAAGTGAAACAAAGAAAAAGCAGTAGAACTATTACATGAACAGCTGGAATATATCATATGCAAAAAATGTTATTTACAAAAATCATGCATTCCCAAATCTACATGGCAGCCCTGATATTTGAAATGCCTTTAAAAAGGGGGGGGCGGGGCGCACTGTCTTCTTTAATTTAGCCCTTGACCTTCCCTTTGTTTGCCAGATATGCCTAGCAGAACTGTGGTACATCTTTCAAGAAACTCGGAGGCAGAGAGTATTCCACACTCCTAAGACAACAATGATACACCGGCATGCATGTCAAAACCCAGAAACTGAGCAGCCACCCAAGGTAACATGACTCAAAGTAGGGTGGCAATCAAATGAGGGGTCGTGACTCAAAGTAGAATGCTGCAAAGAATCAGTTTGAGTTTGTTGACTGCTAACACTGTTTTCAGCAGACTCGCAGCATGCTCAGCACTGTAACTGAAACAAACTCACTCTTCCCTGTTACTTTTTACAAATCCGTTCAGGTAAGTTGGTGCAGTAAACCCCAGCTCTCCTTCTCTAGGGTCCACAACCAGGAAGTTGAAAACTACCAGTTTCAGCTAAACTCTGCCGTGGTCAACCAACCTTACAGAAGCGAAACAAGCAATATAAATGACAGGGAAACGTTTCACCTTTTCAAAAACACAGAGGGGAAAGAAGATGCAAGCTCTAAGAGTGCTTGTCCTTCAGTATTAGAATGATGACAGCACCACCTCCTGCACATGCCACAGAAAAGACAAATACTGAGTGGAGATAAAATATTAAAGACAAATACTAAAGACGTATATTAAATGGAGATAAACTGGGAACTGTACAGGTGAATTTCTCCAGGATGCCAAAAAAATAGTTTAAAATACCATGGCTCGCAAAGCAGAGTTAGAGTCCATCTATTCCTGACAAACTTCAGCTGAAGTGTGAACAAATTTTCATAAGCTACACAGCTACGGCTAGTTGGAAGCCTGATGAGCAGGGAACTGGAAGCTGTGGAAGACAGCAAACTTATTTGCATAAACCCACAGATGAAAGGCAGCTCTGCAGGACATGAAGCCAGCAAGGAAATGTTTTTGGTTTGGTTTTTTTTTGGTGGAGACTCTATGGCACGATGACACAAAAAGCAGACGACATCAGACCGTTCCTAACTCTTCCATGGCCAGTCTATCCTGCTGTCTAGTTGTAAAACAGCTAGGAAGATTTCTGGTATTCTCCATAGCAGTGCTGAATAACTTTCAGACATGTAGCCTGAAGCAATAAGACAGGACCAAATTCAAAATTACTTTTCTATTCTGAAAAGTGAAAGTAAAAGCTCATCAGAACACAACATTAAGTAGCATTTAACCTCTGTTTTGAACACATGCAAGACAAGCAACGTGCAAGGGGCTTGTAAGATTCAAACTGAAAAGTTTACTCACACTTTGATATTCCAAGAAGAACACATTGCATTTTTCCTAGCTGATGTAAATCTGACAAAAACAAATGGCTAACCTTGTAAAACAAAGGATAACAACCATGGAAACTAACAACGCTGGGAGAAGTCAAGCTACTACACTGCAGGATGTACTTCCCTCACATTATTCTGACCTTTTGCTTTTAAATTATTTTAGTAGCTGTGCTGCAACTTATCTTCTAAAGGTAACGAGGTCTTAATCTTGGATCTCATGATAGCAGCCTATTATTTGTTCTTTTTTCCCCTGGAAATAGAACAAGGTTACTGACATACTTCCTGAGAACTATCTGATCTAAAATGAGCAAAGAGAACTGTTCTACTTTACCAGAAATAGAGCTCTTTCTTTATTTTTGTTAAGAACATGCAAGTCCCTTGTTATACCAAGATATCAGTAGATTATTTACAGTAGCATCAAGATTAAAGCAAACCATGCAGACCGACGAGCTCTGGTCTTCTAATCCTGGCTACAAGATTCTACAGTGTATTTCCAACAACTTAAATAAGGTCCCAATTCTACAAAGATGGCCTCACTGAAGCATCTCCGTATGTCCATATAAAGCTGAATAAACATTTAAAACTTCAGAGAGAATGAGTTTAAGGTCTCTATGTATTGACATACCAACCCCAAAACAAGCAGGCTTTTTAAAAACCAAACTAAACTCTCAGCCTGCATGTAAGTTACTCATATTCTGGTGACACTGATTTTTTTTTTTAAACACTATCTATTCAACTGGTTGAAGTCTTATTATTTGTCTACATTCCTCATCACAGACAACAAAAATCAATTAAATCCACTCGCTTGTGTTTATAATCATCTCATATTCTTAAGCTGTGGTTTAACAATGGCTTCAAGATGATGCAAGTGCAGCCCATGATGGAAAGGACTTGTTTCAGTCCACCTCCACATTCCCCCCCCCCCACCTTTGGTTAGCACTAGCATCTTGCCCTATCTTGCTGTAGGTTAAATCATAGAAAAGCTGTAGCAGAAAACTTAGTCCCTTTGAAAGGGCTGTGCAAATTCAACCTTAGGGCAAGGCTTCCCATTATATGTAGCACAGTATAGCCATGCAGCGTTCACAGAAGGAGACAGCACTGAGAGTCAACTAAGCTAATTCTGAAAAACATTAAAAATAAAAAAAAGAGTGGCATTCTACCAGATTACAGAGTGATTTTGACAGATTGCATTTTTGATAGCTTTTGATAGCTACACTGTCTCCAGATTCATCACTTGGGCGATGGGGAACAAAATCACACCTTTCACCTAGGGCCTACAGATAAAGTAAACGTAACTGTTAGTTAAACTCTGTTCACTTCAGTTTTGCCAAGGAACATTCGCCTAAGTTACCAGACCTTTTAACTGCCTGCTGCACAGAAACGCTCCTTTGGGATGTTACTTTTATACACACAAACTATGCATAGCACACTGTTTCAAGTGAAAAACTATTTTTTTTTAATTAATAGAAATCAGATTTACAGAAATGAGACATCAACTCAAACCCAAATGTCAAGCAAGGATCCTTCTTACTCTTAAGTGCCATTAGGGAAACGAGTGAAGTCCGCAAAAAGAGTTGTAGGTACCTTTAACATGAGGTTGACTGGGCACCTCACCTCACGGTGGTACTTTAACTAAAGTCAACAAGGCTCCCTAGGTGAGACATTAATTGTAGATCCGCAAAGCGCGTGATGAAAAAGCTGCCAACAGCACTCCCAGTTGCCCATTTCACCACTGCACGGCCTCCTCAGTTGAGCCAAATACATCTGAATACCCATATGGCCAAACAGTTATAACCTGAGAAGGTGACCTTACTCCAGCCCTGTTCCTTTACCTGGTGCACAGAACAGAAACGTAAGTCCTTGTACGTGGTGAATGGTGGTGGGAAATGGGAGATGTGGAGCAGGGATACCAAAGCCAGCCTAGCCATCCAACACCTTGTGCTGTGAAACCACCAAGGGAGCCACTCAATGACTCTTGAGAGCGAGACAGCCGAGAGCCTTTCAACCGCCTGTAATAGCTCTTCCTCTAGTTTGCAAACTCTCATGGAGAAGTTCTTCAGGCATGTTGGTAACAAATTCGCACTCAAAAGCAGAAGCTTTTTATGAAATAAGGCACTTCTAGAAAAGATACTCCCTCAACATTCTCTCGGGGTTTCACACACTGACAAAATGGCACTATCAAAAAAGTCCTATTTCATAAAAAAATAACGTACTTGCCAAGTATTTAATTCCCTGTAACATAATGTGCTCCAAATCTGATTCCCCATGTACCAGTACTGAACGGAAATCCATGGGAAGGAGGTGCACTGCCTGAAAACACTTAGTCATTTGGAGAGTACTTGAGAAAGAAGGAATGCAAGAAGTGCCAGCACGTACACCTACACCAGCAGCTCGGTTTTCTCAGATTCTATGCTATTTCAGTCTGGCATTATCTGACTGCAACTCGAGCACAGTGATGATTCAGTAATATTGCAAGGAGTGCACTTTTAGGATAGGGGGATGGGATCATAATCACTTCCATAAAAAAGGAAACAAAAAATAGTCTCTCTAGAATCGATTAGACCAGTGGCACCTGCTAGCATATCATACTATATTGAAGACACCCGAGCAATAACTAATGATTCCACTACTTTTGACCACTAGTCAAAAGACTGAAAAGCACAGCAATCTGACACATTGTATTTGCAAAAAACATACAGCAGACACCAACCTATTCCCTTTTCAAGCTACTTTTTACCACGTTGACCCGCAGTCCCTCCCCTCCTCCATTTTTTCTGAATCCCAAAGAATGACCAGAAACAAGTGGTGAGAAGACTTCTACGACTTACAGCCCAGACAGCAAAAGTCATACGGCAGTTTTTCCCCTTCCTTCAGGTTAACTTTTACCCACAAAGCTAGTCAGCAAACACCAACTATTGTCCATAGCCAGGTCCCAGCGGCCTTGTCAATTGCCACTCAAATCCACTATTTTCACAGCAGCCTATTAACTTTGTTTTCAAAATTAAGTATAACTCTTTGGCAAAACATCAAACACTTTCAAAATGAGAACAGGCATTAAGCTGTCCCTGCTTCAGTCTGCACGGAACCTGAAGTCATTTGGACAAACTGTCCTAAGAGTCAGAGCTGGCACATAACTTCAATGGTAACAGCAGTCCCTAAGTCAGGAGGTCCTGCAAACACCGTCACATACAGTAGTACAGGGATGTTTCTATGTTATGTTTCTGGGGTAGGAAACACAACGCCTTCTGCCAAACGACTCGAGTCGTGCCTCTCCACCCTCCCAAATGCAAAGGGAGGATCCCAAATCTGATGCACACACCCACCCCCGGAGCTAGCTCACCTATGTGTGTTCTGAAGCATCAAGAGAGTCACTTGTCCCTAGCTAAGCTGACAAGGCTTCGAAGATCCTTCCTCATGATGTGCCGCCTAGATAAAACCTACCTAAGTCTAAGATCAGAACAGCCTCACCCAAAATAAACTGGGTATGAAAAACGCAACAGAAAAATCTGGACAAGAAAGGCAAGAGAGCTGACAGGACAACGTTATAAATTTGAGACTGAATTATTTAGACGCGAGTCAAACAGAAGTCATCAACATCCCCGTCAGTGGTTACCCTAAGATTTGCCCGAATACCTGTGCGCCTCTCTTCAGCCCCTTACCGGCTCCAGCTCCGTGCCGAGCCAACACGCGAACCAACACACCAACCAAGGCCGACCCAGCCCCCGAAGGAGACCGGCGGGTTCCACAGACGCCGGGCACAAGGCCTGCCCTGGGGAATCTCCTCGCCGCCTCACCTCACGCAGCCGCCCGGCTACGACCGCGGCGGACACAGCGGGGTCTGAGGAGCGGCCGCAGACACACCGACCGCCACCGCTCCCCCGCCCCGCCTCACGCCC
>Ga0065711_1038609_pt1 | contig 18594 bp, 10 predicted proteins | sample Hoacrofraction12_FD_59098 | JGI IMG/M metagenome (GOLD analysis project Ga0065711, IMG submission 59098) | Hoatzin crop microbial communities from Cojedes, Venezuela - Epithelial fraction 12 v2 (version 2) | ecosystem: Host-associated > Birds > Digestive system > Esophagus > Crop | place...
TTTTTTTTTTTTGGGGGTTTTTTTGGGGGTTTTTTTTTTTTTTTTTTTTTTTTTTTTTTTTGAGAGAGAGGTGCAAATGTGTACCAACACTTCCAAAACAGAAACTGGAAGGAATTGCTATTGCTTAGTTTAATTTCTGTATAGGATTGGAAAAGTAGAGAAAGAGGGGAGAAATGCAACCCAGTATTGCAGCCAAGTTAGAGTATTCATCTTCAGTTTTGCAGTTCTTAGTTCTTATATTAAAGCATTGATGTACGGTAATTGAACAGCATTTCAGTTGCAGGAGTAGTTTCTTTGTATTTCCTTGTGAAATTGCATCACATGGGATGAATTGTGTATGTGTTTGTTTTCTTTTATGCTGGAATAAGTGTTGATCAAAATCTGAGAAATGTTCTCAGGGGGTATGGTACCTCTGAAAGATTCACTCTTACTGTTTCTCAGATAACGCTTGTTCAGGAGCTTATGTGTTCTTACTACGTTCATCTAAAGCAATAAAGACAAACAGCTGTCTTTCTGATAACTTACTCAGTAGTCCATGTAGTTTATGAAGCAGATAAATGAAGTATATCTCAAGGTTTTTTTTTTCACTGTATTATATTTTTTTTGGTAATGAAATGTCTGTCAGCTTGTCAGTCAATACTTGCAGCTTATTGTATTGTTTGTGATAGTATATGAATTCTGTAACATATTGAAGTAGTAAATAAGAAAAGTGTTTTGGGCTACCTTATCTACACCACCTCTATATTTATAACAGGTGTTAAATAGTGGTGGTTTGGTGGTTTTTTTTTTTTTTTTTTTTAAAGCTTTAAAATTGCACTTTGTCTGGTCTGCTTAAAAGAGGAAAAGGACAAGTAAAAGGGTTATCATGGAATTAATTATACAGTGGTTTGGGTTGGAAGGGACCGTAAAGATCATCTCGTTCCAACCTCCCACCATAGACAGGGACCCCTTCCCCTAGACCAGCTCAAAGCCCCATTCAGCCTGGCCTTAAACACTTCCAAGCAGGGGCATCCACAGCTTCTCTGGGCAACCTGTTCCAGTGTTTCACCACCCTCATGGTGAAGAATTTCTTCCTAATATCTAATCATAATCTACCTCCATCAGTTTAAACGCATTACTGCTTGTTCTGTCTCTGCATGCCCTTGTAAAAAGTCCCTCTCCAGCTTTCTTGGAGGCCCCTTCAGGCACTGGAAGGCTGCTGTAAGGTCTCCCCGGAGCCTTCTCTTCTCCAGGCTGAACAGCCCCCACTCTCTCAGCCTGTCTTCATAGGAGAAGTGCTCTTAGTGTTTCCTTTGTGATGCTTTTACAGAGTTCGGTAAATATCCCTGTTGCAAATTTTTTTTTTCCGTACTCTTCAAACTTTCAATTTTGTTTCTTGGTTTGTAGTCAGTTACTTGACTCATTTGAGAGTACTTTTCTGCTCATCCTGACTGAAAAACAGCAAACATGATATGAAAGAGAGCTGGGTATAACTTTGCAAAATGTATTGTTGACTTTAGGAACTCTAAAGTTCTAAAGAACCTCAACTCTTCTACCTTAATTCTCAGAAGTCACTGGAGGCTGTGCTGTTATTAAAGAACAAAAGAAACCTGGTAAAAGTTCAGCAGGGCTGTAGAAGATAGTATTATGCACTGGTAAATGATATGTTTTTTAGAGACCAGAAGACATTAAGAGGCTGCAACTACTTTGAAAGTCATGGGCTGACATGTTGCATTATCTTCACATAGTGATAGTTGTGCTTACTAAAATCTAACTTGTCTTTAAAAATATATTCAGGGCCAGCTGTGCTTAGATTTCTATTAGTTCAGTTGTACAACTTTATAGTGCGATAGTAACATGATGTATTATAGCATAGCTTACGTGGATTATCTACACTTAAAAACTATCAGGAAACCTTTGCATAGACAGCAAACTAATTAACGTTGTTGGTAAATATTTTAAAAATTACAGTATTTGTGGCTGACAATGAAGAGCCGTATATTCAATCAGATTATATTTTCCTGTGAGGATAATATCTAGCAATTGTTGTATAATGCTGGTAATTCAAGAAAAACGCAAAAGTTCAATGAGTGTTCATTCTCTGCATCAGCCAGCAGCAAGAAAAGAAGAATGGTGTAAGAAAAAGCCCATAGCATCTGGTTGGCATCCATTCGCAATTATTGTTGTTATTGTCTACAGTTCAAAGGAACGGGTGATAATAGTTATTGGCACCTTCCATCATGAAAGTACCACCATAAATGTAACCTTAGTTGCCCTTTTTCAGGGCCAAGTAGGGTTTTGGGACAGTCATTGGGGCACATCTGTATGGGTGTAGTTCTACAGCTTAGTGTCAGTACAGAGCACAGGCAGAGTGAGAAATACTAATTTTCAATAATTAGCATTTATTTACATTCCATAGAAAATGAAGGCACTAGCCTTAAAATAAATGGCTTACTTGACAGACTGCAGTGGAATTCTGTGAACTAGTTGGGAACTGTTGGGGTGTTTGTATTTCTGCATCCTGTATTATCTCCCTCAGACAATAAGTAGCAAGATATCCCTGACGAATATATTTTTCACAAGCTTTGTGATAAATGATTATTTGGCTATTTGCTGTACACCTTTATTGTTTGTTTTTTGTTTTGTGTTTTTTTGTTCTTGGGAAGAAGCTCCTAATTCATCCTCTCTAATTTGTAAATTGCCAGCAATAAGAAACTAGTAGCAGTGCAGTTAGGAATAGCTGGTGGACAAAAGCTTGGTACTGCTAGTTGTAGACTTAGCGGGTATTTCATGTGTAGGAATTTGAGAAATAAAGAAAACAGCATTCCTTTCATCTCTTTCCAAATGTAGAACTGTGCTAGTTTGTTGGACAAGCTGTGTAAAGAACTTAAGGGCGTGGAGGTTTAAGGAATAGCTCTAGCCTTCCACAGCAGAGGAAGGGCTATCTCTTTTTCCAGGGAATTATTCTGGTATGTGCCGTCTAGTCTAGTGGTGACCACCATTACCTTTGTTTTGACAAAGGTAATGCGTAACTTGACAATTAATATGTACGATCTTAGTGACAAAGGTGTTAGTTGTATATTGTAGAAACTGCGTGGCAGTTTGTATGAAGGATGTCAACATCGAAAGAGTAGTAACTTGATTGACAGGCAAGAGAATATTGCATATTCTGCCATCTGATCTGCATCAGTCAGCTCCTTCTGTAGTTTTGCAGCTCACTTGCTCTAATTGGACTTTAGACATGTAAGAATCTAGCTTTGTGTATTAAGTTAGTAGATCAGAGTTTTGAATTGTAAATGCTATTGGGCATATTCCTGTGTTAAAATACCTAAGGTACATTGTCTGTATTATTTATAATAATCACTATGAGATGATCATGTTTTAAGTACTTTGAATATGTAGACTTTGTGTGTATGCCTGAAAATGGCTTTATGGTTTTTTGCAGCTAACAGAAGATGAAATTGCAACTATTCTGAAATCTACTCTTAAAGGACTTGAATACTTGCACTTTATGAGAAAAATACATCGAGATATAAAGGCTGGAAACATCCTTCTTAATACTGAGGGCCATGCAAAATTAGCTGATTTTGGTGTGGCTGGCCAGTTAACGGTAAGTACCTGTGGAAAGATAATTTAAAAATACTTTAGTGTGTCTAACCATGTTCTTTTGTCTTTTTCTGCTGCCTTGAGTTTTGTGTCTGAGGAGTGACTAGTGGTAGAGCTAACAGTCTTTATCATGACGAGTATTTAATTTATTACAAGGCTATTTGGGTTTTAGTTGTTTAGTTTTATAACCCAGTGTACTTCAAGTGCCTGATGATCCCACTTTGAACTTTTGTTTGAGGTTTATGATCATTGTCACCTGTTTGGCCTCTGTAGGCTGGTGGGCTGGATCTGTTTGGTCTTAATTGGAAGTCACTAGCATTTGACCTTTGGGTGGCTAGTTTCACTTTTAAATACAGAATTAATATCGAAAGAATCTAAAAATGAACATCTCTGTTTTAATTGCATAAATAATATAATTACAGGATACAATGGCAAAACGTAATACTGTTATAGGAACTCCGTTTTGGATGGCTCCTGAAGTAATACAAGAGATTGGCTATAATTGTGTGGCAGACATCTGGTCCCTTGGTATCACTTCAATAGAAATGGCTGAAGGAAAGCCACCATATGCTGATATACATCCAATGAGGGTAAGTGTGCGTGGTCGTGGTTTTTGTTTTGTGCTGTTTTAAAACACAAAAAACCCCCAAACCTCAAACTCAAAAAACTAGTGCTGTGATCGTAAAACTGTGTGTTTATAGACAAAGATTTTAAGAGTTTTTACTTGCTGTCTTGCTTCCTGTTTACTGCAGTTTGCTTAAGTTTTAACATATCTGTGAGGTTTCAGAATGCTTTTGTCTCTACTTTAGAGAGAACTAAAGCAACAAATGTTTAATTGACTTGAAGGCAATATATAGGGCCTATTTCATACTGTACCTGCACTTGGAGTTCCGTAACCAAGATGTCCTCCTTTGAAAGGGAGTTTTGAAGTAAAGATGAACTAAAGAAGGATTCAGAATTGTCCTATGGAAACACTGTTAATATTAGTAAACCGTGACAGTTTTTATTTATTACTGACTCTTCAAGTCTGTTACTGAATTAACTTACTTTTTGCGAAATAAAATTTAAATAGCATTAGTCACTTCATGAGACGTAGCAGTTATAAAGAAATTACGTGGGGAATTTTTTAGGGAACAATGTTTATCTAGGAATAATAGTTGCCACTGTTAGTCATACTTTTATTTTTTTGAAATGAGCTATAGCACAGCTACAGTGATTGCAGTGAGCATCAATAAAAACTCCGTTCTTGAAGTGTTTCTATCTAAAGCCCATTTGGTATTAATGAGGCACTTTATATTGCTAAAAGCAGACTTTTGCATCTTTGTGATTTGCAGCAAAAATGGCATGCATACTAGATGATTTTATTCAGTTTTCTTTTTCTGGTGCCTCCTATGTCAGGATCTTAATATAAGGAAGTCACTACTATTGGAAGAGAAGGTACTGTACATCCATGATTACTGTAAGGTGATGCATACAGGAGTTGAAATGTATGTAGTGCTGTGGCGTTCTTGATTTTTGTTTGTGTGTGCTTTTTGGAGCAGAGATGTTTCCTGAAGTTTTATGTCAATGTGCAGCTCAGTTAAAGCTAGTGAGTGTTTTGCAATTAGAAACATCGCATAATTTTCCTGCACCCTATTTTTTCTGTGTAATTAACTATTTTTAAATTACTTTTCAAACTCAAAATACTTAGAAGAAAGCTGAGAACAAAATAAGTATCTCTGAAGCTTGTTTTTGGTGGGAATTTAGTGTAAGATGAAATAACATTAAAAAAACATTTTGAAGAGTTGTTAATTAAAAAGTAAATACTTGACCACGCTGAGGTTTTTGGTTGTACTTTTAATGAAAATGTTAATTACATCTGAGTTCATTTTAACAGCACTATATGTAGTTGCACTAGCTGTTGAAAGGTGTAAGGACTACATTGTCATGCATATAAAAATCCTCTCTGATAATAGCTGCTTATAAATCAAAGGTCACTGAGTTTGAAAGTTTGTGAATCCATTTAATTCTTGTAATCAAATGAATGCTATCAAAGGGCAAAGTAATTCAACAGAACAATTCTAGATCATATAGAACATGTGTTCTTGTTAATAAATTACGTTATGGTTTTTAAGGGCTTGTAAGCAGTTACTACTCTTTTGTGTATTTGATACCTACAGGTTTTCTTAATTTTTATTAGTGAGTTGTTACAGTGGTTAACAAGAAATACACAGATTTAAGTTGCAATAGTTTTCCCAGTGTCATTTGATACAACTTCACAGGACTTTTGGACATATGTAGATGCTTTCCTACTTTGTTTTACTTATGACACAGAATTGATACAGGCAAGCATGAAAGCTTGGGCAAATTTTCATTGCTTTTTCTAGATGTTGCTGGAGTTCTGTGGTATTTATGTAAGGCACAATTTTGTTACTTGGGAATGCATGTTGAAATTACCATGTACACTATTTTGCTGTAGGCTGGTTGGCACTGCCACAAAGGTAATGCAGTGCCAGTAGGCCATTTCCTTGTCAACTGCATTTACAGCTTAATAGAAATATTACAGGACTTCTTTAAACAAGTGTTTTGGCAGAGAAGAAATAGCAGATTCCATGCAAACAAGCATAGCTTCCTCTGCTTAACCACACTCTAGCTATTCCGAAAAATGGTGTTCGTTTCAGCTGGGAAAGAATGAGAAGTGGTGGTGGTGGTGGTGCAAAATGGAATTTCATGGGGTGGGGGGGAAACAGCAGGTTTTTTCTGTTTGAGTACTCCTGTTTTAGTATACTTGACTGCGTAAGTGTCATCAGTGGTATTTCACTGGTATCTGCTGCAAATCTAAGTTCAACAGAACCTGCAGTTATCATACTTGGTTTGAGGCTCAAAGGTCAAGATCATTTGCCAACCCATGAGTCTAATACTTTATTCACGTAAGAATTATGGAGTGCCTCACATATTCAGTGTCAGAGTCCTTTTGTACATTTACTAATGATGAAAATTGAAAGTTCTGTGTTTTCTCTGAGTCTTCATCAAAGTAGGAATGTTTTCAAGTAGTTTAAAAAGAAGGAAAAATACAGATGTCCTCAAGGTTGCTGTAAAATGTGGTGATACAGCCACTAGGAATAGCAAGGAATTTGCTGATAAATCAAAAATCACTCAAACCTAGATAACCTAATATATCCAGCGGGCTGAAAGCCCGTTGATTGCAGTAGTTAGTGCAGCAGCCAGGGTTTATGTGGCTAACAGTGTTTGCATCTGCCTTTGGTTTCTTTGCTGGGATGAGCAGTTATGAATTTATAGTGGAGCTAATTAAAGAGGGCTTCAGTGTGGTTCTAGAGCAAGACTCAAGCTCCTAGTCTGAAGCTTCAGTGTTATGCTTTGACAGCTATGTTCCCGTGTCCCCCATTGACTGCAGCATGTATGCTGTCCTGTTCTGAAGAAGTTTTTATGTCCTACTGATGTCTGAATTTAATTCAAACCATTAACTGTTTAGTTCAGTCTCTATACTACATTCAGTATTTGTCTTTATTATTTCTTTTTGTTTCAAAATTGCTTTTTTTATCTATGGTGGAAGCATAAAGGTTGGCACTATATTGCATTAGTTGTGATTTTGCTTTTTGGTAAAAATTGGTAATGTGCTTTTGAAATATCTTCTGTGCTTGCTAATCCAGCTGTGATCTCAAATTTGTCATGTAGAAGAGTTATTTCTGGTGGAATATCCTTTAAGCTGCGAAGTTTTTACTTGATCGTAATCCACCTACTGCTGATATTTAGCTTTGTTAACAAGTAGATTAACAACACTTTGCCACAAAGCTAATCTTAAGAATGGCTGTTTTTTGAGATCCTTTCTCTAGCCCTACCCTTACCACACATTTTCCTTATATTCATGCAATGACATGATCACTTACTGCTAGAATTTTTATGATCAATTTAAGCCAATTTAAGTGTGGGCTGCTGGTTACAGAGGCAGCTTATTCTTAGCCAGGAACTCCTGACCTTTCTGTTAAGCGAACACTATAATTTTTGTGGCCTCACATGGAACTGGGTAAAGGAACTGATGTTCTGAGAAGTTAACCTGACAGAAACCTGCTGGAACTGAGCCGGAGAAGTTGTAGGAGCGTGTAGATGGACAGGGGAAGTGGGTTGAGTGGAGTTACTGCCTTTACTGACAAGATGGTGTGCTTCGGATAAATGCTGGTAGCTCTCTTCCAAACAAATAAAAATAATCATAAAAAAAGAAGCCACTAAAAATCTCCCAAACTCTTATCTTTCATGCTTATCAGGCAGCTGCAATAGTTCATATTGTATTGGTATGGAAGAAGCTGGTGGTAGATGCATTTTTCAGCACTTCACAGTATTGGCCTTTGTTTCTTTATGGTGAGGTTTGTTGGAAATGGACATGTGGGCATCACATGTTCTGCAGTGAGTTGGAGGAAGCCAATTTGAACTGCTTCCATTTGCCTTAAGTCCAATCATGATATTTATTTTTCCATGGCACTTACCCAGATTATCCATGCCTCCTGCTTAGCCTCTGTCATTTCCATGCTGGGCTAATCTGTTTGTAATAACCTTTTATTCCTGATGTGTCTTATAACAATCTACTATTTCCCAGTTTTTATTCTCAGCATATTGCATTAGAACTCAAGATTGAAGTGAGAATTATTGCTGTGTAAAGCTGCAAGAACGAAGGAAGGTGTCATGTTGAGCATCGCTGTCTGATTAAGACCAGTTTTCCAGTCATTGAGAAAATGGTTTCCTCTATGCCTTTTGTGCCGGAAGTTGAGGAGAGGGGAAAAAGAAAAAACGGTTCTGGCGGTCAGATGTTATTCTGGGTAGTCACTGTTTCATTTCTTCTCTCTAACAGATGGAATTGTCTCATCAGTTTCTGTTCTTTTCTTTGAGAGTTCACCTATCTTACCTCAGCATTACTGTTTTTAATTTAGCGTAGGTCTGTAAAAGTATACTATACGCTTTTCTTGTTTCAATGCTTTTGCTTGTCTGTAGAGAAGGGTTTGAGTTAACATTTCTGTTGTGCAATGTATGTTATGATAGTTCCCTAACAGTTAAATATCCTATGTGCTTTTAAGTGACTTAAAGTATTATTTTAAAATAATTAAATCTTAAGTCTTGAAGAAAGCACATGAGAGCACATGAGACCCTAACACATCCAGTTATTTGAATGGTAGGAATGCATATGGTTAAAAGAACAAAAAACCCCCATGACTTCCCCTTCCTCTGGATCTTCCTTTGTGTCTTGCCTTGTCTGTCTTAAAAAATCTGATTTCTCAGATCAGGCTTTTAGTGTGTTTTGGCTTACACAGTGCTATAGTCATTCTAAATTTGTTAATAATAAATGACGATATAATCTATAACGTGTGTTTACAGTGGGGACTTAGGACACTGATGTGATATGGTTGAGGCAGTAGACTGGAACTGGACAAGCATGTGTCTTGGTGCAGGCTTCCTGGAGAGCTGTTGGAAGACATTGGGACTTCTCTAGGCTTTAACTGGAGTTTTTGCATTTGCTCTAAACTGACCTAAATGCAGGCAATGGCTGCAAAGGGGTGGTATTTCTAGTTGTGTCCATGCATTTTCATCATCCGTTTCTGTTAGAATGAGTGTTTAGGTGGCCATGTGATAAACTGATCAGTCTGAAAACTAATCAAGTAACAAGAAATAGCTTGTGCTGATATGGTTAGCGTGGTGCTTGGAAAAATATGTGGCTGGAACCGGTAGGATTATTGGGTCCTCTCTTTTTGGGGATCAGCCCATTTGATGCTGAGGTTGACTTAAAGTGATTGCAAACCCAGAGTCTCAGCCGTCCCATTTGTACATTTATTATGATGAAAACATCGTGATTATTTAAGGAAGTTCCTGTATACATTAGTACATCAGAGGTCGTAATGTATCCAGATACTGTCACGCTTGGGAGCTGTGCTGCCATGCTGGTTTCGCTGCTCTGGATTTTATTTACCTTTTGAATGCAGAGAGAGTCTGAGGGGAAGGAAAGAGATTGCTCTTCCTTCTTCAGATAGAATAGTAAGTGTCCGCAGACTACAGAGCTTCTCTGGAGATAGCCCTTACAAATGCCTGTTGTAAGGGACAATTTGACATTTTTTGTAGCCTGTCCTACCTATCGTTTTGGACTTTTTTTAGTTGGGCATATTAATAAAATGAGGCAGGGCTCTAGACCTTTCGTGGGGAAGTGTCCCCTCACAGAGCCTCCCTCCTTCCTCACCTCATCTGTTCTTCCATCTTTAAATGCTATTGCCATGATACAGCTGAACTTCATGGGGTGAGCTTCCAGTGGCCTTCAGTTTGCATGCAGCTGAAGGCAGGTGTTGCTTCATGATATATTTGCCTCTGTGGTACTATTTATAGCCAGAATTTCAAATAGGTCTTATAACTTTATTCAAGGAAAGAAAAATTGAGCAGAATTAAAATCATAGAATCATTAAGATTGGAAAAGACCTCTAAGATCATCAAGTCCAACCCAGTGCCACTATGCCTACTAAATCATGTCCCGAAGTGCAATGTGACACGTTTTTTGAATGCCTCCAGGGATGGTGACTTCACCATTAATACCAGTTTTTGTCTGACAGAAAATAAAGCATGTTCTCTATATAGATTTTTTTTTTCTTTTCCTCAGTGTTAAAGGAGCTGCTTCCCACATAAATCACTGTAAGAAATGCAAATCCATGTGGTATTAGGATATGTAGCACTTTTTCTTTGAGAGAGTAGTAGTATTATGTGGTTCAAACCAGTTGCACCTATACTAATACCAGTGCTGAACTGGGTATTGTATCTTTCGTAGTTTTCTTTTTTTGTTCAACAACTTTCTTTTCAGGGGTGAACTCTAAGGAAGTGCGACTTACTTTAAGGGTTCTTAAAAAAGGAAAGCTCTAAATTTTCATTGAAATATGCTGCTGCTTCAAATCAGTAAGCAGCCTGTCCAGCTGCTCTCATCAAAATGTGCATAATTATTGTATGGTGATTAATTAAAAAAAATATTAAGACACTTCTTTTAGCAATACATTTAAAAAAAGAAGTGCCCATTCCTTATTCATTGAAGATTTAATTCACTTGTCAAAATAAACATAGATTTTTAATTTTTTAATTTAATTTTTTTTTAACCCTTGAAGAATGATCAATGTTTATAGCATAAGAACAGACCCCTTTATCTGAACCTCTTCTGGTGTGGTAAGTTATTCCTGAGGTGCAGACCAGTTCCTAACACGTTGTTCATGAAATGAATCCTTTCAACAAGGCTTCTGGAATTGAGAAATGATAAATGTTGGGCAAATTAAAATAAGTAATTGTGTACATTTGAAATTGCACATCTGTGCGTATTCCATTTTTTTGTGAGCAAATACCTGATGTGTATACCTAGATGAGATATTTGCATAGACTTTGCTAGAACCTTAATGTCTGGATATTAGATCTGTTAATCACCAGGGGAGTTTTTCCTTCTGTGAGTTAAGATCCCAGTTAATGCTTGCTGTATTTGTAGTAAGAGTTGGACGTGGTTGCTTATTTTGCCAGCATTCTTTAATAGGTATGTAAAAGCAAGTTTTCTGTGGGTTGTTATATGGAACTTAACTTGAGGAAATACATTTATAAATTTTCTGGAATACAATGAAGGCAACTGTTAACTATTGCAGCAATGTAATTTTTAGTAGGTGAAAAGAGCCAGTTTTTAGGTACTTTGTAATTGTGTCAGTTTGACATTACTTTTCACTGTGGTTGAGTTATTTTTATCAGTAGATTGAAACTAAGTTAAATGCAAACTATTGTCCTATAGAAAAATCATTGTTTGTCAAACTTGCACTTGTGGCTCATGGGCAAACTGCTCATAGAACTACAGAGATCCTGCTCTATAGATTTTTTTTTTTTTAATTGCATGATATACGTGGATCTCCAGACTTAAAGTTTTGATTTGTTATTTTAGTTAAAGTCGTGCTCAGTGTTCGCTTAAGTGTTTAGGGTGACCTAGGGAGGGCTCAGGTGCTTTCTACTGTAGGCTCCTATTCTTTGTGGAAACGCTAGGCATAGATACAGACATAGTACCTTTTAAATGTAACTTCCTTTTTAGTATTTAGTGTCTGGAGAATTCATGGAGGAAATGAATTTCAAGAGGATTTTGTTTACTTATTTGCTTGTGACCAGCCCTTCTATGGACTCGCTGCAGAGGAGACAGCAGGGAATATTCTGATGAGTAAGGAGGTTAACCCAGGCGAGTGCCCTCAGAGTATAGTCTAGTTTCTTGTGATATAGAAATGTAATTTCTTCCCATTTTTCAGCATGCCTAGCATAGACTTTTAATGAAAGTTCCTACATACTAATTATGGCTTATCCAAAAAAGATAAACAGAGTAAAAGAAATAGTGTGTGAGTTGTCCTCAGACACTGAAGACAAGTTTAGAGCTGTCCGGTTGAAAAACGTAGGAAATACAGCCTGTGATATTTTACTTATTTTCTTAAGTTGCAGTCGGTATTTCATTGCTTGACGTATACCAGATTCAGTTACATGTATCGAGCTTCCTAGAAAGTGATGTGCTGGCGTGGCAGCATCCAGTTTCCAAGACTTGACAGCTTGCTGTGCAAAGGGTTAGTATGCTTAACATCGGCCAATTTCATATGGAAAGGAGAGTTTTTGTAATACTGCTGTGAAAGCAAGATAGGAAAAATACCTTTTGTCCTCTGGCAAAACTTAGAGATGATAAAAATTTTCTCCCTAATACTCCAAGGAAATTTTGAAGAGGTTTTGCCACACTGCTTTATCAAGAGCCTGTACTCCCTTCTTCCCACAGAAAAGATTGACAGATGTCTCTGGTTTACGGTCTTTTGAGAGGACAAACCATGTAAAAGACTGGATACATAGAGGAGTTCAGTTCTGTTTCCCTAGAGATTCGCAAAGGGGTGCAGAACTCGCCTGATAATCTAATTTCTTTAATCAAGACACTACCTTGCTAGTATCCGATTCTTCACAAAGAGGAAAAATGGCAAAGTAGGATGTAAGGAACAGAAGAAAGCGAAAGATGGGGATAACGGCAAACAGGGTTGGGTTGAGTTCAGCTTTAGAAATCCAGAAGATACTACTGAGGTAAGACAGGGGAAGCTGTGTGAAGTCTGGAAGAAGAGCTCACTAATGAGAGGAAATCAATACTTTGAAAGGTTCACATTTGTTCGTATTTGTTTGTCTGCTCAGCACAAAATGATATGACATTAGCATTGATGAACATCCTGTGAGAACATTAGGTTACTTGAGGTGTGTATGATGTTTAAATTGGAGGATGACAAGGCCCTATTCCTGTCCACGTTAAAGATGTTGAAAAATCTGCAATCTGATGTATGTAATTGTTGTTTTCCTGTAGGTATTGCTTTTCTTATCTGCTCTTCCCTTTTCTTGCATCTCTCCAACTTGTTTTTCCCTTCAGTGAAAACATGGATGGAAAGTTGGTGTAGTAAAACTGTTGAGATGTAAACTGCAGTTAAAAGTATTTGTGGTTATAGAATCTAGCATAAATACTTCACCGTGGTTTGGCGAATGCATCTTCAGTCTGTCATATCACTAGAATTTTTTTGGGTAGAATAAATAATACGTTTCCTACTGTTAAAGTATACATTCTTTAAATTTTTTAATTATATCAGGTTTGGTTGCATATCTGTGCAAAAAGGAAATGTTAATCTGTCATGTGTAATAAAGTAGCAAAAGCAGAGAATATTTGAAATTTGGAAGTGGAGTTTAATTTGAATTAAATCGAAAACACTTATTTCATGCTTCTAAATGAGGATTCAATTTAAATTAGTTCATCTTTTTTAGACTTACCCCTGGATAGGAAATTTGAAACATACTTCAGCTGATGGTTGGCTTTCTCTGACTTTGATTAATCGCCTTCAAAGTAAGCGGAGGATCGGTACAGTAATTTCATAATTACACACAAGTGAGTTAATTTGAAACTGTAACTAAAATAACTGTAAAGGAAGTTTGATGTTTGTTAGTTTCATGTAATGCTGTGTATCTTTTGTGTATGATTCAGATTTCTACAAGCACTAATCTGAAAAAAGAACCATACCGTGATACTACCCATTTATTTGCAAGATACTTAAATAGGGAAATGTTTGACCTGGGAATATTGTTTTTCAAAGACGTTGGAACAGTAAACAGAGGCTGAATGAAGCCATGAAATTGGTGGAAGGATTCTTAGTGACTTCGAGTGAATATTGCATCAAGCCTACATCTGTAAGCATTGTTGTTTGACAGAACTGTTAATGTGGGTAAAGCCAGTAATGTATTCAACAAACCTGGTGCAGCATAGGTTAACGCTATTTTCTGCTGCTCAGCTGGCTGTGTACTCCCTGGACAAAGGTTAGAAACAAACAAGCAAACAAACCCCCACCAAAAAGCTCATTCAGAAGTTTTAAATCACTATAGATCTGCTCATTTGTGATGTTAGTAAAACTGTAAACATAGCTTTGCTTTGCACTTTGGTCTAAGTTGCAACTTGAAGATCTCAAGAAAATTTTATTTGAAACAGGCAATAGGTAGTAAATCATCAAGATGCATGAAAACTAGAATCATGATTTTAATGTTACAAGACTTTTTTATTAAATAACTTTACAGGCATTATTATTTGAAAAAAACCCACCACTTTCCATAATTTGTACACATCACTGTATGCTGAATTTATTCCATTTCTTTTTAACTTGCGCTGTGCACTTGGGAAATTATTCAGCAAGGTGTTTATGCACATACTTATGGAACCATTTTTACTAAAAGTTCTACAGGACGCAGCAGGATATTGTAAAATACACCGCAGATTAAAAAACTTCTAAGTGAAGAGCTATGTATATTTTTACTACAGATGCATCTGTTTATTTTTATTTCTGTCATCTTTCATGTTCCAGGATTAACACAAAATATGCAAAGTTAATTTTTATTCAGAGGTCTGGCAGCTAGCTTTATTGAAGAGGAGGGAATTTGTGTATTGCTTTTAATTGAAGTAGGTCTGTTTGAATTTTTGTATGTGACTAGTGCCTTGTTAAGCCAAAAAAGAACTCAGTAAATAAGTTTAAGAGTTTCTTGGAAGCTTGAATCAACGCTTATTTATTGAAGTGAATTACATGTTCATTTTTTCTTAAACTTTCACATGTTTTCTGTCAGTATAGCTAGTTGACTTGGAGAAAGAGCTTTAAAGAGACTTGACTACCATATTGCCAAACTCTTAACATGTTATTACACGTTTTAAAAGCAAAAGTGTATTTACTTGGGTTTTAGTTAAAGGGATATTTATTTGATTTTTAGTCAAGTGGGAGACAACCGCAGTCAGACTAGGAGGAAAATATTAAGCTTCTGTTGCTACTTATCATAAGACTTTTAAATGCTGTAAGTCTGCACTGGTTGTTTACTTTGTGAAAAATGTAAAAAAATTGCTTAGGTTGAAAGGAAGGTAAAATTTGGAATGGAGAAAGCTTATTAAGCCTGTGTGTACCATGTTTCTGTCTTGGTGTTATATTGCCTTAAAATGTACACTAGGTCGTTTTTAAAGAGGATGATGCATATTTAATGCAAGAAATTTATTTAAAAGGAAGGGTTGCCAATCAGTCTAAATTTGTTTCACTTAAAACTTGATGGTCTAAAGACAACTTATAATCCTTTTCTTGTTATAAAATATTGTCAAATTTGTAGTAGTATCAGTTAAAAAGTTTATGGAAACTTTGTTTTAAGGTGGTTTAAAATAAAACTAAATCTTTAATTTGTATTTGATGGCACCTGTTTTCATTTTGTTTCCCTGGCAACACCAGTGGCATCAAAAATTGCCCCTAGACCACCCTGGTTTTAGAGAAGAATGAAACTAGTCTGGCTTTTTTGTTTCAGCCTTTTATTTTGCTGACTAAATACCTAAGCAAAGCTCTAACACACAGTTGGTAGTTTGTGAACTAACTTGAATGATCTGGATATGTGATTTGCGATTTTTTTTGTATTAGAGTTTTCTGTGTTAATGTCAGTTTGTGTTGTTACGTTATTTTAAAAACGCATTGAGAGACTATATAGGAAGCACTTTTGGTATCCCATGGCAGAAAAAGCTGTGTTTCAAAGCTGTACTGTCTACCTGCAAAAAAGCAGAGTAAAAGTTCATAGTTTTTATATAGCATGGTCTGTTTTTAGATGTTAAAAATTTTATCCTCATACGAGTGGGTTACACTAGGTTTTGCTTTATTCACAACTCAGAGTTGGGCCATCACCTCAGTGAGTGACAAAGCTTAACTCGCTAGACCAGTTTATATACATTTATTAAACCGATTACATCAAGTCTAGAATCTTCATAAGTTTCTAAGCAACTGTTCCGTTCCTTTGAGTACATCATTTATTAAGTTCTTTCTATCCTTCTGTCTTTGTAGAATTCTCCCTCGCTGGTTTCAGGGTCATCTCAGCTTCTTTTGTAAATTCAGTTTGATAACAATCCATACAATAAATTTCTATCCCAATTGCAACATACCAATTGTATGGTTTCTTAACACAGCTGTGTTTACACAGCTGAATCTACGTTCTAGTTCTATGACTTTATTCTATTCTATAATCAATCTTTATAATCAATCTCTAACGTTAGAGCTGTATGGATCCAAATTTCTATTCCAGATAGAAGTTCTGATTATTGGCATATCTGTGGGAAAGAAATAAAGCCAAGACAAATGTTACCTCCAGATTTCTACGTTCTTCTGTGCTTCTTTACTATGTCTGAGATTTCGCATTGATTATGAAGGTTATACGTCTAGTGTTCCAAACAGCTCAAATCTTAATGCGTCATCAGCTACTAGGTTGTGTTTCAGAAAAGCAAACATGGACGTAAGCAGTATTTTCAAGAATTATTGTTACCTGTCTACCTGAAAAACTCTATTTTACCAGAAAAAGCCTCTTCTGCAGAGTATATTCCTGAACTCCGTGCTATACTGTTGATCATTTGAAAAAACCCAACCAAACAAAAAACACTTGGTGTTCTAGTGGAGCAAATCAGCACTAACAAGAGAATGTCTGATCTGTAGTGAGAATGGCAGAAGCACTGGAGAGTCTGGGAAGTTTTAGGTGTGTTACGTTTTCCATTCTCCCCCAGAAATTTAGAATAGTTTTGGAAGCTAATGAAGTGATCTGTTCTTGGAAAAGACTGTTTTAGTGGGGAGGACATGTGATGGGACTCAAGGGAACCTATGATGGCCCCTCTGGTACTTCCAAGCATCACGGTGCCGTGACTGTAGGCTTGGCAATAAAGGTGGCAGCCAGTATTCTCTCTGCTGCTGCTCCTTTTTTCATGCTATGAGTGTTTACATAGGTAAATGTGAAAGAGGTAGCATTAGCAAGCACAAGATTTATGAGCAATCTGACATGCATGTGTTGAAAAAGAGTCATCCGTTTCAATCAGTATGTTCTATTCTGTGATTCTGTGTTCCTTAAATGTGATAATCGTGAGCTCTGACCTTGGGACAGAGGGCGTGTCTACACTGGGTGGGAATGTACAGGCACACGTGAGCTTTGCCCATACTGTTCTCCTTTTACTTTTCTCCAGAGCAACTGTGTGTGCATTTTAAATACTTAAATTTTTTGTCAGATGAGGGAGAAATGTTACTCCATCTTGCTTTTTGTTTGTTTCTTCTGAATAATAGAACTAATTTGTTCAAACTGTGTATTTCTTGATATTCAGAAGCGGTAAGCATTTGATTTTTGGGGGTGAAAATGAGCATGTGCAGGTTTGTAATTTTTAGAACAAACTAAAAGAGGAGCTTTAATGAATATAGTGTCATTAAACAGATCAAATGATTGTGTAGATAAATCAATACAGAGTTTCTCAAAACTTGGTCCTTCTTGCATTGATGTGAATTGACGTATGTAAATGGTGACTCTGGAGCAACTGGATGCAATGCCACTCTCTTGGTGTGAAAATAAGTGGAGCATGAAGCAGCTAGAAGGTGCTTGCTAGGCTGGAAATCCTGCAGAAAGCTGACGGTGCTAGAGAAAGGTTTTACTACCATAGCCCTGGCTGAACAGTAGGACAGGCTAAAAGCCAAAGGGCATGTCTGTCTGTGTGGGTGTTAAAAAGCTGATGGGTGCTCAGATAGCAGTGCTCTCGCAGGGCAGTGTGTGGCTTGGCTCCGGCTCAGAAGCAGTACCCTGTACTAACGCGCATCTATATCCAGCGTAACATACCTGGCCTCTGAGCTCATTTACACATTCACCTCTGTGTAAAAAAAAAACAACAACCACAAAACAAAACAACCCCCCAAAAACGCAACAAAAAGCAAAACAAAAAAACCCCAAACCCACAACAAAACAAACACAAACCCCAAACACAAAAAAACCTAAACAAAAAACTGCCTGGTGTTTTAGGCTGTAGTTCATAATCTTTAAATACTAGATTCATTCGTAGTGCCTGGACTGAGTGTGGGCACAGAAGTGCATTTCTCTAGGTGTCTAAAGCATATGCTGCAGTATTTCTGCTGCTGGTGTTTCACTTTATGTCAGTCGAAGGTAAATTAAGATTTGGTTCAGCATGAAGCTGCTGATGCAAAGTTTAACTAATTAAATTTCTTTTTTTAATTAATCTGCTGGAGGATACAGTGTATTCTGTTGCAGTGTTTCTGAGCTGGCATTATGATTCCTAAAGCTGTTTTAGTGTTGTCTGAAAGGAGCCTTGATAAAATATCAGCTGGATTCACATGCCAATGTTACGGCTACACAGCACAAACGTGACTGTAATACTGACAAACACGTCTATGCTAGTTGTGTTTCATTTAGTGTGTTTCTCAGTAGCAATGATTATGTGGTGGAACAGCAGTATGGGACAACTGGCTGATGGACCTGGACAAACTTACTCAATAAACGCAGAAGGTCAATATTGTTATGACTTGACTCCTTCTGTTCTACCAAAGTGGGACAGTCACACCCTCAGCTGCAACCTTTGTCATCCAGGGTTCTTCTGAAAACTTTCACAAAATGTTTTTTTTGGGGTGTTTTTTTTTTTTTTTTTTTTTTTTTTTT
>Ga0065711_1038611_pt1 | contig 18593 bp, 14 predicted proteins | sample Hoacrofraction12_FD_59098 | JGI IMG/M metagenome (GOLD analysis project Ga0065711, IMG submission 59098) | Hoatzin crop microbial communities from Cojedes, Venezuela - Epithelial fraction 12 v2 (version 2) | ecosystem: Host-associated > Birds > Digestive system > Esophagus > Crop | place...
AAAAAAAAAAAAAAAAAACAGAGAGAATTATTAATTAGGAAAAAATGCCCTCACTTTCAGGGGCACTACAAAATATTCTTGTTAAAAATGAAAAACAACTTCACTATTAATTATGTCCACTGAGACCAATGCAATAACAAAACAAAACCATAACTTCTTATTTCAAAATAACTTGCAGAATTATTGCAGATCATTCTTATAATAATTTTCAGCTATTCTGAAATTCATGCCTTTTATCTGGTACAGTCATTACATGTGTGTTAAATACAAACAAAGAAATTTTGTTATTAAAACAGGACAACAATAAATTAATATTTTTCTTTATTTTTGCATTGTGAACGTTAATTGAATTAATTGAAAATGCAGGTTTATTTTGAAAGACCCAAATGAATAGAAAACACCAAAAATAATAAAGTGTACTCAGATTTCTTCTGAAAACAGTTACAGATTCTGGATAGCACAGCATTTGGAGGTCCAACTTAACCAGACTGATTAATCTTCTGAAGTGGATACCTTTTCAAGGTTCTCTATGGTGGGTACTCAGATTATCACCACAAATATGAAAAGAATCTGGCTGCTTTTCTAAACTGATAATTTTGGGCATGGATATTTCTCTTAGTCAACTAATAACATACTAAGAGTACGTATACTTTATGCTGCTGCTTCATCATCCATTAAAGGCTGAATTCAGCTACCAATGTTAAAGGAAGACTTTATGACCTGAGTCCATGCCTGCATTTCCTAGCACATATGATCACTGTAATCAGCTATTCTCTTTATAGGTTTTGCGCAAGAGAGCTATACTGCCTAATCCACCAACAAAATGCTTGTTTATGTCATGAATTTCTTCTGTCTTTTCTTTTTAAAACAGAAAATGAATTATGCCTTATAGAAAAGGGAAGAAAACCAGAGAAACTGCACTAAGAAAGCCAGTTCATCAGGTAACAAAGAATATAGAGAAGGGAATAGACAATAGGGCAGACAATGGAATATCCGAAGGTGAAACACTGAAGCACATACCAGAGGACCGAGAGGCTGAAGACCTCCCTACAGTACCATCTGAGCAATATGAAAAGTTAAAAAATGAACAGAAAACTAAAGAAAACCCACCTGAACAGTGAAAAGGGGCAGCAGAATCTGGTCATTGCAAGCTTTTTTTTTTTCACCACACACTCAAACCAGCCCTACACACAAAATCAAACCCATACAACTTGCAGTTGAGATTCTTAATGAGCCCACATATTTTGATAATTCTATCTGGACTTACCTGGTTACGAATGCAATAGCTAGCACATACTGCAAACTTTCAACTCGCACAGCTACGGGACTAGGATTTTCAAAGCCCTTTGTGCTTAGGTATTATGTCAGCCGAGCAGATCTCTGTCCTGGCTGTAGCTGATCCACAGAAGACAGCTGCCTGCTACAATATGCTGGTGTCTAAGGTGTTCGGCTCAATCTCCCAAGCTCACTCCCCAAATTATTCTAGAATATACAAATTCCTTCAACTGCATGCCTAACAACGTCAACTTTTCAGAATTAGAGGATGCTGTAGAACAGCCAGCTTCCACTTCAAAAAGGTGTGGCAGTGGTAAAAAATAGTAGGCAATAGCTTAGTACTGTGCAGGTAGAAAACTTAGATTTAAATGGAGGTTACAGTCATCTGGGAGCAGTGTGAGTCAAAGAAATGAACACATTTTGCCCAAGAAGCGTGCCGGATGCATGGTTTCATAACACACCAATTCATTACTTGAGGAGATAGTGTTCTTCCTCTCATCAAATATTAACGATCATTTCAGGAAGTTTAAAAAATTGTCTCAGAGCAACTTCTTGCAGCCATTAATTAAAATAATGAGCAGTATAATATTAAAAGTGTAATTCTCTTACATGTCCTCCAGTGTTTGCCTAGAAGTCTCTTTCTTTGGGAGACAAAAAAAAAGGAAAATTAGAAAACACAGCAAATTAAAAAGTTGATACTTACATTACTCCTGGCCAAGTCTGTAATTCTCAGCTGACAAATATGAGATTGGTTTGTTATCTTTTTCTGTGAAGATGCCACAAAACTATTGTTTTTCTCAGTGAGTCACAAGCAGCCTAACTCCCTACCCCCAATACACACATACACTATGTTTTCCATCACTACACTATAAAGAAAGATGACAGACACAATCCACCTGTGGTGACTCAGCAGTATTATACTTAAGGAGAGACTTTCAGCATATAAAGCTGACACCGAGCAGCGCGCAAGGGAAACGGAGAACGATTCTGCATGCACTCACATTCAGATACCTCAACAAATATGCCTCTGCTGCCAATTTATCCCTCTGATTTTCTGTTCCCACAGGCATTCAGATGACAGAGGAAGACTGAGGACAGCCGACACAAAGGCATATGAGACTCTCCACACAGTAATTCAGTTTTAAGTCAGTAAGTACAAGGCCTTAGAGGATCATCTAATCAAGGATGAAAAGATACCAATGTATGTCTACTTGTAAGGTTCATGGGGTTTTTTTTTCATTTAACAAACACATCAAAACTTTCAGTCATCTCTACTCTTAGTAGCATTTTGAGTTTGCTGCACAGTTTTGGTTCACTTGAAGACACTTATAAATGAATACAGGAGCCTTGGATTCATTTCCTTCCCCTTTCAAGGGATTAATATTTAAATATCAAGATATCTGTGCAGAGCTCCCAGAAGCTTGTTTGAGGAAGCTCTATTTAGCACAAACAGCGCTCACTGCAAAGTTCTCCCCTTATTCTGTTAGCACTGTTAAAAATGAGCCTGTGAGTGTCTGGAGAGCTGTTGCTTCCTCACTGTCTACTTAGACACATCTTTGGGGGAAATTAGGTCCACGCAGGTGCAGCATAGTGTTGCCTTCTGTGGCAATGGTAACCACGAGGACAAGTAGCCCCATGTATCATAAGAGTTATAATTTACAGTGGTTTGAAGCAGGGCATAGGACGAGCTTTGAAACTCTCAACAGAGGTTGACCCTCTTCTCACATATTCACTGCAACAACCCAGGTGAGTATCTAAACTAGACCACAATTGCAACGTTACTTCAAATAAAAACATTGACAATGGAACATCTCCAAAAGATGGACTAAGAGAAACATCAGTTCTAATAGTGTAAGCCCTGGTGGTTGAAATATTCGCACAGATTGTCATGGGTATTCAGGTCCTCTTAGCTAAAAGATGAAACTGAATTTTAGTCTTTTCCCCAAGCAAGCTGTGAGAGCCTAGCCTTTCTTTTGCTTTGTCTTTCTTGAGACACTTCAGTCTCAGGACTTACCATCTGACTCTCATGGAACAGAAAACAGGACACAGCATAGGTCAAAACGCAGAACTCCAGTCTTTACATAGGGAATCTGTTAGCTATGTGTGTACTCTGCACCCTGTCCTCACCTCAGTCTGCTCTCCCACGCTGTGTGGATGCTGCAGTGTGTTGCATGGACATCAGTCCAGGATAGCACTGCCTCGGCTCAAAGCACCTGCACAGTGCAGTCTTGGCTGTGTAAAAGCATTTCTTGTCAAGCCAGTTCATTGTACTGAAAATCCAGCTCTAGGATGATTAAAAACTTTTAAGGTAAGTGTTTTTACACTTAAAGCTGCAAGTGCATTTTACAATTGCAGCTGCATTTCTGCTGTCCACTGCTGATATGGCTAAGGAAAGGCAGAAGTATTACATTTATACAAAATTTCACCTTAAACCTTCATTTTCCAAAGCTTGTTCTGGAAGTGCTGTGCTACAACAAAGCTACCTAACACTGTACAGCACATTAAGGTTTTATCATTGAATTCAGTTTGGCTAGTTACAGCACAATGAGCTGCTCACTACAATTCCTAACTCTCAAAAGTATTGTTTTGTTTAAATTACATTTTAATTGCCTTAATTCAGGGGTTTTTTTTCCTACCTTAATAATAATACATGTATTTTTGAATAAAAGGAGAAAAAGTCAAGTAGCTGTCTGCATCAACATCACCTACAGTGTCTATAATTGTCTGTATTATTCCAATGAGAAAATTAGGGAAAAGAGAAAATTCTTTGGGGTTTTGGTGGTTTTTTTTTCAATTGGGTTTTTGTTGTTTTATTTTTTTTACACCCAACATGAAAATGACTGAATTATCATGATAAGGCATCACCAGACAGTGAACCACAGATGATCTTTTCAGGAGGGCAATGCAGGCAGAGGTCCCAAGCCTCAGCTAAAAGATAACTTTCAAGAGCAAGTGAAAGGGAAAAGCCAAGTCACAACATAATAATACATATGAGGGCATTATAGGTAGAATTGATAGCAGTTACTAAAAAAAAAAGTACACGGTTCAGCCCACGGCCAAATTGATCATGCTAGCTATGAATGAAGCTTAGACTCGGGAGACAAATTAAGCTATGATGAAAAGGTCTGTGCCATCAGATAAGAAAACAAAGTTCTATTTTCACTTCTAGTCATAATAGTGATAAGCCACCAAATGGCTAACAGGAAGGTGTCATGCTCATTCAAACATAAGCAAAACCATCTGACTATAGTGTTTGAATGCATTTTGTATACTGACGAATAAACTCAGCTGACCATAAAGTCTCCATCAAACAAAAACACCCAAGTGATTTGCTAGTGGTTTCTTTGCTAAAATGTCAATGTTCAAGTGGTTGAGAAGAAGGTTTCTGAGGTTTGGGGTTTTTTTTCATTTAACCTAGTCATACATTATGAGACTGTCTATATATCAATGTAATGTTGTTGTAGGGACATGTTGAAATTTTGCCAAAAACACAGAACAGTTCACTCCAGATCTCACTTGGGAATGTCTCAATCACGTCATCTACTGATCTTGGAGCAGAATAGACTGTAATGTGGCAATTCAGTAAAAATACACGCACACACAGCGTCACTTTAGCTCTCCTTGCCTGAGACTGAGAAGAGCCAATAGAGGCTGGTAACAAAATAAAACATAACAAAAGCAAAATGGAAAAGGGTTAAAAAAAAAAGTAATCCACAAATCCTGCATCTACTGGTAGGTCAAAACAGAACTTCAGCTGTAGAGAGGGAAGTTCATGACTGGATACAGCCAGTTGAGAAGCACAGAACACTCCCTGAAAAATTAATGACCTGCAACAGGTGTAGAAAATTTGAGTGTTTTGACATAGAAAACAAAGGGATGGAATTACTCACAAGTCTGAAACTAAGACTTTGAAATATTAGGCTGCATTATCCCAGATAAGACCCTCTCCTCTTGCTCTGGAAGTCAGAATTTCTGCTTGTTGACCTTACAAACTTTGATACTATTAGCACATTAACAGAAAGGCTGATTTTTAAGTGAAGTGCAGGGTTCCCGTGACCACAAATACAGTTGATCACAACAATCTTGAGATTTCCGATAAAGAACTTGGGGTTCGTGTTTACGTACTTCACACTCTTAACATCTAACCCATCATAATCCCTTGCTGCTGTATTATAGCAGAGCAGATGCTAGAAATTAAGTCTGTGGTAGAGGTCTTTTGAACTACGGTATCCTCAATGTTATGATTCTTCTTCTATCTCAAGATCTGCAACTATGGGTTTTTTTCTTCACAATCATGCAGCTTCTGTAAAGGGGCTGAGAGCCCCTATCCAGTATGTGGTGATCAGCTACCACCTTCATGTCTACAAACTTGATTTTCCTTAAGTGGAAAGCACCGAGCTCAGGATCCCACTGCCTGGATGCATGTGCTCATCAGAGCAACCACCCGTATTCAAGCTGCTTTGTAAGAGGACCTTCCTAGTCTATCTTCAAAAGCATATCATAAACTGCAAATCCATAGTACAAGTACCTACAGTCCTATCAGGGCACAGAAACGTTAGAAATAGGTAAGTTATGAGATACATTGGAGGTCACAGGATTTACTACTCACATACTCAAATTATTCCCATTTCCTGTGAATTAGTGAATTTAGTTCTGATGCAGCTGACTCCACAGAAAGGAAAGATACTTACAAAGGGTTCTGGATTCCTATTTTGTAGCCAGGTTCAAGTTTTTCAATAAATCCAGATCTTAAAGAGTTGCAGCTTACATACTCTCATTCAGAGAATAAAGGCGATTCTTGATCACAAAAGTATTCTGATCTCAGTGGACTGGAAAAGCACTCCTGGAATTATATCTCACTCACAGCCTTAGCAACCTAGATCATTGTATTGTATCCCTCTACCTTCTCAGAGAATCAAGTACATATCTCTGAAGTTATCAACCAGAAAGTGAATAGATTGTATATTTACATACACAACTGACAACTGCTGGGGACAAGGAAGGATGGGAGAAATGTTTGCTGAAGAATTTATAATGAAGGTACACATATACTGCCCAACTCGGTCACAGAATAATTATTATACGACGTTCTGGTCACATTCTAGCTGCAGGTGGGTGCACTGTGTATTTTACAGATTCATACACAACATAGTAGCATGGATCATTTCTGTATTTTCGTAGACAGTTTGCAGGGTAAAATTTCCAACAAGGGAGGAGAAGAAATCATTACATAAATACTGATCTGCCTTGACTGTCCCTACTCTTGCTTAAGTGAGTGATATACAGTTGCCTAGATATCACTGTCTGAGAACAAACAAAACCCAGTCTTACACAGAGCAAGAAGCTGAGGCCAGGCTCCACCCTCCTTTGGCGATCCAGCATTTGGACTATCACTACTTCTTGTGCGCCAAGGTCTTTCTGGTTTTCACTGAATATATCATCTCAGGCAAACTGATGAATGAGGACACATATACAGAAATGCACATGTGTGTATATATATATTTAATAAAGACTTTGACAATGCAGTATGTCGCAATAAAAGCAGAGGCCATTTGAAAATTCCCCAAGAGGTATGTGTTTGGTGTTGCAAGGTTATTAACATTCTCAACCACTCCACTAATGCAACAAGAGTGGAGCTGCACGGCAGCACACGTCTTTTGGGTTTGAAGATATAATCTCATATATTAAAAAAAAAAAAAAAAATCACTGAACACAATGTACTTTAATGAATATCATTATTTGCAGAAACTGGAACTTTTTTTTTTTTATTTAGAAAGAAGGTGGTTTTCATAACCTTTTCTAGAATATATATTTTCCCCAATTTGGTTGCTAAATCCTAGAATTCTTTGTCTACAGTACACTGCCTGTAATGAAATTTTTAAGACAGTAAATAATTACAGAGCAATGATCACTGTTGCATACTATATGATCAATGGTTTGCCTGGAATTTTTACTTTTTATGATAAAATCTCACACTAAGGGAGAAATGAGACATACAGTTAGTTTTCAGGTTTTTTTGGTTGTTTTTTTTTTGTTTTGGTTGTGTGGGTTTTTTTTAATTTTAGAAAAACATAATGCAGAGCCAGGTATAGGCAATTCAAATAAATGCTGCTATTCTGGGTTTGCGTGGCAAGGTTTTGGTAGCAGGGGGCTATAGGGGTGGCTTCTGTGAGAAGCTGCAAGAAGCTTCCCCCATGTCTAACGAAGCCAGTGCTGGCTGGCTCTAAGACAGACCCACCGCTGCCTAAGGCCAAGCCAATTAGAGACGGTGGTAGCACCTCTGTGGTAACACAGTTAAGCAAGGGAAGACAAAGAAACTCTACAGGAGAGACAGCAGTTAGAGAGGGGAGTGAGATGATGTGAAAGAAACAACTCTGCAGACACCAAGGTCAGTGAAGAAAAAGGTGGGAGGAGGTGCCCAAAATGTCAGAGCAGAGAGCCTTCCCTTGCAGCTCATGATGAAGACTATGGTGAGGCAGATTGTTCCCCTGCAGTCCATGGAGGTCCACGGTGGAGCAGATATCCACCTGTAGCCTGTGGAAGGGACCCCATGCCAGAGCAGGTCGATGCCTGAAGGAAGCTGTGACCCCGTGGGGAGCCTCGCGCTTGAGCAAGCTCCTGCCAGGACCTGCGGACCCGTGGAGAGAGGAGTCCATGCCGCAGCAGGTTTGCCGGCAGGACTTGTGACCCTGTGGGGACCCACGCTGGAGCAGCCTGTTCCTGAAGGACTGCACCCCATGGGAGGGACCCACGCTGGGGCAGTTTGTGAAGAGCTGCAGCCTGTAGGAAGGACTCACTTTGGAGAAGTTTGTGGAAAATTGTCTCCCGTGAGTGGGACCTCATGCTGGAGCAGGGGAAGAGTGTGAGAAGTCTTTCCCCTGAGGGACAAGGAGCGCCAGAGACAACGTGTGACGAACTGACTGTAAGCCCCATTCCCCGTCCCCCTGCGCTGCTCGGGGAGGGGGCGGCGGGGAGGTAAAGAAATGGGAGTGAAGCTGAGACCGGGAAGAAGGAAGGGGTGGGGGGAAGGTGTTTTAAGATCTGGTTTTATTTCTCACTATCCTACCCTGATTTGATTGGTGATGAATTAAACTCCCTTTTCTCCCCAAGTTCAATCTGTTTTGTCTGTGACAGTAATTGGTGAGTGATCTCTCCCTGTCCTTGTCTCGACCCTCGAGCCTTTCATCATATTTCCTCTCCTTTGTCCAGCTGAGGAAGGGGAGTGATAGAGTGGTTTTGGTGGGCACCTGGCATTTATCCAGGCTAAACCAAAACACTGAGCTAGCAAGGCTTTTCATGACAGTTCCTTGCAGCTTGCAGTTTTTAACATTTACAAAAACTATATTTTTAGGAGTTTGTACTTCAGATCTCTTTGGTAAAATCCTTGAGGATTGAAATTTATCTACAATTTCATGCACATTTTCAAACTCTATTTACAATTAAACACATTATTTCCCGTAATATGTTATCTTCTTTGATGACTAACATAAACCAACTCTGATCACTACTCCTTCAGAAATACCGATGTGCTTAAAAAATGCAGTGTCACAAACAGCAGAGTATTTCCATTATTCTAACCACCCACCCAGAAAATCTATTCGTCATTTACTTAGTTTCACCAAACTCTTGTATTTCTCTTCTGCCATTTAGACTACTGAAGAAAACTCTTAAATACTGTGTTGATTTGAAGTATTCCAAGCATAACTGGAAACATTTGGCCACTGCTATGGATCTTCACCACTACTGGTCTCCCTAAACAACCTCAAACAATAAACAGTTCTTGAAAATAAGAATGACTGTATTGATTCAGACTAAGCATCCATCTGGCTCAGTATTGTTTCTCCAACAGGGACCACAAGCAGACATCTAGGGGAAAGTAAGGACAATCATGACACCTTCCTTAATATTCCTCTTCCTTCCAGCCACTGACCCTTCTCTGATTCAGGAGGTCTTCTGCACCTGTTGCGGTTTGCTCATTTAGTAAGCCACAACAAATCTCTTTCAATTTCTGCCTAGTCTCTTGAGCTCACATGAACATTTCACATCTACAACATTCAATAGATATTTTCATACCTCTACTAGCTGTGTTGTGAAGAACTATTTCACTTTGTCTGTTTTGAACCTGGCTTCTGCTAACTTTCTTTGATAGCCCCTGGTTTTCATATTAGAAAATAAAGCAAATGTGGGTCCTTATTTATGTTCTCCATTTCAGTCATTAACTTCCTGCCCCTTGAGTCATGGATTTTTTCTTTATGCTGAAGACTCTCCGCTTGCTCAGCAGTACTATCTCTTTGATCATGCTCCGTTCTCTGAAATCTTTTCCGTTGTAATAAATCCTTTCTGAAGAGAGGAACCACAGCTGCACAGTCACTCCAGACGTGGATGACCCACACATTTATGCATTCATGATCTGTTCTGTTTTGTTCTTAGACTCAGAGCAAGCTTTAAGCAGTCCCCAACATTTGCTTCACTGTTTTGACTGCTGCCAAACACTAGGCTGATGTTTTCATTGTACTATTTAGCATAACCTCAATTTGTCATGAGAATTTTGTTTATTTAATCTCACTTGTTTTAACAGTCAAGTATTTGGGAACTTGCTATGGGAAAAACTATTTTTCCCTCTTTTGTTCCGTTTTAGCTTTCCTTTCATTAGGTTCCATTGATTCACCTTGTCCTTGAAATTAAAACTAGTTGTATTTTCTCTTACCAATAAAGTAAGAAGGGACACAAATGAAAGCAAGAAATTCTAGCCTTTTGGCACCCCTCATTTCTAAAGGCTCTTCATCACAGCTCACCATCCTGATATCAGTACCATTGTCACAGATGGAAGAACGCATCTGAGGACCACTAAACAACACATTTATTCCAAATGTATTGTAATTACTGAAATACCTGAAGCAACTCTGAAAATATACACTTGGAGCTCAGCAGTTCTGACATTTCCATGGTGGGACACTGTAGAGATGACTAGAGTGTGATGGGAATCCAACTCAAGCTTTTCCAAAGACAGAGCTTTCTTTGGCTGCTTTTTTACAATGTGTTTATGTTCAATTTTAAATATTAACCTTGTTTCACCTCATAAATTCTGAAGCTGATCAGGAAAATCAAAGTCAAATTTTTAACTACAAAACTGCATCCTGCAGAACTGAACCAAAACAGCACTACATTTATAAGCCCTCTATGAAAGAAATTTTTAAGATGATTACTCAGATATTACAGTCATAAACTAGGAATTCCCAACTAAAGCAGAAAAACTAGTTAGCATGGATCTCCTATGAATGTTCAATTCCATGGCAGTTAAAGCCAATACAACTTGATGCTTTGTCATCCTCTTCTCAAATTCGTGTCCAACGATTCCAGGTCTGTATACTCAAAGAGCAGATACAGACACTTCTTCTCTCTACAGGAACAAAACACATGTGGTGCTGAGAACTGCTTCAGCCCTCAGTCAGTCTGTCCTAAATAAACTATACAGACTGCCTCCTAATTCTTACTGCTTTCTGGAGGCATGCTGCCCAGGCTGTGACTCCCTTATTGAATCTGACCTCAGCCACAGCAATGATGCAATTCTACCTGGCCATAAGATTAGGAAATGTCTTTGAAACATACTGCTTACACTGAATTCTCTCCAACATGAAAGATTTGTGGTGTTATTGCCCTTGTTTAAGGTTGTGAGACACCATGTACTTTAACTGGAACTTGGCAAAGGATACATCTCACCAAGAAAAAGATACCAGCTAAATTAAAAAAAATCAACCAAAAAAGCAAAGAATAATTAATTTAGAAAACACACAACAACAAAAAAACACCCCAAAAAAATCCTTCTTCAATGAACAGCAAAAACATGTAGATGCATTTGAGAAGCTTGTGAGTGTCCACTGATGCCGAGGACAACTATAAGCAGATTCAATTAATAGCATTCAAAGATTCAGTTCAGTTGATTTCAGGAGAACGGGCCCACTTTCCATAAGTGACTAATCAAGCTGACATTTGTAAATCATTATGGACCCCAAATTCCAATCATAATTTCTTCCACACAAAGCTTTTTTCATCCAGTTAAACTAGGCTGACTCCAAAAGTACATTTTAGAATGATAATTAATTCAATGTCAAATGTGCCTGCAGTATAAATACCTTTAGGGAACGAACACATAATAGTGTGCAGCTTTTAAATAAGTTGTCCACAGGGCTATGCCAATTTAAACAAATTAAAATAATTGTCAGTATGCTAGGTATGGAAATATTCTTTTTGTAAAACTGCTGTGAAATGCTCTGGAGGCTTGGGTGGCATAGCAAGACTGCCCGATAGATCCAGGCACTTATGTTGTCTCTGCCCAACTTAATAGAAATATCCTCAGGTGTTGTGATGCATTCAGTAGTGTTGATATAATAGCATAATCCTGTTTTTTCCAGGCAGATGTATGTTGATTCAAACCCCTTGAAAGGCAGGGCATCCATACTAGAGTACTCAAATACAGAAGATTTCTTCCACTGCTCTGTCTGGTTATCTGGCTCACACGTTTATGTTCAATTTTGCCCACCAAAAGAGCAGACGCAAAGAGGGCAAAAATAACCCTTCACATGTTTGTCAGTGACAACAGATACAGAACCTATGCGTCTGAACTTCACTTGCTTCTGTATAAGTGGATCTATGCATTTGAGGTGGCATTGATACACTTCGTTTACCCACTACTGCTATCAGGGCCATCTGAGACAGTTCCAATTTCAGCAGTCTCACAGATGCTTGGTGCTCTTAGATGCTCTTACAGTTCTTCTAATATGCAGCAATTTTTAGGCCATTGAAACACCATGATCTTATGCTACATTCTGAGCATGAGCATTTACTGTCTTTACTACCTTAGATCAGCAGCCCACAACAGTACTCACATTTTCCTGCAAGGGGAAAAACTGACTTCTCGGCAGCCTTTTGTACAGCAGACAGGTAATCAAGATCTGGGCCAGTCTGTACCGGACTGGTTTTCAAATACTAAAGCATCATACAGAACAAGACTGCCTTCCCACAAGCACCATTAGTTTGATTCCTAAACATTCTTAGGTTAACCTGTAATTTTGTTCAGACCTTATACAGGTTCATGTAAAACTTACAGCTGCACAAATAAGAACAAAAAATTTCTGCAGGTTTTCAACACCACCACAGATCATCAGTGCCATCCTTAATTTGCTTCAACAGGTTCAGAGTGTATCAGCAGAATAATACAAGCATTTTTCCACCTGCTGCTGGTGGAAGCAGTAACATTTAAATGGACTAACAAGTAAAGCGAGAGCTTTAAGAAAATAAATCCTTTAGGAAGAGGGGGAAAATACAATTCTAATCTAACATGTTTTGCTACATACTAGATTACATAATGACCTCTAATCCAGCATAGACTAACATTTCATACCACGGCTGGAATACTGTGAGTCTTATTTTTCATTTTCAAGCTTACAGCAAGAAAAGAGAGGGGGTTTTATTATGTTATGCATTAAGACTGAGTATGCAATAGCTTATTAGAAAAAGAGAAACTAAAAATTAATGACAAAACTATCAAACAAGGGCATTTGCTTTCCAGAGCCTGAGAAAAAAAAAGAAAAAAAATCTCTTAAGCAAATCTCATTGAGAAAGAATATCTACGAAGTTAGTATTTCCACCTCAGATATACTGAAGAAGTTTCTGTACCTAGCAGGCCAAGGTATCCTGAAAGGAAAAAAAAAGATAATCTAAAAAGCAGGAACAGACCTGGCCATCAGCTCTCCAACTCTCTAACATTCTTGTTAATTGTCCACCCTGGCTCACATCTCCAGATACAAACTCAGCTATCACTGTGCTGATCCAAATTCTAGTCTTCTGTATCTCAGAATGTTTCTAGTCACATATTGCAGTTTATATTAATTTCTATTTATATCAGAATACTTTTAGACATTACCTTTGATTAAGTGTTACACTAATATTAAGTATTTCAATAAAGGGCAGTGTTCACAATGCATTACACGTCCATGACTTTCCTGTCTGCTCATGCAGATCTGCTTCCTGGTTTTATAAAGCTATTATCATGTCATATCAGACACATATTCCTTTCAGTGCCCAATGTTTTAAACCTTGTAAAAATTCTATGGGAAAAACGTGGTAAACACTTGCTTAACATGTGGTTACGGAAAAAACAAAATATATGCTTTTATATGCAGTAGTCTCAGAACATGAAAAACACCTGGATATGGATATGTAAAAGCCTTTAGATATATTCTTGAAGAGCTCCTGACAAAAGTCTATTGGAAAATCAGATTTTTTTTCTGGCCAAAAGACACCGAAATTTTAGGTACTAAAATCTTCCCTTTTTTCTTACAGAAAAGAGATGTAGGGAAACTTTCAATGAAAACTCTAAAATGTTTCCTCTCCCCTCCGCCAAGAGACTTTCCTCCAACCTCTCATGATTAATTTCCCATCATGAGATCATCTTCACCAGATACTAGCAAGCAAAAAGTTGAGGAAGAGCCTGAACACAACATTTCAACTGCCTTTGCATTTATCCACCCTAAAGCAGAGACTATAACCATCTTTAGCTAATGAAACAAAGCTAAAGAACAAATTTTTTTCTTGTGGTTATTCCTTGTACTCCTATGCAGGGGGTTATTTTTATTATTTCTGTTAGTATTATTTTTATTCTAGAAGTACAGACAATAGTATGCATTTACCAAATGGAAGCTTATGAGAAGGAACTTTTATTTTTTTTTAAATATCAGGACCACTACTTTTGAGGGGCATGGGGGATTAGACATCTAGCACTTCCTCTGAAGTAAAGCCTTTGAAAACGGTATTAGACACGAGTCTTGGCAAAAAGAATAGACAGGAAATAATGCAAATGGGAATTATTTCCTAAGATAGCATTAAAATTTTCCATGTGGTATCTTTTTGTTTTACAAGCGCATGCTTAAATGCAAAAGTGGAAAGATCAGAAGATATTCAAAACCTGATACCTTTAATTCAAATTGCTTTTCTTTGAAAATTGGCAGGCAAATTGACTTCTGTGACAAAGTACTCTGCAGGTGTTTTGCATCAGACTTCACAGAGCAATGCCTTGTCTGTCCCACTTACAATCAAATGAGACTGACAGAATGTCCTTCATAAAACCTCCCCCCACATCACCTTTCTTCCACCCTGACTCCCAGGTAAAGTGCAGCATGCATACACCGACTGTCTCCGTATCCTGTTAGGGAGTGAATGAATTTCATTAGCTAAGAACCCAATCTTTCACCAGCTGGTAAATAGTTCTTAATAATGGAAGACTATTTTTTTTTATTCCATAGCATCAAAACATTTATGAGAAAGTCCACTTTAAGGGGATACTGAAATCCCTGTTTTGCATGGGATGGAACCATCATTGCATTGACATTGATGCGAATTTTGCTTTTTCACTTCAGCGGGTTCAGGCTTCCACACAACTAATTTCTTTAGAACATGTTCTAACAGTTTTTAAAAAACAATTTATATTGCATTTATTTTATTGTATTAAACTTCGTATCTCAGAGAATTTACACAGCTGTATCCTAACAGGATGGTTTATTCTAATGCAAGTAAGCGTATGAATGTTACACAGATGATTAATGTCTATCATTTTCAAAATGGTTAATAAACTCAACCAAAAAAAACTAACTAAAAAGAAAGTGTTCGTTCAAATAAATACTCTTTGAATTCAACCAAAAGAAAACCTAACTAAAAAGAAAGCGTTCGTGCCAATAAATACTCTTTGAATTCCAGGAGAGTGAGTTTCCATGGAAGAGAAAACATTTTCTGCAACATTTTCTTCATTAATAGTATAAAAATAACACAAACTGAATCAGACTATTTGGTACTGTGGAAACATTCTCACCAGCCTTCTTCAAGCATTACCCTTCATGCTGGAAAAGGTCACAGCTAATCCTCTCCCATGGATTGTTCTCTTTAGTATGGAGGTGGCCATGTGTGCAAAAGGCTCTAACTTCTGCTCTAGCTTTGCTTTTTCCTAGAATTCTTCCTCAAGGACTATTCTGCCTAGCCCATCTGTAAATGACACTACAGTGCCCGCAGGTTCAAAGGAGACTTCTGCAAGCCTTTTCCTGTAAAGTTGTCATGAAGGGGTAGTGTTTCTTGGCCCTAGAACTGTGCCACATTAGAACAGTTTTAAGCACCTTTGCCCTCGAACCAACCTCCAAATTCAGGCAAGCTGATGTGCAGAATTAACTTAAGAGAGTTTAGCATACTGAAAACCTGACACTTTCATCCATATGCTGTGCACTTCTTGTTGTGACTGATTTGGAAGGATAGCAGGATCTCCCTTTCTCGTCTATGGTAAACAGAACTGATTTCCTCTGCCTGATTGCTAGGATGCAATTTTTTCTCAATATCGTACAATTTTAATGCTGTATTAAAAAAAAAATCTCCTTGTACAGATACAGTTCTACATTTGTCACCTCTGGTGATCCTCAAAATGCATTAAAAATGGCTTAGAAAAATGGTTTCTTCTGGAGCATACACAAGTCTGAGTAAATGTCTATGTATACAAAGTATTTCTGGAAATGAAAGTGGATGAATAAAATAACACTACAAAGAAAGAGAAATAGAAAGAGGATTAGCAGCAACCTTTTAGCTGTGAAGCTCTGGGATGCGGGAAAATTAAGGTTAGAGCAAAAATCCTGCTGAGTTAATATGTATGGAAAGATGAAAGAGAGAGGAGAAAGGGAGTGTGGCAAATGGGGGGGGAGAAAAGCTGCAAAAGGTCAAGTTGCATGGAAAAGAGGTGAGCACAGAATCAAAGGGTAGGAACCATATGAGCTGAATCAAAGCAGAAAGGAACCAAGGCTCGAAATAAGAACACTGATCATTTTGGAGACAGGTTATTGGATTAAACTGGAACACTGTTACCACCTTGTCCAAGGAACAAGAAATGAATTAAAAACATATCATAGAGGCGACTATCGAGCTGTATATTTCTTATTACATTTTTTCATTAGTGAGGTGTCTGCTTCTTTTGACTCTAATTTCTCTAGCTTTATTTGATAGAACAATAGGGCTTTTCTTTTTCATTTACGTTGATTTCCAGGACTCTTCAATTTATTCAGTGAATCATCATCTATATTATTAACCATAAAAGAAAGTCCTCTGACTATCTGAATCTGACTGATATTATGGCTAAATTTTTCAGAGGGACATGTGTGCTGAAGGAAGAAATTGATTAGTGCTTGAACTAGTTCTCCAAGGAGAATTTGTGGCAGTTGTCCTATTTAGAAGTCTCCTCAGCACAGAGGGAGCAACACGAAACTGACATGGGAATGACTAAATATTAACTAATCTCTTAGCTTTTTTGCAGTGCAGCCACACTTGAGAATTGTGTTGCTTATTCCTTCAAAATACTTATTACACTATGAAAACCCTTCTGTATGCCATACAAACCATTTCTAGTTGCTTCCTTATCCCCATTTTCACTTTCATTACATACCCACTTCAGTGATAGAAAAGAAAAAGAAAAAAGTTTAAGAGTCCTCAGGTACTTTAAAATATGTTTAAAACAATAATTGATCTTGGGGAAATCAGTGCTCCAAAGAGGACCTAGCTGGGTGGTAAGTGATTTTGAAGTCCTATCGCCTCAAACTCAGACAGCAAGCAAAGGACTTCAAAAGGAACCAGATCAGGCTATGGATGCCTGATCTCCATTTTGTACAAGCTATACCAGCTGTATCTGTAAGGAGAACGAAAAATAGGACAGGTCTGTAATACCTAGCCTTTACTGTCTAAAAAACACTACTGGCACTTTCATCTCTGTAGATTTACATTCAGCAATACCTTTCTTTAAGCTATGCAGAGAAGCAAATACATTATTAAATATTCTGTTTTGACATTAGCTTCACTGCAAGGGCCTAATGTTTTATGTACTGTAACAGTTACAATCGCTCATTAGGGCTTTGGAAACGAGAGCAGATCTGCTCTTGACTATACTTCTTTTAAAATTTTGATCAGACAGTGTCTGCCATGTTATGAACTACGGATATTGGCTGTGAACATGCTCTGCTGGTCACAGTTCAGGTATGTTGGTCTGCCTGAAAAGTATGGCAACATAATTCTTGGAAACACTGAGCTTTAATCACCACTTGTCTCACTGATTAGAGCAATATATACGAAGCCTGTTAGTCAGCAGACCTTCAAGCAATTGCTTTTGGTTCCAGACGTACAAAATTTTGTAAAATCTCCCTTTAAAAGCAGGCCCATCTCAATCAGACTACTCTCCTCATGTCTAAAAAACATCCCACTAGTTTCGTCTTTCTACATGACTCTTGAGAGCTTTAAAGTCAGGGGAATATTAAAAAAAGCAGACGTACAAGCTGCATTTTTAGTGCTTGCCAACAATGCATACTAAATGAGATTGTTATCCTTATTCCACATAAATATGTAGTAATTGGACCAAAACAACAAAAAAAAAGTTTTTGATAGACTTTCACATTAACAGAGGATTTATACAGCAGACCTAAACCCCTAGGAATTACTACCATCATTAAGGCCAGAAATACTTTCACCTTCAATCTGCTTAAATCTCCTGTTTCACTGTCAGTTCCAACCAGTGAAGAGCCAGTTTTTGTTTTGCCATTCAGCGTAACGACAGTTCAAGATGTAGACTGCTAACTTCAACTTCTTGTAGCCCTCCATCCAGCTGAGCTACAATAACAGGCTCTCTTCCCCGCCACGCCAGCCCTCAGCTCAGTGGAACAACACTTTTGAAAGCAGCACAGACAAGGCCCCGTCCTCCAGGAACGGTTTTGGCGCCGACATGACCCACTGCAGTGGCGTGACACTCCCCAGCGGGCTCGGGGTGACTCCAGGACACACAACCACCCTTTGACACCAATGCCAGTAACGTGCAGTACCACGTGAGTAACACTGCGCCACCTCGTGAAATAAACTCTCCCGGTAACAGAATCACTATTTTGCTCAATAACGTTGTCTCAACCTCTTTCAAAAGATAAAATCATTCCACAAATAAAATAGCCATCTACCTCTTTGTTCCTCGAAACCCACCTGATTTAAATTAGTTACACGTTTTTCAAGAAAAACAACAAAACAGGATCTCCTAGAGAACAGAACCGGAGCGGCAGCACCTCAGGAACCGCTCTCCTCAGGGCTCCGCAGCGCGGCCAGCAGCTGTCCTGCCGTGCAACGCGCACAGCCCCACCCGTCACCGCCCGGGGCTGCTGTCAGGCCTTGCCCGCCTCACAGCCCGCGGCCCCCGCGGAGAGCCGCGTCTCGCAGAACGACCAGCTGCCCTTGCCGCTCCCTACCTGGCGCTGACAGCCGGC
>Ga0065711_1005991_pt2 | contig 18592 bp, 10 predicted proteins | sample Hoacrofraction12_FD_59098 | JGI IMG/M metagenome (GOLD analysis project Ga0065711, IMG submission 59098) | Hoatzin crop microbial communities from Cojedes, Venezuela - Epithelial fraction 12 v2 (version 2) | ecosystem: Host-associated > Birds > Digestive system > Esophagus > Crop | place...
AGTAAACCCACAGTAAACTCGCAGCAAGAGATCAGTCATTCATACACATACATCCTTTGCAGCTAATACTATCCACTCAGTGCAGCCACTGGGTGTACTGGTAACAACAGTCTCGACTGTCATCCTGAGAAAAACTGCCTCTCCTAGCATTATAGCACACATGTGAAAAATAAGCTTGTCCTTTAAAACACCAGTCTAACAGAGCATCTGTGTCTCTGACTCCTTCTCATACCTTCTTTCTACCAGCAATGCCAGCACAGCTAGATCAAAACATGCACAGAGCAGCAATAGTCTTAGTTAACCTGCATGCCATGCGGTGGTGACATGAGGCACAGCAAAACCCTCATGTTGACGGAGTGTTTAAACTGCATTTGGTTAGTCTGCACAACTAAGGCAAAACTGTATGACAGTAATATAACCCACATGAGTTTTCCTCCCCGCCCCCCGCCCCAGTGATTTAAATATTCAGTTCCCTATGCATGCACTTCAGGAGATTAGTATAAAAATATGAAGTGATATGGCACACACTCTAAGAATGTGCATATACAGTAATCTTCATCATTGGTATATGAAGTGACATGGTACTCACTATGTATACGTACTGGACTCCTGCCTGCGTAACTCTCCTGCTGACGACTTCACTGCAGCACAAGCATTTCACTGGCTGAGGTTTGTGAAGCTTCTGCTGTTTCCAAAAGGCAAAATCACAACTGCACCGTCACTTACAGTGTCCAAAGTCTCGTCTAAGGATTTGAGAGCTCTCTCTTTAAATATGAAATACTTCTACATACAAAGCCACTTTTTTTTTTTTTTTCCCCCCCAAAGACTAACATTTCAGACCTAGGTACATCTATAGATAGGCAACAACTATAATTCCTTGATTATTGATGAGTATCCAACTATAAAGTCAGATACTCAGTTTTAGCTAAGAACACCGGAAAATTTGGCCCTGTGGGCTGAACGCTGCATGTTTGGCAGCAAGGGTTACATTCTCACTTGCTCCTTTAACTCACTACTGAAAAAACAAATAAACAAACCTGAAATACTCTTCCACATTTAGAAAAGTACAGAGAAGTACTATACTGTACTTCTACATACAGAAGTACAGAGAAATACTATAGTGTCTTCAAGGAGTCACTTCACTATTCTACGCTCCTCAGAGAGAGAAATTAGAACTGAGATGTTTGGTGCCTTCCCCAGATACATGGGGTACATTCCCACGGCAAGCTCAGGCCAAAAATACCCATTACCACCCACCAATAATTTAACATATCACACACAGACACATATTAAGCAAAATAAAATCATAACTCCATTATAAAACTGAAGTATGAAGACATTCATTTACAGTGCAGTAAAGAAAAAATAAAAACCAGCTTAGCTCTTTGCAGCACTGCATGTGACATATTTCATTATAAACGACCTCAGACCTGATATTGAGACACTTCTAATACGATGATGCTGATGTCATCCCTATTGAAGAACTTCACATCCTCCAGAATGATAGGATGGAGGCTAAGCTTAGGACACAAGCAGATGCTCTTGGTCATGAATTACTTGTTTCCACTAGCAGCCGACTGTGTAATACTCAAAAGAAATGCAAAGTGCTAAGCGAACAAAGTGCAAAAAGCTTTCACTTAATTTTTGAAAATACACTTGGTTTTGTGTTATTTCCACTAAATTCTTGTGTGTTTATCTGCTAAAGCTTTCTCAGCAACTTGCAAAATATAGAAAGACTTTTATTTGTGGTGATAAAGTGCATGGAAGAAAGTCAACAACTTCCATCTCATCTTTCAGATTTCAAGCCTGCGGTACTTCTGCGGTAAAGAAGTCTGAGGGTTTTGAACTAGTGCTATTAAACTAACCATAACACACCACAGCCTCAAAAAGGAGGACTCAGTGTCTTCTGCCCCTACCATAACAAGTCACTGAGCTGCCCTCTTGGTGTACTATCAACCCCCAACAATCAGGGTAGTGCTCATATCTTAACTTCAGCCATCTAAAAGGGAGATGGATAGTCAAAATTAATTATCAAGGCATCTGGTTAACACTGAGTAACAGGTCTCCAGAGAACGATTCATATCACATGCCTCAGAGGACATTTTAAGATGTGTTGAATTGCTCCCTGGACATGTGCTCTGGAGAGCACCTACATGACTAGTTCACACTATCTGCCCAGCTTCCAGGTATTTAAAGTTATATAAAGTGAACACCACCCTAATATCAGAACATCATAAACGAAACATTAGACAAATGATAATGTCAGAAAAATAAGCTATTCTAGAACATCACAATTAATATGTTAAATTTAGTTCCCTTGCTAACAAGCAGCAAGTATGAAGGGTAAAACACCACAATGCCAATAACCCTTCTGTCTGCTCTCAATAACAGTCACATTTCAGTACTAGTGCTGGCTAATTGGCTGTTTCTTGGCAACCTGGACTACAGTGCGTTGCGGAAGTCTAATTCTTATACCACAGAGAGAAGTATGATCTTATTACACTTATTAGAGTGTAAAAAAAGTCTGCAATTTGATCAAAGCAGACCACAGCTACAGTCAGTATCTAGTCAAGGCCTATGCTCCGTTTCCATGCTAGGGTGACATGCCATAATGACATCCTGTCTGAAATAAAATGCATTTCCTTCCATCCTCAGATTTCCTGAGTAAGATCAGCATCAGGCCAGTTTTAGAAGGATGTCTCCAATAATGATTTCAAAATAAGCACGTGATAATAAACCTATGTGCAAGAACCTCTGAAACAGAAGTCTACAAACAATGATTGCTCTCTGTACACAAACACACACAGATACACATACTCATACATTAACTTTTCCACAAAGGTAGGCTTGTCAGTCGTCATGCAGTGCTACACCTGCAAGAAAGAAATCCCAGCCACAAGACACAATGTCCAAGATACACAGTGTGCCCAGCCCATGATCTGCCACCTTCCAAAGGCATCTACTTGCTTGCAGTTGTACTAGGCATTGGAAGAAACACTTTGATGAGGATTCCCCTTTTGAGAATCTATTGTCTTGCTACTGCTCCATGCTTCATCAGTATTTTCAGAAGATTTCACCTCTGCCTTATCCATCAGTACGGTGGATTTTGGAGGCTTGCAAATAAAGCAGAGGAACTTGAAACAGGACAGTAAACCTTCGGAAATGCTGGATGAGAAAAGCTTTTTGCATGGGTGGCAGAACTGGTAGAACACCAACATGAAGAGGACAGCCATGCAGTAACCTATCAGGAGCTGCAAGACCAACAAGGGGGCGCAGACATACAGGTAGATATCAGTTTTATAGATGTACCACATGAGCAGGAGAAACGCATTCTCGATGAATCGCAGCATGTAATACACAGTCAGTCGGTACCAGTTCTGGGATTTGTTAATTAAGTCGGGATCATTGAGCTTCACCTGCACTGCCGACCAGCAGAACATGTTAATGCCAGCATACAAGAAGGTGAGAAGGCACAAGACGATGGTAGTGCCGACCCTGCTCAACGCCTTCTCTATGTTCTCGGGAAACGGCGACTTGCTTTGCCAGAAAAGAACCCACGGGTAGAAGAAAAAACCAAAGAAGTTCACAAGCACAACGGGGAGAGTCCAGATTTGAAGGACAGAACTGAAAAGAACCAGCACCGTAACTCGTGTAGCAATCTCAAAGCTTCTCCACATGAATATGCAGAGGTAGGCGGCTGGTTTCACGCTGACGTCATAATCATCATACTTAATCTTAATAGCCAGGATGTTGCAGCGTAAGGCGCCATATACAATTGACAGGAGAGAAAGGACCATAAAAATACCTACAAAGAGAAAACACAAATCAGGACCTTCAGCTTAGCAGAAGTTAAAGACATTGCCTCAGAGTAGTGCAGATGTAGCTGAATTCATGGCACTTCTGGGGATTCCCAGCAGGGTGTAACGCCAAAAAAGCCATTCCTTGTGTACACTTCTGGGTTCTTACTCTAACCCTGCCTCCTATTTTGGTCTCCATTTGTTACTTTTCCAAGAAGCTAGAAAGAAAAAAAGGCACTTAGTCACAGGTGTGTCTCCCTCCTCCCCCTGCCCAGGGCTGTTCATACCTGTACTGTCTTTGGTAATTCTACAGCTCAGTCCAAAGAGCATCCACGTTGCTCTCAGATTCTCACAGTACTCCACAAGGCACTGGGGTGTTACTCCCTCTCTGTGTAGACAAAGAGCTGCGAAACAGAAGCTGAAATATTGGAGTTACTTGTGCGTGCAAATACTGCAGTGCTTGTGAAGTTCTGTGTCGAAGCAAATTGTCTAAGCTCACAGAAGAGATCTGCGATGGAGCTCAAAATTGAAAGCCAAAGGAGTTCAAACTGAGAACGATCTGCGCTTTTTCCGCCTGCGTAGACAGAGATTTTCACACCTGTCTACACTGTTTTCCTATATATCTGTTTTCCTTATATACATATCTATACCATGCATTTAAAAACAACACTCTTCTAAAAAATATCTTTAAATTCAGATCAACTTTCAGTATCTCCCATCTACCCAGAATCCCTCAAGTGAAGGTTTCATGGCATTTAAATTCTGCAGAAAGTGAAGGTGGAGGCCAGTTGTCACGTGGCTTCCCCTCCGGAAGCAGCAGCGAAAAAGCTTTCTGGCACTGCAGGAGGGAGTCTTGTCTTACTGCATTAAGCAGGTACAGATATATAAGAACCCTGGTTGCACAGAATAAGCATTCATAGAGAAGTACCTTGCTGCCCACAGTTTTGTTAGCATTTGCATACTTTCTTCACAATTTTTACCAACAGGCTAAACAGCTGATTTACAGGACTAATTTTAGGCACCCCCAATCAACACTTTTCATTTCAGTCTTAGCATTTTGTCCATGCAAGGAACACTTCAAATACAACTGAGTTAAGCACAGTAAAAATAATTCAGTTGTTTCTTTTAGCGTTTCAATGAAACTAACCAAGCTAACCAGTCATACTACAGGGCATTATATTGCTTCAGATAAAACAAAATAATCAGAGTTGGAAATTCTTGATTATGTCAATTACTTTTGCAGTGCTTAGCAACCAGTGCTTTCTGCAGTCTTCAATTAGTCTACGTGTCAATACCCTACAAATTAACTGGACTCCCTGCATTGGTATAGGTATATATCCATGACTATCAGGTTTTTTTCTAATTAAAGTTATTAATTTCTAAGCATCACTTTGAAAGAAACAAGTGTATTTTAGGATCTCTAACAACTTTCTAAAAGAATTTTCTCTGTCATTTTAGCTAACCTCTCTCCCACCTCCATCCTCAAACACCTCTGAATTACTTTGGAAAAGAATTAATTGATCCTTTAGATCTAGTTTTCTAATAGCACTCAGTAAGCTAAAAACATTTGCCATTTTATATGGTGATTTTGTACATACCAGTTTGGTGGTACATATATTCTCTGAAAATGGTTATGTATTTGCTTGTTTAACAGTTAAATTTTTAACAGGTGTTTTTAAAACATCTTTCTTAGTGCTGTACTTGATCTGAGAATTTTTAGATGTTATGTCTCAGAAAAACATTGGCTGAAAACAGAAGAGCAAGCGAGTGCAGTCAAGAATACTGCTTGATATCCCGTGGCTCTTAAAATCTTTCCCATAGTTTTGAGCCAGCTCTAGAACTGTGAAAGAAGAAATAACTTCCATCAGCCTCAAATGAAGCAAAAGAATATTATTAGAGTTAAAGAAACAAAAAATCAACCCACTGGGGACAGTGTTCTGCTGTCCTGGAACTCTGCTTGCTTTCTGCTTTGATACGCTGAGACATTCATCTTCTTACCCAACTTCATTGTATTAATCTCAAACTTGTCTTAAAAACTCAAGCCTTTGAAAGAGGCACATCTCCACTGACAGAAACCAGGTCATGCTGACTCTGGTTTAATACAGTAGTCCACTCCTGCTCCTTTCCCAAAGCTCAGTACTGCCACCAAACCTTCAGTTCAAACATCACTTTTAAGTCTGAGAAAGATGGTTTGAAGCAACCACAAAGGCAAATGTGAGAGGGTGACGTTATTGTTGCTTTTACTCATCCTGAGCAGGCAAAGAACTGAAAATTTAAAAGGCAAAGGATCTTCCCCTGGAACAGTCTCAAATCCCGTAGCAGTCCTCATAAAGGTGGCATTTCCCTTCTTCCTGCCTGCTCCCAGAAGGCTGTCCTTTTCTTACAAATCAGAGGTGCACACTCCCATCAGAGACTGCAAAAAGTTTCATTCAGGGAGGCACTATTTTACTTTGCTGGGGTTTTTTATTGCCTTAAGTCTTTTCAAGATCCTCAGAAATCGCTAAGAGAGTGAATTCTGCTCTAGATGACCTACATCACAAATACTTATTACTGAAATATTACATGAAGATGTAAGATTCTTACAGCTGAAGAATCTTAAGTTATCTACTATATATACTATAGTTTTCTATACTGATAATCAGAAACCTTGAAAAATAAGGGCACTTATTTTGTTACTTAGGGCAAGACACCTAGATACAATTTTTTTTTCCCTAAGATACAATTTCAACACTTAAAACCAACTATTAATACTCAAAAAGTACTCAGAGTATGTTATTCAAACACTACAGAAAAGTATTCTGCAGTCAGAGCTTAATGAGCTGAGGAGAAGCAACCGTGGAAGCATCTTAGGTTATCTGGCAAGACCACCTACAAAGTGCAGTTCATAAACAGTAGGAAAGTGACACTGCAAACACCAACAAGTTGCAAAAAATTATAGACCCAAAGCTTCTATTCTTGAAGATGGCACTGCTACAAATTTTCATTAAAAAAATGCACCTCTTGCAGCAGGATAATTTTATTTTCAAATGGCAGGAAATCTGCCTTTTGAGATTATTTGATCACTGTCAGCAACACTTGCAAAAGATAACCGCACAAAAACTTTAAACTTACAAAAAGATCGCTCTTAACGGAAGCGGATCTTCCACATCCGATACTGCACAGTGAGAACTGGCCCTTTCTCAAGGGTAAGAGGGCAGGTCCCACATCCCCCACCTCCAGCTAGCTGGTTTTGGAATTAACATTAACTCAGGTCTCTTTGGCACCACCTGGCCTTGTGCTTGTCCAGGTGGTGCTCCCCAGGTGAAGAGGGCTGGATAACTGCCCCACGGTGCGTGCGTGGGCCCAGGCCTGATGCCGGCGAGCTCTTTGAAGCGAGGTTATAGCTGGCTCTAAGGCAATGCGTGACACCGACAGATGCTGAAGCATTTAGTACCAGGCAAAGCCCCAATGTGCAAGAGAGACCTCAGAGTCCGTTCTGGGAGCGGCAACTACAAAGTCAGACTGGGCATTTTGTACAGTGACAAGTTAAGAACTTCTTCCTAGTTGCGTTTTAACTGAAGAAAGAGCTAAAATGTCCAGAACCAGGACTCAGATTTGGCTACTACAGGTGGGTTTCCAATGTTGCGTATCATCCAACAACATTTCTATCCATTTCATGCTAAATGGTCATTAAAGGTTTATGTCTTTCATCAGTAACCTAGAGGTTTTGTCCTGCTTCTGCAACTCTCTCTAGTTCTCTCAATCTTACATTCTTAGCAGAGAGTGGAATGACAATTTTGGAGAATGCCAGACACTAGCAAGAATCTGATCATCCAGAAGAAAACAACCAGAGCAATTAGCGAATGCCATGAAGTACACAAGAAAGATGCAGCATGGCTCTGGTTGACAAAGGGCTAGGCTAGGATGCGTGCTCTTTTCAGAACTGTTCAATATGGGAAGCAATAATGGGTTTCAAAGAGATCTGAAAGGGACAAACCATGCTATGTAGCATGATGGTAAACAGCATTAGGGTCACAGGTGATACTGACCTCATTACCACTGATCAAGCAGAATTTACACAGAATAACAGATAGGATAGTGTAGGAATCCAGAAAAACAAGAGACTGATGAGGAGACAAGACAAAAAAACGTGGAATCGAAATACAAGAAGAGAGTGATAATTACAACACAGACAAATGGAAAAGAGCATGTAGCTTGGAGGACCAGTGTCAAAGAACAGGCAAGCTGAAGACATCTGAAGTATGGAAGAAGAGTTGGACTGGCTGTTAAATTACTTCTGACGATGCTGCAAGATCAAAAGGTTGAAGTCGTGTCCCTACAATTGAGAATCCTTGTGTACACATTACAACCAACAAGCTGAAACTGTGCTATGCATCATTCCTGTTTACTCTAGAGGCTGAATAATACTGGCAGACAAAAGGTGTTACCGCAGAAATAAGCTGGGTAAAGAGACTGCAAAAAGCTTCAGTATTTCAGAAGGTAAAATAGACACAAAAGGAATACAGTTAGGACTCTGTTTTTCTGATAAATGAGCACTAATAGACATTTATATTGCTTCTAAATCACCGATTAAAGAAAAGAAAAAAAGGTGGTTTTTTTTTCTTTTCATTTCTGTATTTTAGAATTACACCTGCTATGGAGATGGCTTCTGGGAGGCATGAGAGGACTAATGCATTTGCTGGTGGGTTCACTGAACTCCCTGGTGAGCTAGCTTATCTCTGGTTGTTTAACTTCACCCACAGAAGGTCACTTACCAGTCTGTGATTCAGAATTTATCTCAGCAGCGAGTGATAAAAGTCAGAAATAATAGGGAGTTACAAATCATTATTAAATATGCAATTCTCTAATCATCTGGAACACAGCACTTCTCCTTGGCAATCGGGACCAGTAAGGTCAACACCAGTAATACACGAAATACAATAAAAAGGTGACCTTTCTCGAGCAAATGCCATCTGCAGCGAAGTGACTGGAAAGGTTGCTAACTGTGACGCTCAGCAAAGGATTCAGCTGCTTTGTTCACGTCCCATGTCACAGATGCCATGGTTATTCGAAGAGCCTACCTTAGCTGTGAAGTACTCAGGAACTGTCAGGAGCAATGCCTTTCAAGTAATTACTGCTATGACCTTAAACAAGTACTTTCGGATAAAGACCTTAACTTGTTGGAGTATCTTTACGTGCTCAGTCACTCTTTGGCATGCTAAAGTTTTCCATTCCCTGAGTCGAGGGGAGAACTTTGACGTTATTTTAAAGGCTCCTCCAAAAACCTTAGTCCCTTACCTTGGTAAGGTACACTGCCAACCAAGGCACCAGAACTGAGGAAAGCATTCAGATTCATGATGTGTCACCCTAGCCTCAGCCTCCCTAGCTGTGAAGGTGGCAAAGATCCCTGGCCTCTCAGGACCTCAGAGATACAACAACAGCTATCTTGTATTTCGGTTGAAACACACCTCCAGTTCACACAGGTGCCAAAGTCTTTTCTTACACTGAAAAGCTGGTTGTCCTACAACCAGCAGCAGCAGGTTCTTCATTTAGCAGCCAGCTAGCAAATCAAGACTTTTTTTTCAAAGAGAAGGAGCACATCACGGAGCAAGATGCAGAGTCTCACAGTAAGAGAGATGTGTCCTGCTACGTCCATGTGGTGCATCACTGCTTGGTGAAGGCTTAACAGCTTGGGTCCAAAGATGAGACGGCCACATTTGCCCACCAGCTCATTGAGTCCTGCCTTTTGATTCCAAATTCAGAGTCTGGCACAAGTGAAGACAGTTCACATCCTCAGTCCATATCTGAAACGCCATTCCTCAAAGTACACCTTCTTAATGCAGCATGGCAAAACATGCTCTGCACTGTACCCCAAGGAATTTTCCAGAAAGTTTAATCAAAAACCAAAATGGAACAGTGGTAAATTTTTTTTCCTCTTTATAAGAGCAGCTTAGTCCCTCCAGCTGCCTCCCTTTCATGCCATAATGGCCATTTATCAAATGAATGCAACCTAGGCATGCTACAGGAAGCATCATAGTTTAAAACATGATGGTATAGACAAACTTGAGAGCAACATCACCATCCAGAGCTGTCAGGGAGATGAAACCCATTGCAGTATGTTTGGTTCTTGCCCAGGGCAGCTACACCTGACTGCTGACCCTTCCCCCCTCCCTCCCACCAAAATACGAAGGCGATAACAACAGCTCTACCTACTTCTGGCAGCCGTGATCTCCTGCTGCAGGACGCAGATGTAGAGCTGGAGCGTGAGCTGGGGCGCTGAGCCAAGGAACGCCTGGATCACAGACGCCCTGCTGAACGCAGACCTGTGCGTACACAGCTTGCCTTCAGCCTGGCCCACTTCCTTCTCAACTTCTTCTGAGTACCCATCCTTGGGCATCTGCCTCTTCTTCGTGATGCTGACATAGGGCTCTTCAACTCTGCCAGCATGGAAGTAAATGTAAAAGACTTCCACGCACCTACAAGCAAATCAGTAAACAGAATAACAGGAAAAAATGAAAGAAAAGCATAGGTGTTCCCACTCCTTAGTATTTTAAGCCATCACATACTAAGTCATTTGTTCCCAGAGCAAAGCCTGTATGTTTTCTCCTCTTGGTAAATCTGGAATATGACAGATTTCACCCTTTAACACATGACCTACATGCAACTGGAGGGCAAGAATCTGGCAGTGCCCTTTGGGCTACTTGTAGAGCTCAGACACACGAGGCGGTTTAGTTGTTTCCTATGAGCTGCCCTTGCTCTCTGCTGTCCTATTAAGTCCTTACACTACTCATCCGCTACAACGTTCATAGGTTCCCAACCCAGGACCCAAGCTAGAAGTGTTTCTTCAGATTCTCATGCCTTTCTCTTGGTGTTATCTCTACATCTGTGACATGGCAATAAAACCACTTCTCATACCTTTGCCTTAAACAAACAATCTCAAGACACTGGAAAGAAGCTCGGGATATGAGCAGGTGCACACACCTGAAACAGTTGGACTCTAGTCCTTGCTTTACCAAGCAATGGTCCCAAAACACAAGCCATAGCAGCGATAATGAGAACAAGCAGTTTAGAGCCTCACAACTCTGGATATTAACTTTTTTTTTAAAAAAGACATGGAAATAGGAGCTTTACTCCTTATGTCTGCTTACGTTTATTGCATTGTCTAAGGAATATTAAACAAAATCTTGCAAAAATATTCTAATTAAGAAGATGCAATGTTTCCAGTTGGTGCAGCTCTTCGTACTTTAAACACAGGTGAAGCAAACCCTCTTTTTTATGTAGGTCTAACTCACCACAGACTAACATCCAAAGAAGAGTGTGCCAGCACATACATTTCTATTCATAAATTACATATTGTTGTAATCCATGCTGCTTCTACCCATGCATAGAGAATAATCCACACATTTCGGAGGGACTGGCAGCAGCAAGTGCTGTAGCAATGAGGACAAATCAGCTCCGTGAATACTAAACAAGATAATACTGTCTCAGACACATTTACGAAAGGAAAGTTTCTGAAACTTTCTTCCAATGCCTACTTTTAGTTTGGCAAAAACTAAAGAAAAATTATTTCAAGAGAGTTGCTTGGCTATGAAGGTGTCAAGGGTGGGCTTGGGCATCAAGCAGGACCCATAACACAAAGGGGAACAGTCAACCTCATTGGGGAAGTAATAACAAGCAAGGATCTACTGATGTACAGATGAAGTCACAAGCTGAGGGGGAAGGCAGAGGAAAGAAACATTATTTCTGTCACTTTGTATAGAGTCCTAAAAATACAGGGCCTGTGGAGGAGTCCATGTACAGCAGAACCGTAAAGGATAAATGGCATTGACCACTGAAAAACAAAACACTCAAAAGCACAAACCCAGTGCAGACACAACCTGTTTTTTAGGCCTAACAGTGGTACAGGCTTCAGTAAGAAAACCTACTGTAGTGTGAGCAACAGGACTGGTGAGGGCTGGCTTTCAGCCCAGAGGGAAGCTTGGGGTAGAGAAACCCCCACTGTGAGGGTGACCTCTGGTAGCAGCTCTGGTCACATGCCCTCCCATGGCCTGACACGCATGGTATCTTCTTCTTGTGTAGGTACCATCCTCTGATGAGGACTGAGCTGTCTTCTTTCCTTCTGTAGTGCCTGCCGGGGGGCATCTCCTCCACCTGATTGCCTCTGTAGGTAATACTTGCTGGAATGCAGCATCTCCAAGTCTCTGACAGATCAGATTTCGCCAGTGAGTTTTTGTAATGCACAAATAAGGCTTATCTTTTATTCCAAAGTATCACACAATCGTGAAGCACAGACCTATGCTGATCTGAAACTTTGAATCCCCATTTCCTTCTCAGCTTGATTTTTTTCAACAATTGCCAAGTCAAACACAGCCTCTTAGAGGAAAGCTCACAGATAGAACTGTAAAGCAGCACTGATACAAATTCAAATAAAAGTACACTGATACTTGTTTTAACAAACTTGATTTCATTTTTTCCCCCCTAACTAGGCCACTAGCAAGTTTCACCTCTCTAGATGGAGAGCAGTTTTAGGATCCTGTAGTAGTATCCTTGATTCACTAGGCTTCAGCTACTATTATCACTAAAGCTATTTGAAGCACCTGGTGCACTGGAGGCTCCATTCACAGTGGTTCCTTTCTATTTTCCCCTTGTTAATCTTTTCAGTTCCTGCCAGTCTTGCTCCATGCAAAAGAATCCACACAGCCAAAAATAAAGTGTGAAAAATTAATAAAGCACAACAGCTTAGGAAGCCAACAGAGATTCTAAAATCAACAAACTGATTTTATTCCGGAAAAAAAATCCCAGAACATTTTTGTCTCATTTAGCATTCACAGCCATCTATTCATCCTGAGCTGAGGGCAAGTCTGAAGGTATTACGGAAAACGAGATCTCAGCATCAGCCTCTGAACTCTTGCCATGTGCGATCAGAAGCAGATATAGTCTGGGAACCCATCTAACAAATACGCAGTAATCCCATAAAAGAGATGATAAGATTCATAAGACTACTGACTACAGCAAGTATTACAATCAACAAAATGCTGGGTTTTGGAGCAAACATTTGACTTGTATTTATTAGCTAGGTATTAAGCAGCAGTATGTTGTTTGTGATGGGAAATTTTACATTTGTATCAAAAAGCAAACACAACACAAAATGAATGGTCTGATGTGCAAACCTTAGGGCCAAAGGGGACTTTTGCCAGTACAACAGAGTAAGAACAACAGTATGTGCAAGGACTCCGATTACAGCAGTAATGATGCCCATTTTCTTCCGAGCCCTGCCCATCCCGTGCAAGAGCGTCTCTGGAGGTCATGCCTTCTGGGGCCAATAACAAATGTTCTCAAGACTCTAGCTGATGCCACTGCCCAAGCAACTGCTTCGAACAGGAGCAGACTGGCAGCTGATACACAAGAAGGAAAAAGCACCAATCTAAATGTTTAAGTAATAAAGTGTAAGAGGGGCTAAGGCACTTGAAGAACCATCCAAGCGAGAAGGATTTAGAACAGTGATGAAGAATCAATTCAGATCACGTACCTGTGCCATATTACGACTTTGTCTATGAAGTGCATTCATAAAGGTTGTCTTAAAATGACCTGGCTTGTTCTTTTTTAGTATGAAACACAACTAAAATACAAGGCAAGAAGGCAATTGCTTCAAGCCAGTTTTCTCCACAGTTACAAACTCTGCTACGGAACAGGCAATTCCCAAGAAGCCCCAGTTGCTCATTGCTGCTCTGGAGGAACAGGAGTGGGAGCTCTCAACTGCTGCATAATCCATCTCCTGCAATGCAGTGACGTTTAGGGCCCTTTCAACAGATCCTCACAGAGCATCAACATCAGAAGGCATGCAGCTGGCCAGTTTCACTGCACGTAAAGCGGTGACAGTTGCAGTACGGGCTCTGAAGGAACTAAAATTACTTTGAAGAAAACAATGTCAGATCTACTGTCTACAGTGAAAGTTAAAAGGTAAGAAAAAGATGGTGCTGCTTCCTCCCTTGTTGCCAAATCTTGGCAGAGAGGAGAGCTATACTTTTTCAAAGATTCTGGCAGTGCCTACAAAGAGTGATTCAGCAGCAACACATTTGTCTTCTGCACAGTCAGTGGGAGGAATAATCCTGCCCTTATAGGCCTGCTGAGAGCAAGCACCTCATCCCCTCTTTTAATCATGGATGTGCGGGATTTAAATACAGGCAAAATAATGTGGTGTGAGGACGGAGCAGGCAATGAAAACAGAGAACTTTCCACAGCCAACAAGCACTCCAAGAGCAAAAGTGTATTCGAGAGACCTATCCACATGCACTCACTGCAAATGTACAAGTGGATCTCTCTAACAACTCAATTTTTAGTAATTCCTTTTCTTTAGAGAAGTGTGCAAAAAACTTATCACTCCTGCGGATTTACTTACCTGTGTCAGACAAAGATTTGTTCCTCACTCATTGTTCTACCTTCCATCTGCACTGACTTTCTGTTCATCGCATCTTGGACACCTAACACATCTGCTCAAGAATAAAGAAAAAAAAAAAAAAGCCTGAAGAAAGTTTAGGCATACTCTTCCCAACTGGAAAAGACGTAGATGCATGAACAGTTTTAAAGTTTAGAGCTAGCAAAATCTCCTGCAAGAGGGTCTGCCAATGGAAGTCCTACAAGGAAGAGAGTTTTTTAGACCTGTGCCATTCTGAACTATAAAGCAGGTCCCTTGGAAAGAGAGACTACCCATGAGACAGTGTTTCCGCACAATGTGACTGAAGAGTTATCTGCACTGGTATAGCTTATTAGATTTCAAACTGCAGAATTAGGTGCCCAAAACATTAGTGACTCCTATAATTTCAGCCTATAGGTGTTTTGTTTTGGGGTGGTGGTTCTTTTTGGTATTGTTTTTACTTCCTGCAGCTCACAGAATCTAACTTTGGCTGTAACAGCAGCTCCTCTGGCAGTTTGATGCAAACTTCCTACTGCATCTGCTTTGCTGCTGTCTACACCAGTACACAGAGACACGTAATTGTTTCTCCTTATGCACTGAGAAACAAAGCCTGATCCCATTTTTTTTAAAAAAAGTCTATTGTTTATATCCTTGTCCTATTAAAATCTGAGGAAAACAGTCATTAGTGTTCTATATATGGGCCTGTTACACTGGCTTTCCACTTTTGTCACAAGAGAAGTTAATCACTGTGCAGACAGAACCATCTCCTAATTCCACACTCCTCATAAGGAAGAACCTGTGGACCCACATAGGGCTAACATAGCACTAGGGACGGTAGTTTCAGAGATGCCAGCAGTCACTTAGCTTTCCTCTCCATGAAGCTGGTATCAGAAGGAAGCACTGCCAAGTTCCCACCAGTCTCTTCTGGATATGCCACTTCAGTACTGTCTTCAGTAAATCAGACAGTAAGGAACCACCGCATCCAGCAGACGTATGGTACAATACCAGCCACACCCCCTGCTCCTGGCTGTAAGCTCTGATTCTTTAAGTCAGTCTGTTGGAAATCTGGACTGCTCACTTCAGCTCCTGACCTACTCATTGCTTGCAGAATAGGAACGGGCAAGCAAGTTAACAGCGATTTCTCTGGCACCCTTCATGAAAGGCTGTTTGCATCTTGAACAAATCCCTAAGTGCAGAGCAGTACACTAGTAAAAATACATTCAGTTATTATTTGTTGGAATTGTAGCAGCACCTAAAACCTCAAGACAATGGCAGTGCTACAGGTGCCATCCAAATGAAACTGGGAACAGAGAGACACTCCTTGGCTCAGGAGCAGCCAATAATGCATCAAAAAGCTAGTCGTGGTCTTCTCTGAAGAAGAGTGTATTAGATCTCTCAATGACACTGGCTACCATTTTAAGTCAATTTTTTTTGCATAATAAATTACTTTATGTGGTAAAAAAAATGTCCTTTTACAAAAAAAACCAGAAAGTATCAAAATATATTTTCTAAGCTTCCAGACAAATCAGAGCGCTCACAAGGAGTGACACCGACCTGAAATGCTGCAGGAGTCCCCCACAGTGCCCAGAAAGCTGCAGTCACTTTGTTCCAGCCAAGTCTCTGCACGGTCTCCGGCATGCCTATATCCTGGGGATCAGAGCCAGGCCACTAAGGCAGGCAGGATTTTTACTCTATAAATTGCTCCAAATTTATAGAGAAACTCTTAGGGAGTGGGAGAAGGGATTAGAAGAGGGTGCATTAACAGTACTCTCCCAGAACAGCCAGTCCTCTCCAGGAAGAGGGATGCTTCCTAATTCTAGTGCTTCCAGTGGCAGCAGCAGGACAGCAAGTCCCTCCCGAACAGGTGGAGTGTGGGTGTTTGGGGAAGGTTGGTGGTACGCAAGGAGGTTTTATAAGAGAATGTACTTCTTTCCCTGTCACACGGAGGATTCAAAATAGGCTGGATCATTTGGCTTGCAAAGCTAAACACCCTCCTTCCCTGTCAAGATATTTCCACACCATTCCCCAAAATTTAAACCTAACTTTCTAAGGGAAAAAAGAAGGGGAGAAAAATGACTAGCTTTTAAGATCGTGAAGAAAACTCACACAATGTACTTGGGCTGTCTGTAAACCAGCACACTGATATTTGAGTATTTGAGTCTGAACAGAGAAATCCCAACTACCCTGTACTACGACACGAGCCCAAGAGAGATGGTTACAAAGCTAGTGTCAGCTTTTTCAAAGCCAGTCGAAGCAGCCTGCCCTCTGTCAAAGCGTGCCCTCTCGCACAGCCCACAGGCCCTTTAACATCTCATTCCGATGCCGCAAGTCAAGAGAGCCTGCGGTGACTCTGCTGTCCCTGTGTCCTGTTTGACCTAATTTGTCCCAGCACTCCCTAAAAGGCCCTGGGCTGTGCCAGTGAGAGGTAAGAGAGACCAAACATAGGGCGTGGACTAAGGCTTCACACTGAGGAAGCAGATGACCAACAGCATCAGGACTCTCTGGTGCAAAGTAGCAGGGCTTTGCCTAAAAGGATGGGACAAAATGGCTCCAGGGACAATGGTCCTTTTCAGCCTACAAGAGTTAAAGCCACAGTGAAGTGATGACACAGCCAAATAGCATTTCAACTTCTAGCTATCACCTCTGACTTGTGTGTGTTCCAGTCCACACAGGACAGAAAGCCTCTTGTACAAAGTAGCGACAGGGAAAGTACTTCACATGCTGAAAACACTTCAACTTCTACAGTGCACATCCACATTTGATGGGAAGCGATCGGTTTTCCTCTTCTGACAGATGCAGCAATGTTTAGTGGCAGTGGACAGGAAGGCAAAACATATAAAGAAAAAGACCTTTAATGTCTATCAGACCCATCACTTTGTCTTCCCACTCTTCCGTACTGTATCCTACAAACTGACACATTTCCCCGAATCTAGAGAGAGGTTATTTTCTATGAAGCTCTTCCTCTTGTTTTGTAGAGTCCTTCCAGCCTTTAGCAGGAAACAAGCTTTTCAGGTGGCATGAATGCACTACCCTCTTTTTATTAGTAATTATAATTCCAGTTGTCCTGGGTCTAGAGAGAGGTTAACACACGCCTTATACTGCCTAAATGATGCTATGGGGACTGTGATACAGGCACGGGGTAATGCTTCCAGAAGATCTCCAAACCTCCTGGAAACACTAAGTTAGTAAATCTTTGAGCAAGGCAGCAGTGCAGAGCTGGTGGCACACGCATGCACCGCAGCGTCATGGAGCGGAGAGGGCTTCCATATGCCTGATAGTTTTAGAGTGGCTACTGCGTCTGGGAGCTCGCCAACAGAGCAGAAAACATGTTCTGCGCAAGATGAGACTCCTGTTGTAAAAAGATAAGCTTGATGTTGAGAAAGAAAGAGAAAGTGAAATCCTGCCTGGTGATTAAGGTTAAAGCAGAAGTCTATGTCTCTTCCAGAGAATTAGAAAGAAAATCCTATAATTTGTTGCTGTTGCTTACATCCTTTGTTTGCTTCTGCCCATCTTGCAGCTCGACATGACATTCTTTCCTTGTCTGACCACAAGAAATTGATTTAGAATGACAGAAGTCATGAACATCATTTTTATTTCGATAGTTGCTTTCTCTTTGGTTCCACTCTTACTTTCCAAAGAATGTGGAAGCGTTTAGTTCTTAGCTTTTAAGGGATCAGAGCTCTTCAAGAACCTGTTAAGCAGCAATTTCAATCTCTTTAAAATAGTAACAAAAAACACCCCCAGCCATGGTTATAGAGGAATTCAATGTTTTTGCAAAGTGTAAGATGCTCTGTAACATCCAGACTCCTCATCCTTATTAGTTTGAGCGTAACAAATATCCCTTTTCCACACCATCCAGGAATTTCAAAATGTTGGGGATACTTCTCCTACCCTCTACTACAGAGATACTACATTTATTTTCCTTTTGTTTTTTAAAAATAGATTTGAACGTAAACTCAAACTGAAAGCCCCCAGCAAATGCTTTGCCACCGGGTTGCACCACCTCTGTAACTTTTTTCTGTCTGTTTTTTTTTTTTCCCCCACCCTAAGGACATTTTCAGTCAGAATTTGAACCAAAGCCGAAAAATCTCCAAAGCCCTTTGGGGCGAGAAGCTGACTTTCAGAAGGCAGAGGCAGACTAAAGCGTTGTTAGAACTTCCAGGACGCAGAGAGGGGACGGGTACCCAACCCAGCAAGCTCTCCTGTCTCTCCTGGAAGCCACCTCAGGGTAAAGCGTTACAGATAAGCCAGCAGCGAAGGGACACAGCCGTTCCCCCCCCAAAAAAAAGGCACCCGGGCAGACAGCCAGCACAGGTACCGCCACCAGCAGCGGGGAGCGGGCCCTGCCGGGCTCGGCCCGGCTCCCCCGCCCGCCGCCGCCCCTCGGGAGGGGCCGCGCCCG
>Ga0065711_1038612_pt1 | contig 18592 bp, 9 predicted proteins | sample Hoacrofraction12_FD_59098 | JGI IMG/M metagenome (GOLD analysis project Ga0065711, IMG submission 59098) | Hoatzin crop microbial communities from Cojedes, Venezuela - Epithelial fraction 12 v2 (version 2) | ecosystem: Host-associated > Birds > Digestive system > Esophagus > Crop | place...
CCCCCGGAACCCAGCATGACGGCACATGGTATGGAATACCCTGCTCTGTTTGACAATGTTGGGGTTGGGTCAGCCCGCCCGGCTGTGCCCCTTCCTGGATTCTGGCGAAAATTAACCCTGTCCTGGCCGAACACAGGATGTGACCAAATACAAAGTTCTTGTGTCATCTCAACTTCATAAAAACTGAAAATTTATAGACAAGGGAAATTTGGAAGCCTTGGATATTAATTGCCGGGAAAAGTGTCAGCATAGCTGTGTCTGTAATTGCAATTAAAAAGTAATACAAGGCTTTTCAGGAACAGAATACAGTGGGCAGAAGTGTAGGAAAATCTTTGTGAGAAACAAAGATCATACTGCCCTCATTTCTCTTTCCCTTCTCTCCCCTCCCCTTCCCTCCCCTTCCCAAAACATCCCAGTTGGTCATGTAGTGTAGAAAGTATTAACTGTTTATATTTCCTGATATATTTAAGCCTGTGGGTTTATTTTGTAATTTTTGTAATAAGCAGTTCCTTAGAAAGGGGTGGGTAGGAGTTTCTGAGTATTTCCTGGTTTTGCAAAAGAGTGCAAAAAGAGAGGAGGTTGTTGCGTGACATCAGCATTCGCATTTGTATCTCCCAGAACAGATTGTTACTCACTTAATGGGTAAGTCCATTTAGTTAATTTTTGTTTTAGTTTAGAAAACAATGACTGTTTGATCACTGGAATTTGCTCTGCTTAGAACTGTATCCAACCTCACCTAAAGAGTAATTCTTTGTCTCTATAACTTCTTCTGTAAGGAAAAAATTTATGTATCTTTGAGTTTTCTTTTCTGTGCTGTGAGCACCACTATACATATGTTGAACTTTTCTTGTACTGTAAGATGTAATTTTACTTGTGAAGGGATTTTTTCAACATATCTACAAAATGGTACATGTAGAGAAGCAAACTGAAAATAAACATCGAAGCCTACATCCTTTTTGGGGTGAAGACATATAAGAAGGATATCAGCGATCAGTATGATTAATTGGTTTCTTTCTGTAATACATTAAGACTTTTACTGTCTCCTAATTCTTGTTCTCCATCCTTTGTGTATTCTACCCATTCTTTGATACTCTTTGTATGAGTCTAACTTCCTTTTAAGTTCAGATGGCTTTTGAACAATCACAGACTTAAATGGGGGTGAAATGATATAAACGAATAAGGAAACATGATTGGAGTCTCTTACTAATTTTCCCCTTATAAGCCAAGATTAAAGTGATAAATGTTTAGAAAGCCTTTTAATCAGTAGATACTTTTTTTGGTGGAAGGGGATAAAAAAATAAAATAGAAGGCTCTTTTTCCCATGGTTTTTCACAGTAGTTTAATTTCTGTTGAGCTTTTGAGGCTTCAGGCACTTAAGACTCAAAGCTCAAGTTCCTTACAAAAATAAAATGGATAAGATCTTTGTTAATAACTTTGCTAAAATCACAAAGAGTTCCAGCTTTTAAAATTTCTTAGAGAAATGGACAAATTCTGCTCTTGGCCTCATTCTGTAATGTCAGTGAGTCCTTGTAGTTGAATTCTTTTATCAGAGTGGAAATTGTATTGTAGGTTATTTACCTCAAAAGACTCATGTTTAGACAGTTGATCATAACAGAGAAATCTTCCATTAAATTTATGAAGCATATGAGGAGGAGGATACAAATCCAAAGTACCAAAAATGTGAGAAGGGTCCAAGCTGTAATGCCTTATGTACCATAAGTGGAATCTTGAAATTGAAATGCTGGTAACTGGGGACTAATTCAGGAAATTAAGTATTTGTATAACATTGTATACATTAGCCTGGTTATAGTACTCAAGGAGTCCTTCAGCCTTCATAATACTAGAGTATATAATTGTACACTGATCAATAAAATAGCAAAAATATTGTGTTTGCTAGTGACAAAATTCTGCCCTTTGGATGAGAATGTTAATGGCCACTTCTGTGTGATGCATCGAAGGTTTACATAAAAGTGAATTGCTGGCCAGAGTATAGAAAATGAGAAATCCACTAAAACTTCCTTACTATCATTTTAGTTTTGCTAAAATAATGAAATATTTAACAACAAATTAACAATTAATATTTAAGAACAATTAAACAGTTTTATCAACAGGGAGAGGAATTCCTATGCCATCCTGCACAGCCTCTGGGAAAGATGTGCGCCATTCTCCCAGAGCAGGGATTTGATTGTACCAGACTGTGAGCCTCTGAATTTGGCTATCAGACATCAAAATCTTTACCCTCGTTTACTCAGGGCTCTTCTTAGCTCAGGAAGGCATTGGGAGGAGTTGAGACTGGTGCATCACATGAAGAGAACAACATGGCTCAGAACGGAAAGGAGCACTAAGTGCTAGTTTGGTGGTAGTTCTAAATAATTTTAAATGTATACTAAGGCACCAGTTTTTATGATAAGGCACTGTATCTTGCCCAGAAGTGCTAGCAAGTACATTATCACTATTGTCAACTATATCTGAAATGAACTACATCTTACGTAGTTCATGTCCTTGCACATCTAGGTGTTAGCCAGAAACTATGAAACTGTATCCCTGGGCATCATCATATTCTCATCTCATAAAAGTCAGACACAGAGAAGATGTACTGTGTAGAAACTGATTTGTGTTTTTTGTGGTTTAGAAGCTACTAAAGTCTCTTCAAAAATCCCAGCTCTCAGCGTTGTGTATAGCATGATCTGACTATACAGGATTACTTTTTCTCAGCTGGGGCTTTATGACATGGAGTGTATTTCAGAATTAGGTGAATTTAAGAATGACTGCAGAGTCAGCTTAGGATGGAAACTGCAGGCTTCAACCACTGGTATTTATTTTAAGAAATGAACACCAAAATTATAAATTGTGAAGTACTATTGAAAAATGACTGCTTAGAGGAAACAGACTTGTTCTACAGCAGAGCAGAGCCCAGTTGTTAAACAGGGGTAATATAAATATTGAATTAGCAAATTGATAGAAGATGGGGAAAAAATTGTTGATCTAGATCCTTTACCTACGATAGGAAGAAAATTGACTGTATATTTTCAAGATTGATGCAGGACACATCTGCATAGAAATTTTGCATGACAGCTGGCAGCTCCAAAAGAGGTCACAAAACCTTTAAAGATGTTATCTGATTCCTGAACTGCACAGTGATGTGAATGTTAATCCTATCCTCCCCATAATCCTTCCAAAAACGAGGAATAAAATAGTTCCAGCCTTATCTTCCTTATCCTTCTTTAACCTACAAATACTTCCCCCCCCCCCACCAAGGAAGACCTCTAAAACAGCAGGGTGAGCGCTGTATTGGTGCATGGTGTGGGAAGGGATTTTGGGAATATGATGGAACGTCTTTGTGCTTTCCTGCCACGTTATCGCAGATGACAATATCTGATTAACTTCATTAGAATCTAAATATAAATCAAAGCCTACTTTGCTAAGTCTCAATAAAATCAATGAGTACTCTGAGTGCTTGTTTTAGTGTAAATATGCAGCTGTTGGACTAAAACAAAGTTCATTTCACAGCATTAATCTTTGTTTCTAACTGGAAACTAGTATCTGCTTATCTGGAGTGGAACTGTGCTCATTATTTATTGATCTGTAAATATCTTAAATTTTGCCAGAGACTTTATAGAATTCTCTTTCTCCAAATACCGGATCTGGATCATGAGAATGTCATTAAGTATATTTTCAGTCATTTTAACTGCAATGATTCCTAATCTTTGGATTTATAATTCATGACTCTGCAGTGGATTTTGACCACAGTCACTGAATTATGTGTGTTGAGGACTATGCCTAAAAATGTATGATATTATAGACTTTTCATGTTCACACTGTTACCATGTAACTTCAAAGAATGTTGCAAGTAATTTAAAAATATATTATTTGTAAAGACTGAATTTTATAACTTAAAAAGAAAGGGATAGGTCTTTAAAAAAAATATGTAGAATAATAAGGATTTTGCTGTTCCTTTTCCTGGAAATGGAACTTGCAGCTGTTTTGGCCACTGTGCAATTTAAAGTAATGTTTGTCAAAATTTGTTTTAACTAGTCAGATAGGTTACTGAACTTTACAGAGGTCTTCTGTAGAAAAACTGGTTCAGCATATCTGGGTATTTTGGCAGTGCCACCCCAGCTCATAGATTAACACCTTTCTTAGCTTCTAAGATTTGTCTTAATCATGCTTAACTGGCAATAGGCTATATTAATAGGTGATGAAAGAGTGACAATGTGCTATGGGACAAATGAGGATGGTAGGATTGGACCTGTCTTCTTCACGGCTTCTCAGAGTGAATATACGGGGATCAGAATTTTTAGGCTACACCTACACGAAATACCTGAACTGGAAACTTGCCTCAGGTACATGAAACTTTCAGGGCAAAGGGAAACCTAAGGTAGTAGAAATGCAAAATACAAATATGCTGGATACAGATTCAGCTAACCTGAACTCTCTCTAATGTGTCTGTAATTGATCTAAGTAGATGTTTGGAAAACGAAAAATGGTTCATAAAGAATGTAGCAGATATTTTTCTTTGTTTTCTCTGTTATATACACCTCAAAGGAAGAATCTTCTAATGGAATAAGTTGTTTTGTGAACACTAGAATTCATGATGCTGTGTTTCTAAGGATTTAAGTCTAATAGATGATTTTTTTTCATTTTCTTTTATTCCCCGATAGCTATTACTTACACTTCCACAGTCTGCTCTCTACAGTCTTCCCCAATATGCTGACCTTATTAGGCCTCCAAATTCCTGGATGGGTAAAAAAGTGTACTCTGTAACTGCTTTCAAGATACTACTGAGACAAGTTATTGAAAAGAAGATGTATGCTGTTTGGTTGACCAGCTGATGAATGAGAACTCAAATTGTTCATTCTGCGGGGATACAAATTTGATCTCTTTTTCCTACTCAGCAGCTGATTTTCTCAGGCTTGATGTTTCTGATGAAACTAGACTTCTGTCAAACATGGTTGGAATCAGATGATCTATTGAAAAGTTTTTAAAAGGGAAGGTAGGCAGCATGCCTGTGTGAGCTTTGTTTCTTAGGGTATCCAGGTGTAATTTGAAGGAAGAATATTTATTCTGGAGAAAATTTTAGACTTGTTACTGTTACGCAGCAAATCAAGGAAGATAGGACAATAAAGTAAGCCTTATTTGAGCACTGTATGTACCTACATAACACTAAGTCTGTTTCCTGGATACTTTTGCAAGTTACGTAATAATCTGAAAATTATACTTCCACAAGCAATTTATCCTCATCCATTCAGTCTTTGTTTTTCCCCAATAGCCTTTATAGCAACTCATTTCCTATAGTCTGTCTATCCATCCAGAATTTAATTTTCTCCTTTGCCCTTCCAACTTTCCATATTTTTTCTCACTGTGGTGGGGATACCACCATCCTCATCTGTCAATCAAAAAAAGCATAGTACCACAACTTCCTTGGTCCTCTCCATCCATTCTTTTTATTACCTTTTTTAATTTAGCACCCACACTGATTCATTACTAATCTCATATACTTTTACTGCTTCTTCAATAATATCATTTGCACTACTTGAATCCATCTTCTGGCTCCCAATCCATAGCAATTCAAATTCAGATCATTTTTCCTTTTTTTTGAGGTCCTCCTCAGCTGTGATACTCGCTGTCTATCTAGCTTTTCCTCTCTCTATTTCCTCCTCCAGTCTCCTCTCTGCCAGTGAAACTGTTTGCTCCCTGTCTGTCCATCTCTATCACAGCTTTCTTCATGCTGTTTCCAAAACAGAGGTTTAACATCAAAATTTCTGTTTTCTGAGGTCTGCTTTCCAGGCACATTTCTACCATGAGGCCTGTAAGAAATTCAGAGTTAACAGTAGCTAGAGACAATGTGGAGCATACTATTCTTATTTACAAGGATAAAGGAAATGATTTGAACATTAACACATGCATGCACATATATATGTATACACACGTTTGCATGTATTTGTTGGAGAGTGTTATTTAGATCAAGAACAGCCTTCTGGGTGCAACAACAATATAATAAGTTATTAAACTGATGCTCTTATAATAATATGCCATTGCCAGACAATCTCAATTTTCTAATTCCAATTTGAGCTCATCTTCATTCATCATGTTTTAACACTGTGTTCTCCATCCATATATTTAATCATAACTTCACACAAGAAATAGTAGAAAAAAAGATCCCTAAAATCTATGTGTCCCACATATTTTGTCACTTTGTCAGGCTTGTATATTTTTCTGTCATCAAAGGCTGAAAGGAATGGAGGATCTGCTCTTTCCTCAGATCCTTGGAACACGGTCATTCCACAATCACCCCATGACACTTGTAAAAAAGGTGGTATTTTTCCTGCTCCCTGTTTATTTGCTTTTCTATGCCTGAACATACCAGTTAAAAATGTAACAGCTTCCTTTTATCTGCTTTGTATTTGTGACAAAAATATTGGTAGTGTCTTGCTTTTTGGTTCATAGGAGTAGAAGCTCTCATCATTGACCTGGTTTTATCTCATTAAGGGTCGTGGGAGTTTTGTTTACCATTACCTTTAGCAGGAGCAGTGATGGATAATTCTGAATCATTTTATGAATACAAGCTTTGAAAATTTGAATGCTTAAGAATTTCTTTGAATTCATTGCTTCGCACTTTTGAGACTGGGCTATTATACCAAGACGGCTAACATAAAATGCAAATGTTAGTGAGACAGAAATCACTTAATTTACTATTTATATTTTAGAAAAAAAAAAAAAAAAAGGAGATAATGAGAAAAGGTAAATCTATCCATTTCAGAGTTTGAAATAAATGTTTTGACTTTCAAAATTGAAACTCAACCACTTTTTTTGCTACATTACTTGGGATGAAGGGAGTATTTTGAGTCATTTGAGGTATTTCTTAAGATTCCTTGTTCTCACAATAAAAGTCATATATTAATAATTTTCAAGAGCTGCACCTGTATATTCAGACATACGGTCTTCTGTGAGTCCATCATGGAATGGTACACCCAGATGCTTTGAAATGTAAGTGTTCATGGCTTTGGAGTGCAGGTTGCAGTTTTTGTTTATTTTAGATTCTGGGGTGCATGCAGTCAGCAAGTCAGCAAAAAAAATTGTAAAAGGTAAACTAGTGTGCAAACTAAAGACCAAGGACACTCTAAAATAAAGTTTTATTCTTAGTGTCATTCGAGAGACTAGTAAATTCAGATTTTTTTTTTTTTTACTTTCCGGATGGAAAGACTATGTGCATCTTCAACTAACATAAAAGAGGAATGGACTTAATTCTTTGATTTGAACATGTACTCTTAAAGCCGTATGTAAGTTCTGTATGATGATCCAGGACAATGAGAATACTCCGCATTAAAAGTCTGGTATCCCATTTTCTTTTTAGCCTAGTCAGTATTTCATTCACACACACTTTATATTCTTGTTTCCTAAATCATATATTAATGTTTTTGGTCTCTGTAGCTGAAAGGCATAATTCCAGTAATGAGAGGAAATAAGCAGAATGCTTGATGAAGTAGCTAAGCTACCGAACAACAAACAGAATGTTTCATCAACTATGTTTTAACAACTGGTATATGAAGCTGCCACAGTTTTGTCATTTCCTTGCCAAGAAATGTTTCTCTTTTTATAGTAATTTGGTATGGTATCAAAAGGGTCAAATTAACCAAACTGTTGTGAAAGCATAATATACAGGAGGAATAGAAAGTAAGCTGAGAGAAAATAGTAGAGAAAGTGATGTTTTAAGAATTCTTTCATACAGCAATCCTGGGCTTTTTTACTTCTATGAGACCTCCAGCACACCTACTAAATCACATGAAAACAACCAGAATCAACAGTTACCGCAAGGTAAGTGATACAATCTCCAAGCTAAATTATTTTGTTCCTTATCCTTCTTGTATTTTGTACTGAAAAGAAAGCTCAGAGACTAAGTTTCTAGGAAAGTATTAGAGTTTTAAACATCTCTTTTTTGGTTCATTTCTTTCTTCTGGGAGATTTGTAGGGTAGAAGCTGTTTGACTGAGAAGAGGAGGGGAAATCGGAGATGGTGGATTTAACTTCTAAATTACTGACAGCTCAGTTCAAAAAACTGTATGCTTTATTCATTATTTGCAATATATCTTTTCTATCTGTAGAAATATATTTTATAACACTTAAAATAATTACATTTGAATTAATTACTTCAGTTATTTTTAGCAATATTCCATGAAAATTACTAAATAATTTTTAAATAAAAAAAATGGACATAAAAGTTTTTTAGAAAGGAGGATTTTTTTGACTGGTTACGTTGAAGACTATCTTGAGTAATTTCTATTAAAACTTTTATTTTCCATTTTCCCTTATAGCTAGTATATCACGATACCCTTTCTAAGCAGTAATAACACTTATACGTAGCCCACTTCTGCAGAAATTTTCACATACATGGAAGAACCTGCATCAGTTTTTCCTCATAGCATCGTGCAGTTACGGAGTGGATCACCTCAATATTCTTATCTACTGTGAATTTGTTTGACTCCCACAGTTTTGGTACACATGAACCAAGTCTGTTTTGCAGGAAACAAAGTTAGGAGATGAGTTCCTAGGTTCATGCCCTGGAAGGAAGGTAGCGATTCTGAACTGGTAGCTGGTTTCTTTGCCATCTTCAAACCTGAGGTATGCAGGAGTACTTACTCCAGCAAACCATGCTAGCTGTATTTCATCTAGGACTCTGGAATGACTCCCTAGGCTCAGAAAACTCCAGACCACATACAGACCAGGTGAAGGACATGCAGATCTATCTGCTTCATCCTGCAGCTGTCTAGCTATTAGGTAAAATGATGATCATCTGTTCAAAAGTAAAACAATGACATAATGTGAGGTGCACTAAATCCAGCCCTGGAGAGACTGGGCATAGATGAAAATATATACATTTTTTTGAAGTGCATCATTGACATGTGGGAATCTTTGTATGAGGAGAGAGGGGATTTACTTGAAAAGTGTACAGATTCTGTTAATTGCTTGCTCATTATTCCATGAGCAAGCTTACACATTATTTCCTGGTTTCAGATGAGGCACAGCTGGAAATCTATCTGATGCTATCAGCTCTTTTGAAGTTATTGAGCAACACCTGCATCATTAAAAAGGCAAACCTACAGAAAGAGATTTTTTTTAAATACACTGTGCTCTTTGTGCAAACTAACATGAAATGTTGTAATAGCCATTTCTTACCTAATTAGACAAATATACCAGTACCATATGTAGTGCTGTCATTTTTATGAATACGTTAAATAGAAGAATAAAAAAACGTCATGGAGACTACAGTCACAAGATTGCATTCAGTCTGGCAGTAGTGAATTGTCTCAGTGTTACACGAGGAACATGAGAGACACAAATTCAGTTCAGACCATTTCTTACAACGTCTTATGTCCAACAAAGGCCAGCAATGGATGTCCAGAACATGGCAAATATGCAATGACATTGCCTGGACTTCTGTCCCAACATCCCTTGGCCTTTGGTCAGGGGCTTTCCCAGACAGAAGAAATGCTTTCCACTTTGTCACCTTCAAATGACTAGGACTTTTCCTTTAAATATATACCAGTTTTTGTACACTGTAGCTTTTTATGGGGAGAGAGCAAGCTTGTTACTCTCTCTCCATGTTACGTTTGTGACTGTATACTTTTGTGCCATGTCCCCCTCACCCTGCCATGTCTTTTCCATGCTGAAGCATCCTAGTCTGTTTTGTCACTTGTAGTGCAGAAAGCATTTCTTACCTTGATACTCTCTGTCATTCTCCTCTAAAACTTCACAATTTTCATTTTACTCTTTTTGACGTGGGAATACTGTGACTTACAGTGTTTAATGAGAAGGTGCAGCATAGTTTTCTACATAGTCATAATGAAAATTTCTGAAAATAAAACCTATTGATTACTGGGTTTAATACCTTATGTTAAATTTGAAAAGACTTCTTGCATACAAATAAATAACTTTATTGGGAAAGAAATGAGGTTATCTCTGCACATGTTAGATATTGGATGTGTAAATCTAGTTTTCAAGTTCAGGCTTGACTTCTGATGAGTTCCTAAATCAAACTTCACAGTGATTCCATTTTAAATGATTCCTTAATAAAGGTTATGAACTGGAAATGAGTTAGCTAAAAACTAAAATCCCCAAAACATCACTTCTTTTAAAAATGGGATTGCTCTAAGCAGTCGTTAGAACTTGACATACTGGTTTCCTCTGCTTTTTGCACACATTCAGCTCAAAAACTATGCTGTATCAGGCTAGGACAAAGTTTTCCATACGAAGCAAGTTACATGATGATGCAGTTAGTTTTAAAATGTTTGTTATTTTTGTTTATTATCTTATTTTCACTGGAAATCACTTTTTGTTCTTGACCATGCACTTTTTTAAAAAGCCATTATCTAGATAATCTGCAGGCATGACAAGTTCTGTACGCATGGAGGATGTTGATTACAGGTACAAAATGTAGTACATTGAATTTGGCCTCTTTGAATGAGACTTCTGTAAAAGTCTCATTTATACTGTTAACTGGCTAATAGTATCCAGTTTTACCCTTCTCACATGGTGCTCCTAGATCACTGGAACACGACACTCTCTAACATTTTTATATGGCAGAAAACTCAATAAGATCTTACTGGAAACATGGTACAATATCTTCAGTTTCAACATGGCATTTGTTTCATTTTTAGCTCAGCTGTCCCTTCTGGCTCAAGCTTAGTTCTTTGGGTGGGACAAGGATAATTATCTTCTGTGCCAAAGACAAGACAGTTCATTCAAAATGATGCCTGGAGCTGCAATCAGCATTTGCAGGAAAACAGCAAAGCAGGATCTTTAACATGACACTAATCTTTCCCTAAACAATTACCAAGAGCTGACCTTCAACTTTTCGCTTTAACAAGTTTAGTTTTACAGTACACAGCTGGGTTTTCTAAAATGAGATTTGAATATCCCTCTCTTTTCAAAAAATAAATGTGTTATAGAAGATGTTGCAGAATGGTTGATTCAGTTTGGTTTACTGGAAGTAATAAATGCCTCATTTTGCAGTACAAATAAGCATTGTTCAAAGCAATTCTGTTTGATCTGCTGTTTGTGAAAGAAGCTCAAATGATAGTTCTGAAAACTGCAGACCTCTGTTCCTCTATGATAAAGCTAAAATAAAGATAACTGTAGTGCAAAAATTCGTGCTTCATCATACCAGTACTGCTCAAGTCCATTTTGTGAATGGGCAGTAAAATAAAAAAAGAAGCAAAGAACATATTTTCATTAGCAGAATCAATCAAGGAATTATCCATTATTGCAATTATCAAATGTTTCTTCTTTTCTTACTTGAATCTGTAGTAAAGATGATAAATGTTGCTCTTCTTCAGAAACCATAGCCCTAGAGACAAATTTTAGTCATTTGTGTTTTAACTACCATGAAAAAGGACTTGGGATTGTTACAGGATACTTTACCCTAAGTCTAATCCTGTGCATTGTCCTGCTGTGGCAATATTTCTTAGTCATTTTTACCTTATTGACATCAGTGCTTATTAATTTACTGTGGGCAACTTGCTTTTCTTGTCAGGTCCAGTCTGACATTTTAATGTGGAGTGACACTGAGGCAGTAGGTTTTCCATGAGCCTTGGACTGGAAAATCCTAAGCTACTGTTATTTGTAGAAGCACCTTCCACACTGGTCATTCTCAACTCCTGCTAGCACCTTCCAAGCTATTGTAGGGCCAGCAGAAAATAGAAATCATCTTCAGCAATCTGACAAACAAGTGTCTTTCAGCCTTCTGAAAGATGACCTATTCACTGCCTGCAACAGACTGAAATGACTAGTGCAGGATGGAAGCTGGTAAAGAGTACGTATACATGCGACAAGTATGAGTGAAAAGAAGTAGCTGGCTGTGGGCAGAGAGCTTTTAGTAGTGGGAAGAGGTTTTATTGACTGATCACTCCCACTAGCTGCACAAGGTGTGCCAAAACCACTTGCATCATTGACCACCGTGGAGAGGTTTGGCCTAGAGTACTGCTCAAGTCCATTTTGTGAACGAGTAGTAAAATAAAACAAGAAGCAAAGGACATACCCTAAAGAGGGTATGGGACTGTGCACAAATACGTGATGCCCTACAGGGGTCAGCAGTTAGCAGAGCCCCAAGCACTGTTGTGGTCAGTGTCAGCAGTCAGAAGGCAGTGGTGACAGCTGCCAATCACCTCTGGGATAAGGCAGCTGGTTTTCGGGAGGAAGGCTGCTGAGTGTGTGAGTGCAAGAAGTGGGCTCTGGGCATCACTTGCCCTCAGGACCACAAATGGCCCTGGCCCATTTTATTAAGGAAGAAATCTGCAAAAGAGTAACTCTGACTATTGTTTCTATGATTTATATCTATATTCACTAGAAAACCAGCTGAGACAACTAACTTTTCCTGGAGGCCATTGTAATAGTCCTCACATGGTGGTTACTTCAATCAATACTATGTTTTGCTAGACTTAAACAAGTTAATTAGACATGCATAGTTCTGTAGCCCATTGCCATTTCTGAGCTATCCAATTTCTCTTCAGGTTTTTTTTTTTTATACAGTTGACATCATTTTGTGATAATAATTACTGGATGCATCCCCAAAATTAGCTTAGTACAGTCATCAGGATATTGCAAGTGGCTGTATTTCCTACATTACAATAGCAGAAATTAGCACATAATTAGCCCTTTGAATAGCACAGTAGCAAGTAAGGAAATGATAGTAGAAATGTACAAGTGGGTTTGGTGATGAATGTCTTGGGAAAAAGAACTGAAGCACAAAAAAGAAAAAGGTTCAGCGAGACAAGAGGCATGCCTGCACGGCAGAGTAAGACCCTTCACCTAGTGTCTGCCTACAAGAGTGAGAGGAAGCTTTGGTTCAGCATCTCTGCAGGCACGGTTCATGCTGACTGAAATGGTGATCTTGGTAGCTCAAGTTCAGCATCACTCTAATATGGCTACATATCTTCTGAAGCAGAACAGGTTCAAGCAGAGGACATTTTGTCAGTATCAATTTTCTCTTCCTGATATGTGTAAAAGCAGGAGGTTCAGAAACATGCTACAATTACTGTTCCTTAAATGATGTATGAATGTCTCCACTTGGAGCATGTTGCTAAACTGTACTGAAAGAATAAAAGTTGTCCTAGTAAAACAGTGGGCTCACACACAGTGATTTGGCTGTGTACTTGCAGATAACTCCCTGACAATGTAATTCAACTTGGGTTTGTTGCACATTTGATGTATTTCTCATTTGTTCATGTAATGATTGCTTTTGTGCTAAAGACTGGAAATCATGCTAAATGGAATATAATTATTTTTGGTTTTCCACAACATTAAAATCTTTTGCAAAACAGAAAAAGATCCAGTTCCAGGATTGCGCTAGCTGCTGAACAAAAGAAGGGCACACACAAAACCTGAGAGAATGCTATCCATTTCTTTACAATGAAGAATCAATTGATTTATTTGAAAAAGGGATATGTTTACATCCTCTTCAAAGATAACAAAAAAAATAATAGGATTCTATGAAAAGCTTTTCTTTGTGTTTTCTTTTATTGAGAAAGTGCCTATTATTTGCAAAAAAAAAAAAAAAATCAGGGCAGCTACTTTCTTCACGCATTAGCTAGCAACATTACTACAGATGAAACTGCAAGATGGAGACAGTGGTTTCCCTGATGGTGGGGCAACACACAGACAGGGTCTTCAGAGCAATGTAGAATCCTAAGAGAAGAAAAAAGCACTTTCCTTGCAAGTTTAAGAACAAAGTTGGACATAACTAGTGAATATATATCCCAAGGAATTTATTTTCAAGCATCTGGGAAGGAAGGTTTGCCTGGCTTATGCCACATCCAGTTGTTCACCTTCTTTGTAGTGTAAAAAGGTCAGAGCATGAAGAACAGCAGTTTCATTTGTCATAGCTCCTCAAATGGGAGGCTGCCATGTCCTCTGGAAATGAGAAAGGAGAAGGAGGCACTGCAGCTTCGGGCAGCTGAAGGCCAGCCTTCAGAGGTAGGAGAGCTGGTGCCAGGCCCCTGGGCTTTAAGCCATGTCTGAGCGACTGACTCACAGGATGAAACACGTGGACTTCGGGCTGTGGTCAGAAAGAGCAGAGATCTCTGGATGAAGCAAACTGAATTTCAGCTACATGGTAAATAAAGGAATCTGAGTATTTTCGCTGTGGAATGTAGTAATTATGTTGGATGCTTGTTATGGTTTCTAGTGAGTTTTATCATGTGTCAGGTATAAAGAAATAATGCTACAAATCCCCTGCCATAACTCCATGATGTTATTGCTCATTTATTTGAGATGAACACTGCAACTGCTTTGAGAAGAATGGAAAAAAAAAGGATGACAAAGTGTCAATGTAGATATTTTTATATTGATGCAGTCACAGGAAAATAGAAAGAAAATTTAGCCTCTGTATGGCAAATGATATTTAGGGAAATGAAACTGTAGTGGCACTATAAGACCGTAAAACTGAACATTTATTCCAAGAGCTTCAGGTCTTGAGTTCAAGGAATGTTCATTCTTTACTTCTACCTATCTGCACCTATAAAATCTGTGAATAACAACTGTTTGTGTATTTCAAGGCACTCAAACTAAACACAAAATTTGGTTTCTTAAGTACACCTGAGACAACTGAATGTGCTCAATTTTAATGTAAACAGTACAGCAAAAACATATAAAAAAATCATTTCTAATGATTTCATACCAGTTAGACAAGTTAAAGACAATTACATTTGTTACAAATATGTATCAACTTTAATACTTTCTTTTAAGGTTTAAAAACTACAATACATATTTAAGAATAACATGATTTATATTTTTATATCTTTACAGGTTTTTAAAATGTTAGCTATACAGTTGTCTAAACAGTTACAGAAAAATAATCTCAATCTTTCGAAGAGTAACTTTAATGTGGAATTTATTTATTTTTTATCATATTTAATAAGGATTTCTCTGACATTATATTTGGACACAGATGGGAGATTTTGCATATTTTAGTGATTTATTCAGATATGAAATTGGTAAAAAAAATGAGTATAAATTCAACATGAACAATCAAAATACGGATTTTATCTTCAGTTATCTCTTTTCAGGTGAAAATAACTATCACGTCTTGTGAGACTTGTTCAATGTTGCTGGGGTAATCTTGGAAAACTTGACTTTTCTGATGAAACTTGAAAAATCAGTTTATTTTCTTAATGGAAGACACTTTGGGGTGATCAGGTGACAATGACTGCTTATTTGTGGTTATGTAAAGAAACTTATCATTGGGTTTTGGTCTGTTTTGACTCTCAGTTCCCAACAAAGCATAAGCATACTTGAATGGGAAAGCATTGTTCCAAACCAGTGATATTTATTAATATAATAGCTATAAAATGTTACAAACTTCTCCCTGTCAAGGTATTAGTATCAAATTTAAACAATGGGAGTATATGTGGCAAAAGCACAATTGAAATACACTTCTCACTGAACGCTAAGGTAGCCCTGAACATGTCCCAAAACCAAAAGACATTCATTCTGCCTCTTGTTTCTGGATTTCTTTGAGCTTTAACATCTCTGCTTAATCGTTTGTAAAGCGTGTTCTAAGTTACTTAGATTTAGCATTCAGATGCTGAGCTACTCATCTTTTCACTTACCCTTAGTCATCTTGCTACTTATTACAAATATTGAAATGTCTTGTTAATATTAATAAAGTAGTTGTTTATTTTGACTGTTAAAACTACAGATTAGGTGACAGTGGTATGCCCAGGAAGAAAAATCCATTAAAGATATCTGTTTAAGGGAAAACTGAGTGTAGGATAACAGATCTTCATCTGCATTTTTCATTTTCATCTAGCCATCATTACTTCTTCAGTATAAAGTCTGGGCTTCTCATTTGTCACACTTTTTAACAAGGATAGGAGAGGGATGGAGTAGAACGAATCATTGCAAATTTCTGTCAGCACTTCCCATTACAAAGACCACAGCTAATGCTGCATTTAGCTCCCACTGTGTGCCCCATAAATCTGCCAGAGAAGTCACGGATCCTGCGGAAACACGCAATTCCTATATTGCAGGAATATTTCACAATTTTACTTTGTTCTGTATTACAAAGTAACATTTTCCATAAAGTGTTGTATTGTGGTTTCAAAAGACTATATTATTTTTAAAAATATCTTTTTGGAGAAATCGGAGTTGGAACAGAGTACTGTTTAACTCTTCTGCTAATTTTTTACTGAAACCATCAGAATTTCAGGTTTTTACCACCACCACAAAAAAGGCAATTTGAACTAAAATCAATCCATCAATAGAAGGAAATTTCATTCCTAAGGATTTTTAAAAATAAAGTGTAATCATTAATTGCCTTTATCAGTTACTGTGATACACCGGTAGTAATAGAGCATTACCTAGGCTTTAATGATAGTTTGATACAGAGCATTCTTAAATGCTAATACTATTAGTGCATTCATGAAAGTATGTAAACCTTCCAGAGACAATATATATATAAACGAAAAATTTAAAAGTTTACCTGAGATTACTACTGCAAAATATATATGGAATTCTTTGAAAAGAAATACAAATGCAAGGAACATACTTTTTCAAAGAAAAATGATGTTCAATAAAACTTTCTAAAATTACTATTTATTAAAATCAGTATTTTTAAGTTAAGTGCTGCTTCAGAAGATTATTTGTAATTGGATACATGCAGAAGGTTGTAAGATGATGACAGAATTATTCTGTTGGATCTGATGGTCTCGTATTGCCATTGCCACTAGTGAGAACAAAAGAGAAAGAGGTGCTGAATCACTCTGTGGGACAAGTGCAGATTCCTGAAGTCCACGATTTTAATCTTTACTCACTTTCTAAGGGGATCATAACAGAAGAGAAGGTGCTAAGAAGACTAGACTTTTAAAATTAGATGCACATGGGAGGTGAACATATGGAGTTGTTTAATACAAAATTCACAGTGTGCTTTAAGAAACTCCTCCAAAAAATACCACAGCTAGTGTGAGAAATTTGTGCTATTTGAAAAGACTTCTTCAGATAAGTGCTTCTTTTGTAGCTTGGAGAACATACTGTAGGTGCACTCAAAAAACTCTTCCATCTGTAAAATTGTTTGTGCACAGAGAAGATTGTATAAAAGGAGATAACACTGACCTTTTATTTTGCTTATAGCCTACAGACCCCAGTCGTCATTGTATAAATTAAGTACGTGAAAAGTGGTGCCCCACTCATACATGACTGGATTTTGTGTGTTGCATCCGTTATGTTACCGTTTAGAGCCATTGATCGTCCCTTAATTTTGAGTCAATGTCAGTAGAGATTTGAGTTTGAAATTTTTCACGTAGGCTCCATTGTCAAGGTAAATATCAGTGGTATATGAGAAGATGTGGCAGGGGATTATGTGTGAGGGATCTTTTGCTGTGCAGTTTCATCTGGCTTCATATTCACTGATCACTGGTCAAATGAAGAGTTACTTAAGATTCCTACAAAGTTTTGCCAGAATGGGTGGAAATCGAGGTTTTTTGGCTATAAGTGGTAGTTATCAGCCACTCTTTTGCTAAAGACCTTTCCACTAATTTTCTTCCATGCTCTGGTTATTAACATTATTCAATATTTTGTTTTCTTTTCAAAGAGTCTTTTCAGATGCGACATGTGATAGCCTAAGTTTAAGGAGGACATTTTCAAATAGCCTTTTAAAATGAATACAGAATGCTTTGTTTGACTCTGTTGCATAGAGTCTTATAATTCATCGCGACTGCAAACAAAATGCTGGATTCAAGTGAGATGTGTATTTAGACATATTTGTATCAGAAATTTCACAGGAAAAAAAGGTCCTTCAATTTCATACTGACTAGAAATGAAAAAAAGTTTTTGTAGTACCTACTCTTCAGTTGAAGCTGTGTTATCTCATCTGTCCAGTGACAACCTGACCGTAAATTATCTTCTACGATGTAGAACTCAGTGAAGCTTATTTTCCTATTTTCGTCATGTTTACTTATTTGCTAAGTATAAGGCTTAAAGTATGTTAAGGAAGAAAATAATGTCAAATCATACGAATCGTAAGAATGATCTTGCCTCTGTTCTCTGACTCTCTCTCACACACAGACACAAGACCTTGAATGTGTTCCAGTTCCGGTGAAGTAGTTAAAAAATGGGAATGCTAAATAAATTTAACTCTGGAGTTAAAGCTAATGAGCAATCAGAATATTTTTAGGACTGAATATAATTGTGAACATCTTTGTAACTTCTTTGACTTCAAAACCAGAATTGCATGAAAAGCTTCTAGCAGGAAACAACCATAACACTGGGAAAACCTGAAAAACACTATGCCATACAAGGGCTGGAGCACCTCTCCTATGAGGATGGGCTGAGAGAGTTGGGCTTGTTCAGCCTGGTGAAGAGAAGGCTGTGGGGACACCTGATTGCAGCCTTTCAGTACTTAAAGGGAGCCTATAGGAAAGATGGGGACAATCTTTTTAGCAGAGAGAGCAGTGACAGGACGAGGGGTAACGGTTTTAAACCTAAAACAGGGTAGGTTTAGGCTGGATACAAGGAAGAAATTCTTTACAATGAGGGTGGTGAAACACTGGAACGGGTTGCCCAGAGAGGTAGTGGAGGCCCCATCCCTGGAAACATTCAAGACC
>Ga0065711_1005997_pt1 | contig 18590 bp, 6 predicted proteins | sample Hoacrofraction12_FD_59098 | JGI IMG/M metagenome (GOLD analysis project Ga0065711, IMG submission 59098) | Hoatzin crop microbial communities from Cojedes, Venezuela - Epithelial fraction 12 v2 (version 2) | ecosystem: Host-associated > Birds > Digestive system > Esophagus > Crop | place...
CCCCCCCCAAATCCACTGATGCAACTGCACATACCCACCCAGCTGCACACATCCTGAGTACGAAACACAAAGTTACGCTCTAGCGTTAAGTCTCTACACAGAGAGTTTTGCTTGGATTAAGATTTCGAAATTGAGCTCATAATAAGATATGCCATGAAACCTCAAACAACCCTCCTCCCCCAGGGATATTTATCTTACACATTTAATTGCCCAGTAAAACAAATTCTGTATGTGTACACTTGTATGGGAAGGATTTTGATCTGGTGATTTTGGTGTATCTTCTGATCTGCAGCAGCTTAGAACGAGTCTGTACTAACATCCTTAGAAACTGTGGAGAAGCAGAAACTGTGCCCCGCTAAATAACGTCTATTCAGCTGCTAAATATTTACACATAGGCAAGAATGAGCTTTCCTTGTAACGCTATCTCTCAGCTACACGTTAGAATTCAAGAAAAAAAACAAATGCGAGTCATTTAAGCATAGGCCAATTCCCTGCTTTTGCTAAAGCAAATAACAGAGCTCCGCTGACTTGCGTGGGGCAGAACAGGGCTCCTTCGTCTTACCTTCATGTCATATTAACATGGTCGGTTTTATAAAGACTTCCTTCTCAAAGCACTCGCTACTGTACAATAAGTCTCAGGAAACCCTCGAGAGGTGCACTGTTACTAGTTTATCTGCTTTACAGATAAGTAAACTGATGCGAGGGGAAGATAAGGAATTTCCCCAAGGTCTTGCAGCTGGTTTCCTGGAGACAAGGGAAGGAAAGGAAACCAAGAATTGGGACTGAGCTGACCACCAGACCGGTATCTGCTCCTCCTACTGCTGGTGACAATATGTCCCATAGCCAGGAAAGAGCTAGCAGTGGGTGATCAGGACCTCTATATAAACAGGTTGTTTCCAGTCAAAGAGCTTAACTGTGTTCTTTGGTAGCTAAACTTGGGCACCCACATTTGAAATCCTCAGCTTCTCTAACGATACTGTGGTGTTGCGTCCATCCTAGCGTGATACGATGCATTGGAAGTGGAACTTCTGTCTTTAGGGCGTTGAATAAAATACCCTAATAATTCCAAGACAGACATGTTTAAAAAACAAAGCCTGGTATTACCCACAGCAGAGTTTAAATAAAGCCTACTTTGATATGCCTATGCTAACATTAGAACTGCTGTCTGCAACGCATCTATTTTAAAGCATTGAATAATTACAAAAAGCCATATTACTGGAAAATGACTGTTGGAGGCTCTGATATCCAAAACAATATTAATCTGCACAAAAAAAAAACCCTTAGCGATCTTTTTTAACGAGAAACTTCCAAGGCTGTAGTCTTTAATCTAGCCCAGCTTGCACGCAGCTGCAATGCATTTAGCCTTCAACATTGGCTCTAGCCGTTGTCCCAGCGCATGCCTACACCCCACGACACTTTATGGTATTAAAAGCAATGCTGTATGGCTGGAGCAACTTGTCACCAAGATACATCACGCGGTGAAGAGCAAAACAAAACACAACAGTGAACAACATGGCTTTCTTTTTTCCATGGATGGGTCTAGTTTGCTTGGCTCCGTTGTGTTTACGTGGCCTTCTGTACCAGCATGCGTTGCCCGTCTCCCTGACAGCTGTGGAGTAAAACCCCTGGGCGCGAGTGAAAGAACAGGCCATGCACTGGACGACCTGGTGTAATCGCTCCGTGTAGCCACCGAAGGAACACCAGCCCGCTACGTGTATGATCGAACGGCAGCCAGGAGCTGACGTAATCGCTCCTACGCCAGCCAGCCGCCTCCCTATGTCAAAGGGAAAGGAGGGTGCGGTTGGAGGATGGAGGTTAGGGCTGACGTGCACCCCGCGTTACGGCCGTCCTGGGGGTTTTCACCTGGGTGCCCGTCACAGCGGCTGTAGACACCACCGCTCCAGATCCAACTCACAAGGACAAACCCACCGGGCAGAGATCCAGGCTGTCACCATCACACCCAGGAAAGCAAACAGTTAATCGGACTCTGGACAGCAAACTTTTCATTTTCCAAAGGGCGGTATCTCCGCATTGACACCTTGGAGCTTTTCCAGATTTAGCTGGGAAGGTTGTTTGGGGGCTGAGCAAGAAGCAGCAAGCGACGCACCGGCCCTCCACAGGAGTCAGGCCCCCACAGCCGAGCCCACGCCGTCCCGGCTTCCGCAGCTCCGTGGGACTCCCGTGGGAGAGCCGCCGGGGTTGCCAGCAGCCACCCAGCCTGTTTCCACCGGGCAGGTTTCAGCGATTGCGAAGCCCCAGCGCGTTTGCAAACGCAATCAGGCCCGAGCTGATGAGCTGCTCCCGCAACATCTCCCCCAGCTCCGGAGCAGAGCCCTCCGCTTCAGGGGTGAGGAGCCTGCCCAGAAAGGAGCCGAAAAGGCTCGGGCTTGGGTTTCTTTTCCCAAGCCTTTGGCGCCCCTGTGTGTCTCCTTTTTGGGAAATTCAGCGGCAGAACAACCCCAGACTTCTCCGACTCGGCGCCAGGAACAACGCGCTTGAGCGTGGGAGAGTTCTGTGAGGGCAGCCTGGACAACGCTGCCCGACAGCCTGACCCTAACTTGAGCCGTGCGATTTCCCCCTCCTGACCCATCCTCCTGTTAGGTGCCGGAATTGCCCTCTTTGGTAACTTCACCCGAAGTGACTCGTGTGTTTAAAGAGCCACTTCCCAGAGTCACGACAATTATCATCATCTTTTCCACAACCCTGTCTCTCCCAGTAGGCACGAGGTGCAGGTTGCAAAGAGCCTTAAAGAAAAGGACTAAAAATAAAGCGTTTGAAGTATCTCAGGCTCTCACAGGGTCAGATTTACAACTTGGACAAGGCAATACCATGCTTGTGGGAAATACATGTCTGTACCTCTGCATCAGGTTGCGGTATGAGCCACTGTGTTCTTCAAAGGCGAAGGCAGAAGCAAATTCAGCGTAAAAGCTTCACAAAATCCTAAGAGGACCTGTAAACATTTTTCTGTGAGTTAGGTGGCATTATTTATCCTGTAGCTTCAAGGTAACTGGGACACAAAGGAATGAAGTGAGTTGCCTAAGGGTACAGGGACGTGGTGAGACAGCTGGATAAAGTGGAAGGAGACCGAGCCAGCCAGAGTTCTGGTAAAATTCACTGTGTCGGAGGTCCTGGTATAAACGGGCTTGGCAGAACTGAGTCTTCCAAGTCTTTGCCCCCCTTTCCTGTCTTCCAGCCGTCAGTACTTATTTCAAAACATGTAAGAGATGTGCACATCCGAGGGGTGCGGCATTTATTTGGGGCTATTCAGAAAACACACACACTCTGCAAAGTGTCACTGGAAAAATATGGCATGCAAACACAGGCAGGCTATCACTTGCCCCAGAATCAGCATCACCTGCTTCACACTTAACCTCGCTAACCTGCAACGAGCCCTCCTCTCCTGACTACTGTCTCGCCCTTCCCCGCCTGTAGACAGATGGCCCCAGCTGTAGGCGATGTAGATGCAGGCCTGCCCTGCCTGTATTTATAGGTGGGTGGTTACCCTGCCTTTGTTTCCCACCTGGAGTGATCATTACTCCTTTCACCAGCTCTTCCACCACAGCCTCCCTTGTCACAGGAAAATCTGGCCCCTAAGGCCACAGCTCCCCACAGCAGGGGAAGCTGTTCCCAAAGGCATCTCTCACCTCCCTCTCCCTGATTTCTTGGTCTTTTCCCACCTTTTCTCCTTCCTCTCCCACAGTATCGGGCTTCCCCACCACAGCTCTTGGTAAAGCACGCTGCTGAAGTCAGCCAGGATGGGGGTGTTTAACTGAGGGGACTTGCCCCGGGGTAAGGACCCAAGACATCTGCCTGGCTGCCCACCTCCCTGCTGCACATGGGCATGCCTTAACCCCTGCCCAGTCTCGCAATCTGCTACAGGTTTCAGAACTCGTGAATAAGCTACTTCTCAATATTCTTTGAGACCCACTGAGGACCCAACCTGAGCTTTGTCATAGTCCTGTGTTCATTCCCAGGAAAAAAGCCTTTCCCAGTGATCTTGGGAATCTCGCTCCCGGCAGCACGAACAGTGGGGAGGATGGTCTTCATCTCAACAGGGTCAAGCTGTTTTGCTTGCCTCCATTTTGTGCTCTTTCTGCACAGAGGGAAAGCGGTGCTGCTTCATTTTGGAAGGCCAGCGTCGGCTGCAAAAAAACTGGTGGCTAATCGAGGGGGCGAGCGTGGGATCAAACTCCACCCTGCAATCATATGACATTGATTTCCAGTGCACTTTCTATATTTTTCCCTTACAACAGGGCCCATTAGCTAAATAGAGGATCTATCCCACTTGTCAGGGAGCACAGCACAAACACTGCTCCTAAGGGCTGTAAGCCCCCACTGCCTACACTAATGGGTCATGTGTTGGCTTGACCCAGTTTACAGGCTGTTGATTGAGCATAAGAACTTCAAGCAGGAACAAAAAATTGTCCCATAAATAGGCTGTCTGCATTTTAAACTAAATTAGCCCCACAGTGAACGGCCTTCTCTACTGAGTTACAGCATGACTGAGCTCGCGTTGGGGATTGAAAGGGATTCATGTGGCTGGTTAAGAACAGCATTATTAAGATTATTACTGGGGGCTGGATCAGGCCCAATACGAATGCAATTATTCAGGACCTTTGAGCTACAATTACGTGTGACAGAAGAAGCCTAAGTAGCTGATGGCAGAGAGTATGTGGCCTTTGCGGCCGTGAAACTCCTATACAAGAAGACAAGGCTTAGGGCACTGACAGACGGGTTGTGGTGAAGCTTGCTGTGCTGGTTGAAGATGTTTCCATCTCCAGCCGCTCACTCCAATAAACGAATTGGCAGAAGGGAATTGGTTCCTGAGCCTCAGTTGCTCTGGGGAGAAGCTCAGCACCTCGGGCTGTGGTTTCACACCACGCAGAGTTCAATGACAATAGCAGCCTTGAGGGATTCACACCCTCTTCCTCAGCCTCCTGTCAGCTTTTTGCAGACCTGCTGGACTGATTCAGTTCATTAAAGAAAAAAAAAGAGAGAGAGGGGAGGGGGGATTTACCTCTCCTCCAAATTTAAGCAGATCAATTCCTGACCGTAGTCTGGCCCAAGCTCTCCAGCCCATGCATCTGAAGGTGTAGGATGGGGACAACCACCAATGTGGGAACCAGGGCCTTACCTTCAACTGCTGCTGAGGGTGTTTGTCTCCTGCCTCCCGCCCATTCCTGTGCCCGAGTGACGGCTTGGCTCCTGCCGGAGGGGCTGCCCGCAGCCCTCCCGGAGGATGGGAGCACTCGCCCTCGCAGGCAGTCTCTTCTAGCTGGACTGTCCCAGTGAGGAGACAGAGAGAAGGTATGAAACCAGTGTGGAAAAGAGTGTTTGGAACAGCCTGAATTTTTGCGTGTGCTTTCATCTCCCAAGTTTGTCCCAGCCGGTTTACGCACAGCAGAAAACACTACCTCTTTATAATGGGTGACTACCTACGATTTATTGGAACTGAGCTGTTGCTAAACACATGGAGTAGCGCTGTATTAACACATTGTAAAAGGCTGTTTGATCACCATGGGATTCCAGATGAGCTAACAACAGAAAATAAGCCGTGATTCACAAATGACTCATTTCAGCATTCCTCTTTGATGCAGCAGTTCAAGCAAGCCCTGTCTATGCACATTCAAATGAGTTCACTTGAATAGTCATTAAGCCCAGCAATGCCATGCTTACAAAGTCGTTTTTACAAAGTCTAAGTACAGTTTTTAAGTATAAAAATTGGGCAATTTCTAGCAAGCCATGCCCACACGTGACTCTCGGTCACTCCAGCCGGCAACCCCTTCCTACGCTTAAAACCTCGACACCAAAAATGGTTCTCCGCGCTTCCTCCAAATCCGGGGGTCCTTGAGAAATCACTCCCTGGGAGCCGTCCGTCTCCTGTCAGGTTGGAAGTGACAGCGAAGGGTGCGATGTCCCAGCCGGACGCGTTTCCCAACACTCGGCGCGACGGTGCCCGCTCTTGCCTTGGCGCTGCCAACCCTCCTCTTCCTCCTCTTCCTCCCCCTTCCCCCGGTCTCCGCTGCCGGCCGCGAAACCCCGGCGATACTTTAGTCAGCATTGCCATCCAGCGGCACAGGGGACAAATGACAGCGGGGAGGCCGGCGGGTAGGAGGGGGGACCTTCCTTAGATCCACGGCCACAGCCGGTGGCCATGCTGGGCAGGTTGGTCCAAACTCGGGCCGCAACCCGGTGCTTGGATTTAATATATCATTTATTGATAGCTCGCAACGCCGCTGCTCAGCACCAGCTTGCTGCTCACCAGGGTGTTGCGGAGAAGGCGGTGAACGTTTAACGGGACCGGGGGATGGCGTGGTAACTGACGGGTACCTGGCCCACTCTGGAGAATGGCTGCCAGTGGGTCCTAAATCCTGCCTGGATTTGGAGTGGTTTGTTGGTTGGTTGGTTGGTTTTCCCTCTCTGTTATGAATTCTTCGGCGCTTTAGTGGGCAGGACTTTGCTTTATTATCACAGAACCACAGAATGTTAGGGGTTGGAAGGAACCTCTGTGGATCATCTAGTCCAACCCCCCTGCTGAAGCAGGGTCACCTACAGCAGGCTGCACAGGACCTTGTCCAGGCAGGTCTTGAATATCACCAGAGAAGGAGAATCCACAGCCCCTTTGGGCAGCTCGTTCCAGTGCTCCATCACCCTCAGGGTGAAGAAGTTCTTCCTCATGTTCAGACGGAACTTCCTGTGCTTCAGTTTGTGCCCATTGCCCCTTGTCCTGTTGCTGGGCACCACTGAAAAGAGTCTGGCCTCATCCACCTGACACGCACCCTTAAGATATTTATAAGCATTTCTAGGAACCCCTCTCAGCCTTCTCTTCTCCAGGCTGAACAAGCCCAGCTCCCTCAGTCTTTCCCCATAGGACAGATGCTCCAGTCCCCTCATCATCCTCGTAGCCCTCCACTGGACTCTCTCCAGTAGTTGCTCATCTTTCTTGAACTGGTGAGCCCAGAACTGGACGCAGCACTCCATTTGCTCTGCAGACTGCAGAGCTGAGTATATTGCTCATTAAATGGTCTCCTGAATGCACTCATTTGGCCACAGAATTTTTTTTCTGAGATGCTGCTAGCCAGGATGCTCCCCAAAACCTAAAACATCAAGTAAGCAGCGCAGAACACTCTTGGGAAAAATAATCTGTTAAAATAAGTAGTCTTTTCCCCCAGAAAACTTGCAATATTTACATCAATCTGGTCTGGGCTTTGGAACATTTCTATCACTCACCTGCTCTTTATGGTTTGGCTGTGCTGCCATTTCTTGTTGCCCAGATGGAAACCCTCTGAATCAGCTGGGTTGCAAAGGACCGAAACCCAACCCAAAGTGTAGTCGGTTGAACTCAGCATTACACAAGTATGAACAAAGGAGGCCATAACAGTAATTTTCCACAACTGTAATTGGACCAAAAAATCCACCAGAAACCAACTACTTGGCTTTAAGTGGTTGCATAAGGAGAATCAAAAGGATTGTTTTCTTTTTGCAGAAGCTGGGTAGACGGGACAGCACAGAGGTTACTCTGGAAGCCCCAGTAGAGCTGCTGGCCTTGCACTGTGAGGCAGGTCCTGCTGCTGCAGTGGAGATCATCACCGCAGGACAGAAGATGCTGGCTGGTGAACGCCAAGGACAGACTGCTTGGGGACAGTACGGTGGCCTGCAACAGCTTTGTCACAAAGAGCTGATGTGTGACCACAGTGCCTATGCAACTGAAACCAGGGTGGAATACGTGACGCTTAAGACCAGGTTGCCAAGAGGAAGAGGACCATCCTCCTGGTGTCCCTGTGGAAGCAGTCAGTTCCCAGCTGGAAGTGAGAACCTGCAGAGGCTTCAGCCATATCTGCCCAAATGGCTGTGTAGTTTTCCTCTGACAGACATTGGTGTGGCAACAGCAGGACTGGCTGAAGGAAGAGAGAGGAAGAACCCACCTTTGCAAAGCAAAGGTGAAGCAGGGGGTCATTGTCCGGCACGTCGTGGTTTTAGGCCCAGTCAAACAGGATGTAAAACACCACAAATTTTATTCTGTACACACAGCGGCATCGCTAGAGCTCAGTCCCTGAGCAGGCTGGATATTAAATTGATCAAACTGGTAATGAAAGTGGGAATTACTCCATCTCAGCTGACACAAGGCAGGTGACCTTATTAAAAAATATGCCAGTGTATTTAATGGGGTAGGGCAGTTTCCTGGGGAATTCATGATTAATGTGGCTATAACTCTGGAGATTCCACAGCTAATGCCCCTGGAAAAAGTCTTACTTCCATGATGAGTTGGCCTGGCTGAAATTTTTGAGATGGGGCTCTCTGAATACAGGCACACGAATTCAGACACCATTTTCTGGCAGAGAAGCCAAGTCACTCAAGAACTGTTGCACTGACAGAGGACATGGTGGCCTCAAGCTGGGTGCAGCAAGCTTGGCGTGCAGGAAATCTCAGATCCTGCTGAACGATGTGACGTGCCTCTCTGGTGCGTTCAGGCTAACCACTGGGAGCAGCTCGAACTCCCACACGGTTTAGGTATCACGGAAGAAACAGCAGCCACTGAGACAGTGACTGCTTGTAATGTCCTCAGCAAGACCTGACTTGGAGAAACCTCAGTGTCTACTGACAACCAACGGCCTAGAGCAGGGCAGCGTTTGCAGCTGTCTTGAGCTATCTGTACGTATACGAAAAGGATCTGAGAGTGAGAAAAGCAACTGTGTGAGCACCTCTGAGAAGCATCAGGAACTTAAGAGGGTGATAACATTGCAGCCCAGTATCGTGTTCCCAGCAGGTGCCAGAAGTCCAGGGCTATGTAAGAGCAAAGGAGCAGGGCAAGCGAACGTGGCACTTCTCCTGACACCCTTCCAGCCTCCAATCATTTGCAGACCAGGGTCTTCCTGAGATGAACATGGTTGCTGTGTGTCCAGGAATGGTCCTCTGTCTCATGAACTTACCCAGCCATTTTTTGAACAGAGACCACGGAGAGATGGAGTGTGGAAAAGAGGCCTTTGTGCACATTCTTTGCAAATAGAAAGAAGTATAGCAAAAACTAACCTAAAGATAGGCTTAGGGGTCCATGCCAGGGAGCATTCTCAGTGTGAGCAACAGGCAAGAAGCTGTAAGTAGTTCCCAAACAGAGAAATTGAGCCAAACTTGCAGAAGAGAAACAGATACTCGCAGAACTTCGAGACTGCAGAGTCGAATTGGAGTTCAAGGCAGGATCCAGGCATGCTGCAAAAGGGAAGTCCAAGAAAGCACTGTGTAATAACCCATCGCAGGACGGAAAACCCATGCCAGAGTAGCAGCTCCCACTTACATACGGTAACTGGGGAATCCGGTAAGAAAATGCTGGCCTGGGAGAAGTGATTTAGCAGGAAGGCACCAGACAAGATGAGGCTGGCTGCAGGAGCTGAGCAACGCAATGTTGTGCAAGGCAGGAGATTTCCAGTAGTTTTCCAGCCTCTTTACAACCTTCCAGCAACCCAATATGGGGAGACTAGACTGTCCCAGCTTTGGTAATGCCATCGGGGTCTGCCTTCGATCCGTGGAGATTGGTGATTGCAGCCTTCCCATAAGAGAGCCATAAAAAGTTTTTGCATAAGCTGTAGAACAAGGGACCAGAATATAAGCGTGAGCCTCCACCCAAAGCAAAAGCAAATAGGAAGGTGCCTGGCAGTTTGAAACACCTGGGAGCATAGTTTGGGGCTTTCGCTGGGCGTTGTTTTGGGTGTACGTACATCAGCAACTCTAGAAGATCATCAGGAAAAAGACACAGAGATGGACATGAAAACTTGATAACCTGAGGCTGGCTTAATTGGTGTGGATGGCAAGGACAGAGGAAAAAGAAGACTGCCTTCACAGTACGACAGTGGCAATTTTACACACAAGATTGGGTCTTCCGCAGTGTGAGGCAGACGGATCACCAACATGGATTGCTTTGCCCAGCCTGCTGGGTATACAAAGAGGAGACTGTGGCATACAGTAAAGCCTCCAGAGGGAAAACGAGGCAATGGAAGCTGAAAATCTTCAGCTAAACCTTAAGAAAAATGTTGTACTTCAGGCTACAAAAGGCAGCACTTCTGCTGGTGGGAAGAAAACCTCAGCTGCGCAGCACCGGCCAACTTCTTCCCCAGTCTTGCAGCCAGTGCCTGTCACTGGTCACTTCTGCCAGTGGCTTGTTACTACTCACTGAGAACCTGGCAGGCTCTAATGGTCATCATCTCCCGAGCAGATCTGGAGCCCTACAAACCAGTTGGCACCTCACCGCTGCTTGCAGCCTGGTGGGGTGGGAAAGAGCTTTTTTCAAGGCAAGTCCTGGCTTGGTTCTACCTAAACCTAATAAAAAGTCTTTCTCAGGCAGGAAGACAGATACCTACCACAGCCTCTGAAAGAGGATCCTGATAATTCACTGAAAGAAAACTAAGCAAAGAGGTGGAATAGGCATCAAGATAATTTGTGTTACCATGAGAAAAGACATGAGAGATGAAATAACTGTCAATAGGTAAACAGTTAAAGACTTAACATTTATTAATTGATTTTTCTTCATGCTTAGGATGAATCACAAAATCATCGTACAAATGCTTTTTCCTTCCAGAATGGTCCAGAGCTATGCTGAACTTACCAAAACTGCAAAGACCAATGATAATTAGCAGAGACGATGAGCTTATTTCTAAATGATAACAAATTACTTTTATTACAGTTTCTGGGTGTAATAGGACCCCCATTGCAGCTACAGCCAAGCTAGGTGATACTGCAGTACAGATAATCAGAGGAAAGACAGCTGGAAAAGACCTAGAAAATTACTAGGTCTGGACCAGTATGACCTGCAAAACTGCTGAAAAAGCTAAGCCTAACCTGCCTCTGAAAACCATCAGTGGGAAAATTCCAGCCTCTCCAGACAATCTAATCCACATTTAACTGTTTATCACTACAAAGCTTCCCTAATGTCTGATCTTCATCTCTGCTGATGCTATCTAAGATGATTAGTTCTCGTCCTATGCACAGAGAACATGGAGAATCAGCTACTCCCTTCCTATTTGCATCAGGATTTGCTTCTGGTTTTCCTTTTTTGCATATTTGAAGACTTTCTGCCTATTTCCTTTTTTTTAATGACAAAATAACCATATCTATTTTTAATTCATTCCTGACAGGTGATGCATTCTAGATCCCTATGGACTCTCCAATCATTTTATACCTGGCAACAAATCGTACTGCCAGAATAAAGAGCGTGCTAATGCTAAACATTTAGTGGAACCAAGAAGGGAGCGATCCATGCAGCTGCTTTCTCTCTGGCCTATCCAGACACCCGTACAGCAGGCAAGGCAGTGGTTAGCCTAGCTGGGCAGAGCTGGTCTCTCCTTCTGCTTGGGCACCTGCAGTTGGGAACTGGCCCTTGGCCACGCAGAGCCCTGACTGCAGGGACACTGCCCTGACCTGGCACCTCTCAGGGTCTGACACCAGCTGCCCCGCTTCGCACACTGAAGGGAACACCTCGGGGTCATGTCTGTAAAGTTAGCAAGCGCCCAAACATTTGCAAAATCCAGCGTAAGCTACCTTTGGACACTCACCCAGTGCAAATAATAGCTGCTTGTGTACATTTACTGTACACTAATGCATGCATTAATCTGTAGTGAGAAAACACATCGCTTTCCGTGCCTTGACTACACCAGTGTCACTTGTGAAATGCAGTCATATTTAACAGAAGAAAACCAACTTCATCACCACAGCCTGCCTGTCCTCTATTAGGACTTGTTTAATTACGTCTTGCTTTCTCTGCACAGGAGGATAAGTGAGCAGGGAAGAGAGTGCTGTGCTGTTGCTCCTGAGCAGCTGAGGAGGAGTAGTTTGCACAGAGGTAAGTACGCATCCCTGTTGGCAATCAGCTGGAGAAGGGAGCAGTAAGAGTGGATCAGTAGCAAGTCTGACTTGCAAAATGCGCTCTGCTAGAGACTGGGCAGCTTACCCATTCCTGACTCCTTTACGTCTAGGAGTCTGCCATACATTCAGACAAGCAGTGAAGCTCCCACAGCGTAAGAGGCTCAGCATCTAGAGCTTGAGAACATGGCAAGACAAAAGGGGATGGGATGATGTGCTGCCCGATCCCCGCTGTTTGTGCAGACAGATGTGCTCACTGGCTGCGCACGATTAGGTTACTCGATTATTTTACTGGACCGTGTGAGCTGAGCTAGCATTTGCCTTGATGTGTTGTTTCATCTCTCCTCCCATTTGCTGCAAGTGCCGCTGCGTTGTGAGTGTCCAGCGTCAGTGGGTCTGCCTGGCAGCTCCTGGTTCAGGTAGGCTTGTATTTTCTTCTCTTTGAATAGCCAGATTATGGCTGGCTGGGAAGTGCAGGAATGCCAGGGGCTGCTCTAAACAAGCAAATAGGGAGGGCAGAAGAGAACAGGTAGGAATAAATTCTAACTGCTCTTGTGCAAAGACTGCTTTCTCTTTCCTGTGTTATACAGCACGTATACACCCTCCAGCTCAGGCAGGGCACGCGAGTAAGGCATGTGTTAGGGAAGATTGCTTCCAGGCAGGGCTGATCCAATAGGAGAGTGTTGGGGAGACCGTGCACCTTGCATGGCATCCCAGGGCAGCAAAAGACCAAGGCAGATTCATCTTCACGCAAGAAGGCGTGAGGGAGGAGGAGATCCTTTGCTTGGGCACAAAACAGTGGACTGTGGCTACCTGTATTTCCTAATCAGAAAAAACATACTGAGGAGAAACTGTTGGCTCGCAACGGCCTTGCTGTGATTTTAACAGTGGTGCCAATTCAAACTGCCAGCTTTGCATGCGAGGGTCATGAAAAGGAATGTCATGATACAGATGGGTTTGTCCTAACAATAGGATAGAAAATGCCAAGTGACTCCAAATGGGCGTGAAATGTATCACATTCGTCACTGCTGACCAAGGCTAAACAGGAACTCAAAACCGATGTGCAAAGCCTGTGCATCTTGCTTTTTAATTAGCTAACAAATTAGCTGAAACCAATTACCTATATTGATTAAGACCAGGAGCAGTTTACTGAGTATTAACTATATTCCTAAAATAATATCCTTGTTGTCTGGAAAGGTCTGTTCCCATGCAGCCACAGGGCAGCCATTTCAATTGCTAATCCTGCTGGGGAGTGTGTTTCCACCACGGGAGCCACACCAAAAGCTCCTCTCGTGCTAAAACGAGAATTGCTACAATGCAGGTCCAGGGAACAATAAAAAGGAACTGCACTGCAAGTGTCAGTCAGCAGCAGTTTTAGTTCTGCCAGCACAGAGCCCTCTTCTGCAGCATCTGTCAAATAGCATGGTAAGTTTGATCTTCTGTTCTCTTTTTGTCCAGTAACTCTGTTTGTGCACCCAAAATATGCTGAGGTCAAATAAAATCCACAAGAGAAGCCACGCACATCGTGAGGTCTGCTGCCACCTTGCTGCTCTTTCACTGACCTTTGCCACAATATCACTCAGATTTAAGTCTAGATTTGGCTCCTTCCTGCATCTGAACTTCAGATGAGCCTGTAAAATTGACAGCTCACTGACACCTGCGAAAGAGTTTTTCCACTGATGTGGCTTGTGTGACTCGTACACTCTATTTCTTTGTTTCCCTGCTCTTTTTATTTTGTCCGTGTGTGATTTCTGCCTATAATCCCAGGCACGAATCTTACTTCAGAAAGATCAGCACAAGGTATAATAGCTAGTTAAAAAAGCAAAAAAAATTTTTTTGAGAGATTGGTTTTCCAAAGCAACCATCTGCGTGCATGCCTTCAGGTTTTTAAATACTAACCATGCAGGAGAATCGAGGCACCGGGATCAAGAAGTAGCACCAAGCAGGCAGCCTTCCTTACCCGAAGGCTGGCAGTGCCAAAGGATCACAGTGAGTCGGGATTGCTGCCAGGGTGGTGGCAGCAAAGTCTGTGCAAGTGTCCTGTCCCACTCGGAGGGCTCAGGGGAGATGATCTTTTAGACAGTCTGTTGCAGTACACGGGAGTCATGACAGTGACTCAGGAGGGACAGGGAGGACTCCAACACCCTGTTTTTCTCAGCGAACCCCAGGGTGGGAGTCACGACAGCAGCCCCTAAATGCTCGAAATGAGCTTCATTTAAGGTTGACTTACAACACAAGTGTGGCTAATCTTGGCGTAGCAGATGCTTTGAATAAAAAGCTTGACATTTCACAACCATAACAAGATACTTCCAACAATAAGGTGGGAGGAAGACAAGAAATAGGAAAGGGAAAGAGAAAAGAGAGAGAAAAGGAGAGGTTAAGTATCATCACACTTGGATCCAGCGAAGCTTCTTGACAGCAGAACCTCGGTAGTGTCACCAAAAATCCGGGAATAAAACCTCGTAACACCAATGTAGTGTTAAAAGGCAGGCATTCTTTATTGCGGCGCCGGGTGCACAGGGGATAATTCCACCGAACGTGCATACCTCATACTTTTTCCGTGCAGTTTATATAGATCAAAATATACATATTTATTAGGTTACATAACTTATCCCTTTCATATTAAAATCAGTTCCAAGAAGTCATTTCCAAATACTCCTCCCAGCTGTGCTTGCGCAGTGCCTCCTAGTGGTGGTCATCGGGAGTCCCAAGATGAAGGCTCATCCTCTTCATCACAGTGTTTGTTGATTGACTTTTGTTTCTGCGCAAACTCAGTTCTCTTCTGGCTCCCATCCACACAGCAGGGTCGTCTTGACCGGTTCTATGCGACTTTTAGCCCCTATCAAAAACTAACCCCTTTGTATGGAGATGTAAGACTCTCTGCTTTAGTTAATTTACACAATAGATAGGTACCACAAATGCACCTGCCACTATTGGGTAATGCTATTTCTATTAAAAATCCCCTTCACTACTATTGTTTAACATTAATGGTTACCTAGAGACTAGACCCTCTGTTCCCAGACCTAATGTCCACGTGGGTAGGGCTATACCAGGAACATAGCAGCACTGTTCATGTTTATGGTTAACTGATTCTATCTCCCTGGTTACAGTAGCAGTGGTCTAGACTCCTCGGGTGGTGGGCGCATGCCTGGCACTGGTTCCCCTCTCCCTTTTGTACCACCCTCCAAAAGCTCTGAGCGCACGCGCTGTGGGGTTTTTCTCGAAGGTTCGGGGCGGGGGGAGGAGGGGGGAGCATGAGGGGTGGGTCGCTAGAGTCCTGCCATCCTATTTAACTCGTCTAATTTGTGGTGAGGCTTCTGAGGCACAACTGCTAGATGGTTTCTCGGTAACATGCAGCTGCTAGAAAGCCTCTCAGAAACAGTTCACTGCCCTGCCTCCGCAGAGCACCTCCTGTGTGGGCTGCTTGCGGCTGCCTGCCTGGTCGGTTGAGACAAGACTCTTGCCGGTGTCTGACAGCTTCTCGGTCTCTCTCACAGTAAGAAAAAAACAACCCCAAAGAAAAGTTAAATCTTGCATTGCACTCCTATGATGAGCAGGCCTATCTCTTGTTTTCTGCATGTAGCTTACTCGTTTGCTGCAGACCATAGTAGTAATGCAAACTTCAACACCTAAGAGAAAACAGTCTCTGTACACACACACACACACACACGTATAAACATATATATATTAAGTTCTTAAAAGAAAAGGATGGAGGTCTCATGTTAGGACCACGGCACAGGGAAAGAAATGGTCTTGCAGCCAGCTGTCCCAGTGAGGAGGTGGGAAGATGTTGAGCTCAATGGTCTACGGAGTGCACAGGGGAGTGCAAGAGGCTGCTGACCTGTGGTCACGGAGGTCCACGTTACTGAGGTGTCGGGCAGGTGAGAGTTGTTCTTTCCTGGATGTATTTCACTGTAACAATCAAGTTAGGAAGCAGCAGTGGTTTGAAGCAGTCTGGGCAGGTCTGTGCACCTCAGGGCAGCATTCACGAGTCACTGAGCTGGGACATGTTTTCCCTTCACGGTTGTGTTTGCTGTGTATTTTTTTGCTGGGCTTGGACTCAGCTCAGCAACTGCACGTCTCTCTGAATCCCCTTTTAACAAGCTGTACTGTTGGGCTGTGGCAGTGTTTTCCAGATGACTTCTCAGCAGCATCAGGCAAGTCTCCATTACTCCCTGGGACTTTGCACCACTCTGTTCCAGCCTCTTGGCTCCATCGGAGTTGTCCTCCTTCTGAAGGTGCTGGTGTTCACGCAGAAGGCTGCACTGGATCTCCAGCGTGACCACGGCTGTCCTTACCTGTCTCTGCTGACTCCCCGGTGAGGAGCTGCTCTGCTGCTTGCTGTCACTGCGTAAGTCTGACTGCCAGGTCTGTCCTGCATCCTGCACCAGTGCCCCACTTTGGGTATAATCTGGCTACAAGTCCTTAGAAAGTTTCTCCAGTGCTGCTCTCCTTGTTACAGCTTGTGACTGTACCTACTGGGCTGAAGCCACCACCTGCAGCCTTCAACCTGTTTGAGCAGACTCCTGGAGACTGTCTGGGGTGAGGATGGGAGGAAAGTGCAGCTTCTGGGAGGGACCTGCCTGTGAAGGAAGGGGTTAAAGGGATTTTAGTAGAAGCAGCCTTGCCTAATAGTAACGGAATTGAGTAAAAGCAGTACTGCCTGATAGTTGCTGAGCAGAGAACTGATAGTGCTTATCTATTGTGTAAATTAACTGAGGCAGAGAGTCTTACATTTCCTTACAAAGGGGGTAGTTCCTGATAGGGGCTGGGGAGTCACCTAGAACCAGCTAAGACTGACCTTGCAGTTTGGATGGGAGCCAGAAGAGAACTGTGTTTGCGCAGAAACAAAGGTCAACCAGTGAACACTGTGATGAAGAGGATGGGCTTTCATCTTGGGACCCCCAACGACCACCACCAGCAGGCATTGCGCAAGCGTGGTTGGGTCATGCATATGTATAGGTGGATTGGGAAATCTGGTGAATATGTAATACTTGACTGTATAAATTGAAGAGGCAAGTTACTGTCTGGTGCTCACGACTTTGGTGGGACTACCCCTGTGCCGCCCGGTGCCGAATAAACATGCCTACTTTACAATCTGACAGATTGTGGAGTCTGTTTTCCGCACGTCACCTGTGTCTGAGGTAGCTTGTCTGCATGAGTTGGAAGGTAGATGATGGTATTTCTGCCTCTGTAGCACGCTGGGCTGCCCATTCAATACATTTTTTGCATAATCTCAGATCATCTGATATCGCCTCAACATTACTTTGTCTTGGAGTGAAAGGACATGATGCTGGAAAACGTTTATGTGCCCCAAATGTGCCAGAGACTCGTGTGAACAGGCTCACAGTTGGAAGAGAAAGAGTTACCAAGTATTTCACTTCAATCAGAGCCATGCTACAAGCTCTCATTGCTTAAGCATGTTGTTATACCAAATGCATGTGTGGCTCTTAGAAACACGCATGTCTCATCAGAAAGCCCAAGGTTACATGAAGCAGTTTTATGTTGCAGCTTTTGCTAACCTAGTTCCTTGTGATGGATGTAAGCCCAGAGCTCATCACAACTCATCCATGACACCTAGCAGAAACTATTTGGCAGATTTCAAATTTACAAATGAAGAAAACATTGCTGCAAAAACCTGCTGGCTCTGATATAATTCTACACACGGGTAAAAAAGAATCTCCTGCTTCTTATATGTCAGTGTTGGTGGTCTTATACGGTAACATGGTGTGCTGAAAAAGCCTTTCATAATTCTGAAGCAGTGATGACTGATACTCTTGAGAGGTTCATAAACAGTTCCAGTAAGTAAAAGAATAGAACGATACAAGAGGTAGATATGTTTTCCTGTCACAACACGCACACAGAAGAAATTTTACACCTACACCATACCTGCAGGGAGAGTGGGGAGGGAGTAGTTAAGAGCATACCCATAGACTGAATTCAGGGACACCATGAAACAGGTAGTGCCAGCCGTTCACTGCCAAGCCAGTAATTATGCAATGTGTTTGTTTCATCTTCAGGGTGCTGTAGAGCAGCTTCCATTTGCAAGGTGTTCGCTGCTTATGCTGCTTCCACATCAATGATGACTATGAAACATTAATATTGGAAGTAAGGATAGCAGCTGCATACTATGCATCAGATGGACGCATGCGTTCTCTAGCAGGAAGGAAGTGCAGCCAGCAAAACAAGCTTTGTGGTGTCTGATCTGACCTCTTCACAACATTTCAAGTGAGATTCTTTCTCTGGGCAGCAATGAACAGACTCAGATACTGCTTCTTCGCTGTCCTGGTTCTCAGCGCTTCACTTCCATTTGTTTTCTATGCTGTTAATTTGCATGCACAGAAGTCTCTTAGGAGGCTGAACTTCTCGGTGAGTTCAACTTTAGCAGAAGCCTGTAAAGCACTCACTGAAGATAAGGCGCCCTTTCTGAAGGAAAACACTTTAAAAACATCATTCGGAGGATCCAGTTGCACAGAGTACATAATGCAGAACCGCTACATCACCCGCGCGCTCTCGGCTGAGGAGGCCGCCTTCCCCGTCGCCTACATCATGACCCTGCACAAGGAGTTCGAGACCTTCGAGCGGCTCTTCAGGGCGGTCTACATGCCCCAGAATGTCTACTGCATCCACGTGGATGCCAAGGCGCCGGCCCCGTTCCGGCAGGCCGTGCGGCGCCTGGTCGGCTGCTTCCCCAACGCCTTCCTGGCCTCGCAGGCGGAGCGGGTGGTCTACGGCGGGGC
>Ga0065711_1006204_pt1 | contig 18588 bp, 12 predicted proteins | sample Hoacrofraction12_FD_59098 | JGI IMG/M metagenome (GOLD analysis project Ga0065711, IMG submission 59098) | Hoatzin crop microbial communities from Cojedes, Venezuela - Epithelial fraction 12 v2 (version 2) | ecosystem: Host-associated > Birds > Digestive system > Esophagus > Crop | place...
CTGAGGCCAGAAAGAGTTTGGGGACCTGCAAATGCTGAGATGGAGATCTTCTCTGTTCAATGTACCACCTGCATGGGAACACTGAACCAAAGTTCATGGGGAGGGTGGGAGGAAGGTGTGCATGGGCTATTATGCCTTGCACCAGCTCTGACATCTCCAAATGTCTGCTCACTGTAGGATCAAAAAACAAAAGTGTGTTGGTGAATGGCAAGTAGAATCATGGAATCATAGGATGCTTTGGGTTGGAAGGGACCTTTAGAGGTCAGCTAGCCCAATCCCCCTGCAGTGAGCAAGGACATCTTCAATTAGACAAGGTTGCTCAGAGCCCCATCTGTGGAATTATTAGTAAAATTAAGGTTTTACATCTGAAAATTAAGGTTTATATGAAAAAGTAGCAGTGCTCACCCATTGAGGAAAAGCAAAAGGAGCTCTGAGGATGAGACACAGCTGCAGCAGGCATGCGAGGAATCCACTAACACAGCAACTCCCTGTAACATACCATAGAGGATGGAGCTGAGTGGAGATTCCGTGGCCATGCTCTGTGACGAAAAAGCAGGAAGAAATGGTCCTCTAGAACTGATCAGCAGCTGATCTGGCCCCCTGAGCCAACAGGTTTTCGAAACCTTGTCAAAGTGGTATCCTCTCGTGAACTTTGCTCATTTTAATATCCTTTTAATACCAAAACACAGCTCCATCCCGAAGTCTACCCACCTCTGAAGTGCGACCACCCCTCTTCGAGTCTGCACTCTTGATTTTTCGTAAACTATACCTTTAAACGTGAAGCGAGAAAATTTTACACCAACTATGATAAAAGGTATGTATGACTGCAGCCACTAAAACTCCACCTTAAAGGTAGAAAGGATATAAAAATAGCCAGGGAAATGGGGGATTTTCGGAGAAGAAGATAACACTGTAGATTTTCGGAGGAGAAGAAGATAACACCGTGAGCAAGTCAAGAGAAACTCCACCTCAGACTGCCTCCGACAGCCAGGATTGGCCGACGGGCTGAGCCTTGCTTCTCCCCACCTTGGGACGCCTTGAGTGAGACTTAAATTAAGCACTTTTCTCGGGAATAGTTACTCCCTAATGTTTATACCCAGGCTGTATTATTTATAACCTTCTCATGCATTTTATATTTGCACTTGCTGTCTTGCAGACAGTCACTATCACCGGCAATTCAAAAAAAACTCTATACCTGTTGCACAAATGAAACTGCACTGTTTCAGTAGCCAGTTGTCACAGTTTCTCACTGAACGCGACCAAATGCGGCCGTTAGTTCATGAGCACAACTGGACTGAAGGTGCAGACTGCTATTAGTGTATCCAGAATCGTGGTAGTTTAAAATACATATTAAATGCGACTGGACTGGTAGTGGCAAATGGGATATCACTCAGAATTTAAACCTAGCCACACCTAGCCTCTTACTTCGGTGAAGAGAGTTAGAATGCAAGAGGGCTTATTTTTTGCCAAATTAACCCGACACCATCCAACCTGGCCTCGAACGTTTCCAGGGACAGGGCCTTCACTAACACTCTGGGCAACCTGTGCCATTGTTTCTCTACCCTCATCGTAAAAAATTTCTTCCCCCTCTATAGTCCGAATCTACCCTCCCTTAGTTTAAAGTCATTGCTCCTTGTCTTATCACAACAAGTAGAAAAACTGCGTTGAAAGGCTGTGATCCCACCAGGCTTTGAGACTGCTGGATCATTATCTATTGGTGCACTAGAGATTCAAAGATGGATTTCACTGAAATGAAGCACCCAAACTTCAGATCATTACCTGGACCTTCTCAGACAACATGAAAGAAAAACTCAGCTGAATAGCTAGAATAAATTGCCTTCCTTATAAGATCCTCACTACTTCTAGCTCAGACAACCTGTGTGAAAAATAGCATCTATTTATTATACTTTTACCATTCTCAAAATTAGGTGTTCAAATATTAAAACAAAACGCAAAAATAATCACAAAGTTGCTTTATCTTCAGATTTTTTTTTTCTGAGAAAACTTACCACTGGTTATTATTTGACTCTCAGTTTAGAAACTTCATTTATTTCTCATGTCCAAGCTTCTTCTCTGGAAAAGCTTTTCTTGAAACTTGTTTTTAAAATCAAAGCTGAGTTTCACTTTCTGTCTCTTGGTTTAAGCAGCATCAACTTTCAGAGAAACAGATTTCAAGAGCCACATGGAACAATTGAGTCAGATTTGGCAACATTTTAATCCCTTTCCCAACTTATGCGACAGCTCCTGAATTTCTCTGGTTTTTTTTTTACATCTCGTTCCTGTCTTTGGAAGAATCTGTAAATGCTTGAAGATTGGGATTTAAGTAGATTTTGCACTCATTTGAACAGAAAAAAAGGAAAGCTCAGTGCAGATTCAGATCTAATAAAGTGTGGCACCAGGAGGGGTCTTCTTCCAACTTTATTCAAATCCTCTTCGCTATCCTCAAAGCGAGTACATTAGTAGCACTGCAACAGAGTGGATTCTCTTGATCTGGAAACAGTAAAACCCTGAGTAGGGGTGGAAGAACACAGGCCACAAACACCCCAATTTGTATTTACAGAAGCACCACAGTGAGCAGGTTTGGATGGGGGACAATGAGATCATCTGACCCCTGGGCAAAATTCAGCCAATCTGGCAACAATGTTGAGTCAGAAAGAGCGGCCCCTGTACAGAAGTGGGCTCTGATGGCTTTTGTAACCAGCGAATAACCTGAGGTTGCCTATGTGACTTCTGAACTGTGCTTCCATAGGACTTTTTAAATAAACTTCACTAAATTAGCAGGAAAATTAGATATGGAGTGCAGCATGTGGATGCATTAGATCTGAAAAGATGAAATCCTTCTCTTTTTCCAGACCACAAATTTTTGTTTTTTCTGAGGTTAGCACTAATAGGAGGTGACATGAGCTTGCATTATAAGATACTTTGTGTGATGACTTAGTTAATAGTGCCCAACTAATTGGCAAATACATGTTATGGGAAAAAACAGCAAGGAATCCTGTCTACCACCAAAACCTTTGCAAATGCTGCTTCTCTGTGTAGTTCATGAAGACCATCATGACCTTTTACCTAACCTGTGGGGATGGAGCCGGATGCTCAGACACATACACAAAAAAATTGCTGACAAATCATGTGTTGTCCACTGAAACCTTCCAAGATGGCTTTCTCCTATCATCCAAGCTTGGAACCGGCGTTGTTCCAAAATCACTTTTTTCTCCCTAATAGTGTTGGGAAAATGTTTCCTCTTGCCCAAGGTGTCCCACCATGGGAGGCTTTTTCCTCTGTATCCTGTGCCAAAACACCTCTGCCTGCCCTGGGAAATGCCACGTGGCCAGGGCAGTCTTAGTGAGTTAAATGGAAAGGCTTTGGAAGAGCAGGTCCTCATTTGCCTCCCAGATATCTCCTAAACTGTTTTGTGCAGCCACTGTCAGACTCGTCAGGGCTCACAACAAGGCTTGGATTTCTTCACTCTCCGTTGAATACCAGTGAAGGTGCTACACCTTCATCTAACTCCTGTTGGGAGCGGTCCTGCTCCTGACACCAACTCTCCCTATTGCCACATATGACATGGGAACACACCAACCAGTAGCACACAGTGCAGCTTAAGAGCCATAACCAGCAAGTCTCAGGAAGGGAAAGAGGTCTTTCCTGATCTTTTGGAGCTGCTGAGATGGCAAAATTGGAAGATGGAGATTCAGGTGTTCTGCCAGAGCTGAAAGACCTCGAAGTGTGATGTCACTGCCACTCACTCATCTCACTTTTTATCTGACATGTGCAACAAAGTCATACCAAGTCAGGTGATGGGCACAAGTCTGCCACTGCAGACTTGCATCAGGGAAGGGTGATAACTCTGGGCTGAAGCCAGGAAATAAATCTTATCTAGTAGGGCTCTGGCTTTCATGGCTTGTCCAAGACTGCAGCACAGCGGTGTGGCAGCTCTCCTGCTCTGCACCATGATCTGCCAGGGCTCTCGTGACGATCTGGAGGACATCTGTGCCCAGGCAGGATGCATCCCCATGCTGCAGACAGTGGCACTGACATGAGGCACTGATGGCAAATGCAGGAGGTAAAGGCCAACTTCCCAGGAGCAAGTGAAGGGCAGCCTTTTACCTGAGCCTCAAGAAACGCCAGGCTGAAAATGCTCCCAATTTGGTGGCCCCAAACTGGCCCCAGGAGCTACAGGGTCAAGTTGTCCTCTTCTTCCCAAAAAGGAGAACTTCAGTAGCCTACAGGTTGAGCTGCCGGCAACCGCCAGGATCTCTTTTAAAATCCCTGGGCACCCAAAGACAGTCACAAATGTTGTCCCGGATTTGACAAGTCACAGCTGTAAACTCTGTGCTAGCTGATGCACCACTGCTGGTTTTAAAAATATAAAACAGCAGCTCAATTTCTCATCAAAATTTTAAATCAAGCATTAGCTTGAGGACCTGGGAGAACTGGCAGAACGAGGGAGATCTGCATTATCTGGACACAGTGGGGCGTTAGCGAAAGAGCACTTCCAAAAAGCAAAGAACATTAGGCTGTATTTCTTGTCTTTGTGTGAGAGATTCTAACGACAGCTTTGATGCTAAAATGAGAGGGAAAACTATTGCCAGATCTGGTGTTATTTATTACAGGTATTACTACGACGCTTTCAGACTCACTGAACTCCTTGAGCAGACTGCCTCTTCTGCAGGCTGTTCCCTGTTATTGTTATGATCTGGATGTAATTGTGCAGTTGTCTTTTATTTACATAGGTGTACGGCAGTAAATAAAGGCCTTGTGTGATTTTATAACACGCACAACACGACCTTTGTCGGCAACTATCAGTTAGGTGGAAAGCAGAGCTCCAGCAAAGTCTGCTAGCGATTTCGGAGACAGGCAGCTATGTCAAGAACATCGAAATACGGGAGCGATTTCTCTGTATTCAGAAAAGGTTGAAAAATGTGGGGCAAAATCTTTGCTTCCCAAAACCTGCTTCCTGCATAGTGCTCACCCATGCCCAGCAGAAGATACCACTCAGGGGCCTCTGTCCAACAGACCCAAAGCTCCAAGGAGGAGCCGAGTCTGTAAGGAAACGTACAAATCAGGATCCTAAGAACTGCAAAGAAAGGTTGGGTTTCATGCCTAAATGCACCACAGAAGATAAGGGCTTGCAATGGCCTTGGAGCCTTTGATCCAGCCAGTTCAACTCCCCTTGGTCTTTCTTCCTCCATCCCTCCACAGTAAGAGTTTGCATTCAGTGGCACTCTCTGAATCTTGGACATTTAAAAATATCTCCCTTTGCCGTGGTCTGTAAAAATTCCTTTAGGGGAAAAAGAGTAGGAAAGAATAGATACTTGTGCGGCAATTGTAATCAGGCAAAACTGAGGCAAAGGACTGATTACAAAGTTGTTTAGATGATAAACTTCTGACTACAGCTTTGTAATCAAACGGCAGCTACCGTTCAGCCATGTAATAACCAGACGACTGTACATCTGCCTTGCTATGCATATTTATAAAGAATGCACGGGTAACACCTATTTTCCTTTATTAGCTACATTATCCACAATTAGCTCAGTTACTGTAAGTAGGTTTCAGCGCCTGGGATAGCTCAAATTGTATTTGCATTAAAGTTGTCGAATTTTTCAACGTCCTCTTGGAAGCAGATGAGAATTTGTCAAAAGCCAGAAGTACATGTAGCATGATCTCAGAATAAATGGACACATCACAGAAGTTCACTTTCACAAACCCTAGCTGGGACTCAAACACAATTGGAGTCAAAATGGTGTCTGCAGTGGGAAGTGAGGCTTTCAGCGTGCTGTGCTTGCGTCTGGCAGAGTCACTGAAAGAGGCCAACCTGCTGGTAGGTGTTACATACAGAAAAACCAGCTAAAAAGTGACAGCAGCCTGGAAATCAGCACACAGTTATACAAGCAGTCTAGAAGGGTGACGAATGAATGCTGGTTTCCTCAGAAGACCTAAGAAAATCAGTGTGGGTTTGTGGTTTTTTTTGGTCCTGTCGCTGAACACACCTTTGGGAAAAAAAAGTCATTTTGAGTTGATGTAACACATTTGTAGGCTCCCTCCCCTGACGCTGTTTTGATGACACTATGCTTGAGTTCACATAAGACACTGGTTAACATATGTTAAACATTCACTAAAAAGAGATCGGTTATGGGTTTTCCGTGGTGCAGGACAGAACAAAACACTTTACACCAGAAGGAGATCTGTAGGTGACCAGACAAGAACCCCTCACTAGAAAGACGAGTCTCTGGCCTTGCTAAAGTCAGCAAGACTTCCCACCTAATGCACAAGTAAGACTAAGACCTGTTGGTTCAGAGCATCTCATAAGGGTTGCTTCATCTGAATATATACAGGCTGAACCTCTATAAAGGCATATGTATTAAGCAAAGGCCATTTCCATGGAGTCACTCAAGTCTTCCATAAATTTATACACAGAGATGAAATTTCACTGAAGACAACAACATCTGTTCCTTTAGATCACTGCTTTATTGACATTCAAGCATAAGGCACAACTTGTTTTCAAGTTGCTTGGGTTGGAAAGCATGTTCTCTGCTGCTGTTGACATCGCCACAAATTAATAGCCCAGCAGCTAGATTTTGGGATGTGTCAACATGGGGTAAGGCTCATCTATCAACTCTTAATACTTCAGTGCTTCTTGTGCAAAAGTTTCAGCTGTCACATTTCCCTGCAGAAGTGCACCGGGGAGGCAAACCCTCTGTGGGAGAGCTGGGAGGGGACTGTGCCATGGGGAGGGTCATCTCAGCAGAAGAGCTTGGGGAACATCTTCAGACCCGGTGTGTTGGAAGGCTGTCCAGACTCTCTACGGCAGTGACAGCTACACCTGCCCTGCACTTCGTGTGCAGCCTGGGAGGCGGCTGCTGGTCCTACAAGACCTTGACATCCTACCCCCATGAAATTATCAGTGTCATATTTTTCTTCACTTTAAAAGCTGCAATGCATCATAACTTCCTGCAAGTCCAAAGAGAAAACACGATTCTCTGTTTTTTAATGTTCAAACCAAGGAACCCCAAAGGGATTAATTTTCACACCCGTATTGTTTTTCTTTTATGTGGCCGGTATCAGTAGCAATCTAACTTCACGTTCCTGCTGATGATAACATTCTTTGCCCTCAGTATGGATTTAATCTATTAAAATTATATGGGGAGATTGTATTTCCACATGGAAGTTGCTTTAATTAATGCTCGCTTTCTTCTTAATGCCTCAGAGGCTGATATCATATTGTTTAGGAAGACAAATTGAAAGGATATGTTCAAACTCTTCTTACAATGTTATAGCGAGATAAGTAGAGACTGTAGAAAAGAACCAGGTGTACAGATATGCAAAACCCGACCTTTCCCCAAAGCTCAGGTACTTGCACTTGTATGACATGACCTGAGCGTGGAAACGATTCCTGGCATCACTGAGTATCCCACACCTTATCTGATTTTCTCTGTCTGGTTTCAGGAACCATAGGCATATCTGAGATACCTTGCTGGGTTGGGAAAAGGTCTGAATCTCCATACATTTTTAGTCTCCACGTGTTTTAACCTCTCACTCTACAGACCTGATTTTGGCTGTGGTGATGAGCACCTGCCACCTCCCCAGGGGACCAGCACCACGGCTTGTCCACTCTGGCCAAGCGAATCAAGCATTTGTGGTTTCAAATCAGTTTTTACAGGGCCTAGTGGAAGTGACGTCTTGTCCTGCCCTTATAAATGGGTGTCTCTGCTCAGTGCTGAAAGCATTAGTAGGTTAAAGAGACAAAAAATTGTCTGTCACTAATGGCTAGATGGTTTGACTATCTTAATTATACCTCCTAGAGATGGGAGCCTTCGCTACATTTATACAATCCACTTTTTGTAGATGAGAAAAGCATCTTAGAGAGAAAATGTCCTTCCACAAAAGACTGGTCCTGTTTCTCCCGTTAATTGAAATCATTCAGCTGATGATGTTCATTAGGCATTGCCTTCAAGAGCTTGACAAATGCTATGGTCACTACAAAAGACTGCATTAAGTGAACACTGATTTAGTGAGCATCTGTGGATCTTTTTCATAAAAAAAACAAAGAAAATTGATAATGATATCAACAATTAAAATTAAGGAAAGAGACAAAGCTGCATATGCAGATTCTGCCTCCAAGTGGAGCTGTTTCTGATGCTACCTTTAATTTCACCATCACAAGCCATTTTTATTCTCAGGTCCTCTGCCTCGTTCCTTGCACACTGAATAGAGGCCATTTCCTTAATAACAGAAAATCAATATTTTGCTTTTTAGCATTGTTCAGTATGCCATCTCAGTCCTTATTTATTGTGTGCTCTTCAAACTCTCCTCCAAAATCAGACATATTTACCTCCCCATCTAATTTTCTGTGTGAAGGAGGGGTGATTTTACAGACTAGGAGCAGCTGCATAGAGCACTCAGGGTTGAAAGCCTCCACTAATTGTGGGCATCAGTTTTGAAACAACAATTACAGTACTTTTAGCCTACTTAGCATTATTAACATGTTCTGGATCTGGGACTCCATGCACAGCTGTGAATGTGCAGCATTTGTCCAAGCCTACCACCACGGTCACACGGCAAGCACCCAGAAATCAGGGAGCACAACGCTGGAGACCGCTCACAGAAAATCTGGCTTCTGAGCCAAGAGCATGCAGATGTGTGCCTCATGCCGTGCAGCAAAAAACCTATGATCTTCTGCTGTGCATGATGAAAATCAGGCACCAGAGAAAGGCAACCCCAAAACCTCTGCAGGCGAGGCAGAAAGCTGCCTAGAGCTAGTCCCAGGGAAAGACTGAGCAGAGGAGTACACGTGAATCTCTACAACTTTCCTGACACCCGAGAAAGACTGGAGGAGGAGGCATCTCCATTGCCTCCTAATCCTGAGCCAAGAACCTCAAACTCTGTCCTGAGGCTGTTCTTGAAGGACATGAACAGGTTTTCCATTAAATGTCAGACAGAGGAGGAGAAGGAAGAGGACTCCAGCGTAAGCAGCTGTGGGTAACAGCTTCTCATCCTAGTGATGCCTCTTCCCCACCACTGGTTCTCCATTCAGTCCAATTTCCTTGCCTTTAGTCCTGCCAGACAAAGCGTGTGGGTACTGCTCCATGGGTTCAACACAGGAGCATCCCAGCTAAAGAACTGTGGCTCTTAAAGGAGGGACTGAGGTGGAGCTATGGGCATGAAAGCTGTGCAGGACCTGCTCCACCTGTACTCCCACTGCCACCAGATGCAAGCCTGATAACAGAGTTAATGGTCAGACAGATGTCGTTACTGCCAGATGCCAGCCAGATGTCGTTACTGCCAGACACCAGCCAAAACTGTTTGTGAAAGCTGGGAGCCAGAACACTTCCTGCAGTCAAGACATGAAGCATCTGGTCAGATGAGGCTCTGTTTTCAGTAATGACATCAGTACAGGATTGCTGGTGAGTGCTCCATTCATTAAGTGCACTGGTTTAGTGCAACGCTGAGAACGCACCAGTTTGCGTGGGTGGTGTCTCACTAAGGTGACTGACAGAGTACCTTCCTTGCTTAAAACAGAAATCGTGATGGTCTTAATAAAAGCAAACAGTCAAAAACAACCAATGAATTATGTAAGAGGAGCAAACCGAAGGATGACCATCATAACTCTGCACCGTTGGCTACATCTGTCCCAGTAAATAAGACAGCACCTAAGCACCGAGTCAAGCTGTGGACCGTAATGATCTATGATCCTTAATTGGAGGTCTATTTCCTTTGGTCTGCTCCGAATAGTGCTGTCCCAAACAGTGCTTTAACGCGGCTTGGCCAACAACACAGGTAGGGACAGTGCCCAACAGGCAAGGTGACGCAGGTCACCCATTTTATTTACCTACATAGAGATAGCTCTATTGATCCAGCCCACAGAAACACTCGTGTCAGTACACTGATTGTATGCCAACATCTTCACACCAGGAAGAGACTTGGAGGACTTTTTCAGCAACCAAAGAGGCACATAGCGACCGGAGTCTGTAGATCTGACATTCAGAGTCAAAAAAAACCATAGCCTATGTTACCATCCCTGTGTATGGCATCCTGGAAAGCCAGACCCTTCTTGCAGGTATCCAGTGCAGAGCAGCTTAGGTTTGAAAAGAATAGGGGAAAAATGGTTTGTCTTCACATTTCTGGAAGGTAATTATTTCTGCAGCTGCAGTACTTTGCCATTTATCTGCTTTATTCTTACAGCCTTTCATAGCTCAGGGACAAGGGCAAGGGTCTATGTGACACGGGTGATCGTAAATCAGCCCTGCTGGTCCATCCATCACAGCAGTGAGTGGCAGCAGCCTGTGTCCTGCCTCCGCACGGGCTGCTGTGGCGTGAAAAACTCCCTTCGCCAAAACAAAACACAGACACCAAGCAGACTCTCGGAGCTTATTAGCACATCCTTACTCTTTCACCCATCTTCTTGCATTAGCAGATGGATGTCATTTCAAGTCACTTCCCTAGGGACTCTGGAGGTACCACATGTAAAGCTGTGTCAAAGACATGATGCAGCTTGAAGCAGCCCTGTAACAAGAACTCTCTTTTCAGAGGGAAATCCTCTCGGAAAGTCAACTCTTTATGTATGAGAGCAAAAGCAGTCACCAGCAAAATCAGTGAGGTGACGAAGTGGCTTGAAACCATTTAATAATTTAAGGTTCTTTTCATTCTTTATTATCTCCAGTAGATTGCAAGACATTGCATACACACCCCATGCTCTCCACCTTGTGCTCAGCCTCTGCAGCAGATAGGCCACTCTCTTTCAATAATTTCTTCCCAAGAGCTCGATTCAAGGCCCAAGGAGTAGTGTGGAAGGTGTCTCACTCATTTTTATGGGTTTAATTCCACACCTGCCTTATGATCATCATCTTATGGCAGAAATTTGAAGGTTTGAAGAGTGTGAATTTCTCTGTTTGAGCAGACCCACATGTGATGCCTGCATTTCCTCCCATGGCTGCGGAATTTGGCATTACAGAAGGAGTCAGAATCTTTTCAGAAAATAAAAAAATAACCAGCAATGAAATCTCCTGGTAACAGTAGAGAAGGTTGGAGTCTTGACTGGTACCTTATCTACTCCTCATGCAATGGGATTCATATTTCTTGGGTTTTAGTCTCTAAAATTCAAGCTTCTAATCAAAACTGCATACCTACCTACCCTCTATGCAGTAGAGTGCCACAGAGTTTCAGGAGCTGTTTCATCCAAAGCTAAGAGGAATGAACCGCTCTGGAGTTGCTCCAGACAGAACTTCTTTCCTAAATAATCCCCAGTGCATCCCAGCAAATTCCTCAGGTCAGTGGTATTTTTCACCAGTTGACTTGCAGAGTCCAACCCCAATGAAATCCAGTCCCTGCTGAAGAAGGTCATGTCTATAACCTTGCATATTGTTCAGTGATTATTGGAGAAAAGTTCTTATGAAAGATTCCAATTTGGAACAACAGAACAACCCTGTTTTACACTTCACTACATCACACTCTCGTACATTTTCTGTCCAGTGCAGAAATATCGTATCATAAACTCGTGAAATGGAATCTGAGGTCCATAATAAGTCAATAGAGCAAATAGGGACCTATGGCCTGATGATGAGAATGGCTGAGCGTCTCTACCAAAGCGAGTGGGTGCTCAGTACCAGGGAGAATCTGGCCACAGAGAATACTGGACTTCTCATCCCTGGTTAATAAAAGTGGTAGCATGGGTTTCAGAAGTCTGAATTGTCTCGAGAGACTTACCTGCTACACAACACACCTTGCTCTCCTCCATTATACATCCCAGTGCGTTATTAGTCTGCTTTGTTGTGAAAAACACATTAGCATTACTTCTTATGTAGTGCCTTCTGAAGTTCCTTTCAGGGAAAGAAAAAAAAGCAGGCTAGGAAGCCATTTTCTGAGTTTCCCCATTATTCCCACCCAGTCTCATAACACTCAAGAATCTACAACGGTTCAAATGACTTCTGGTTTGGAATGGCTAAATATACATCTTGTAGCACTATCATCGGAATGAAAGTGTCTGGGTTGTTTTAGGTGATGTCTGGAAACTTCATACCACTGCAAATTTTGCTGGTGGCAGCCAAATCAGTGTTCATTTAACACAGGGAAGATGAAGAAATTCTGTAAGTGTCGAGCAAAGGCTTTATTGAGGAAATAGCAAAAAAAGCAACTGAAACACTGCCTTGTACAAACTCAATACTCTAGGGCTGAAGCAAGAATAAACGCCTATCAATTTTCTCCAGTGTAATGGCCTCAGGGATGCTGGCACAAAAGACACTGATAATAAAGACATTCCTGTTTGGATATACACCAAAATATTCATTTGTTCCCCTAATTAAACTTTCATATAGGATTTTTGGTTTGATTCTAAGATTATGCTGTGTGGTGTGTTCCTTCCGAGTCTGAAATATTTATAGCTACATGTACCAAAATCCTTACATGCTCTGCAAGTCTGTATCTTTTACAAGAGTAACTGCTGCCATTACAGTGTTCCGTATCTGGTTTATCTGCGTGGAGAAGCACAAGAGCAAGCTGAGTCTGGGCCCATTGCCTGCAGGTGATCAAAGCTGAGAACAAGCAACAGGGCGGATTTCTTCTCCCCTGACTAGCATGTTAGAAAAACTGACGTTGATGGCCTGATTTAATAACCCTCTAGCCATGACAACCTGCAGCTTATTTTCACCTTCAGAGATGCTTTTTGCTAGGAAATGGACAGGAGGGAGATTGCGACTGTTGGTCCTGATGCTGTCATGTTGCCATGCCCATCGCACGTCATAAAGTCAGTTGAATTCCCCTCTTTGCATTTGCCAGACTTCTCTCTGATTTTTACAGGGAAGGAAATGAGGTTCTGCTGCCTGTGCTATGGTCCATGTAACTCTTCCCAGAAGTAGGAAAAATAAATGGTTTGGTAAGTTTTAAGAGCATTACAGCCCACAGAATGTGCACAGCCCAACAGGGAATACGTTGTATGCTGCACCAAAGCTAAGATTACGATATTTTTACTCACAGGCATGTCTTTTTATGTGTAATATTTACCCACAATGCCGCTATATGGACCACTAGAAAGTTTAATTTGTCATTAAATGTGACCATAAAACTCATTAATGCACGGAATCATAGGGGCTTTGTGATGATTTCTAGTTGTTTGCTAAAGTTTTGCTCAGCCTAAGGCAATGTCTCCAGAAATCGCATGCATTCATCCTTTCCTTCTGGGAGGCTGTTCCACAGCTTAACACATCCCACCCCAAACGCTGCTCATGACTGCTCAGTCTGCAACTCCGCTTTTTATCCCATCAGATTTCTCTTTGACATTACACTACATCAGACAACATTTTTTTTGATCTTTTTTTGTTATTCCTTTGTATTTAGTGAAGAAACAACAGAGAAACGCAAAGCTGCACAGTAATCATCCTGCTGCTAACTAGGACCTTCTGCAACCTTCATCTAAGTATCCCGTTTGCATGAACACCAATGTCAGCTGTCTGCCTCAGGAAAACTGTGCTGCCTGTCCCCGCTAAGCTGATGGGCTCAGTAACCTTTCTGGAGTCACTTCACCACGCCTCCTCTTTCTTGTTTACAGGTGCCCACCACTGGGGAGTGGGGAGTATTTACCACTCTGATTCAGCTGTGTAAACAGGGATTTTTGGACTTCTGTGATTTTCTAAGCTGCTTTATCGGAGGTAGTGTTTGTTTATTTTTACAGCTATTCGAACCCACACAGACAAGTAGCTGGGAGGCAGAGCTGCTCAAAAGACCGGTTCACATTAGCATAGCTCATGAGCAATTCTAGCTGTACTGTTGTACTCATATTAATCATAGAATCACAGAATAGTTTGAGTTGGAAGGAACTTTTAAAGGTCATCTAGTCTAACTCCCCTGCAATGAGTAGGGACATCTTCAACTCAATCAGGTTACTCAGGGCTTTGTCTAATCTGACCTTCAACGTTTCCAGGAAGGGAGCATCTCCCACCTCTCTGGGCAACCTGTGCCAGGGTTTCACCACCCTCACTGTAAAACATTTCCTCCTTAGCACTCTAAATCTCCCCTTTTTTTGGTATAAAACCATTGCCCTTCATCCTATCACAACAAGAACTGCTAAAAACTTTGTCCCCATCTTTCTTCAGTACTGAAATGCCTCAATAAGTTATTCCCAGACCCTTGTCTCCCCCAGGCTGAGCAGCCCCAGCTCTCCCAGCCTTTCCTCCCAGCAGAGGGGTTCCAGCCCTCAGATCATTGCTGGGGCCTCCTCCGAACCCCGCTCCAACAGCTCCAGCTCTGTCCTGTGCTGAGGGCTCCAGAGCTGGACGCAGGACTCCCGGGGGGGTCTCAGCAGAGCGGCGCAGAGGGACAGAATCCCCTCCATCGCCCTGTGCCCACGCTGCTGGGGATGCAGCCCAGGATACAGCTGGCCTTCTGGGCTGCCAGCACACATTGCTGGGTCATACCCAGCTTTTCATGCCTCAGCATCCTCAAGTCCTTCTCAGCGGGGATGCTCTCAAGCCCTTCATCCCCCAGCCTGTGTTGATACCAGAAGCTGTTCTGACCCATGTGCAGGACCTTGCACTTGGCTTTGTTGAACTTCATTAGGTTCACACAGGCCCACTTCTAGCACTTGTCCAGATCCCTCTGGATGTCACTGATGAAGATACTGAACAGTACTACTCCCAACACGGATTCCTGAGGGACACACATATTAAGCAGTTGGCATCTTCCAACGAGAAATGTTCATAAATGGATTGTTGACACAATGTCACAAAAATATGTATGAAAATCCTCAGTGCTGGGCAAATGCAGGCAAATACATTTGAATATGATGCACTGAAGCCTTGAGGAAAAAAAAGTGAGATGCTTCTGTAGAGCTGCTCTTGTTAGGATTTATTGGGGGCACAACACAATATATCAAAGAAGGACTCCAAGGAGCCTCTTCTGATTGTAAAAGGGCCTTGAAGAGGGCATTTGTTGCATGTAAAACAGAAAAGCTATATGCCACTCATGTTGGAAATAGTTCCATGTTCAATTTGGATGGTGACAGAAACAGTGGAAGGGAAGTGAGACAGCTCAGGAAAGAACCTGATCTGCAAATGAAAGTTCAGAAAATGTTGTAGTTACTCCCCAAGATAAATTCTGACTGACAACTCCAGCATTTTTCCCTCTTTCTCTCTTCCTATTTTTTCAATGTTGCTTTTTCTGCTTCAACCAAAGCTATTTTCTTACTAAAACCATAGTGAGAATAACAAAACTTCACTCGTGTCACACTGCTGAAGAAACACACAAGTTGTCATCATCTGTCACTGGCATCTTTCCTTCTCATCTGATGAAACCGTCACTGCCCCTCCTGCTGCTCACACGGCCCTTTGATCTTTCCACCTTGCCATTTCCTCTGGTGATGCCACTATGTGACATACTCAAACACCCCAAGTGAACAGTACGCAGCTATGAAGAAACAAAAAGGACAATGTGTCTTGATTTATATCATGGGGGTTCACTGAGATGAAAGAAGAAAATCCAGCTTTCAAGCTCAGAAACAGTTAAAGAAACAAAGTCAAGGAATCAAGGAGAAGGAATTCACTGATGAAAGAAGAGAGGCCTCTGTCCCTGAATATAAATACAGTGTGCGCAGTGTCATAGATAGGCTGTAGAAGCAGACACACAGAATCCCATTGTTTGAGCTGAGAAGAGATCACTGAATCGTTTCTGTGGCTGTCCCATATAACAGAAACCATTGAATTTCACCTTCTTTTAACCCTAATAATTTGTGCTTAGGTCAAGTGTTGCTTCATTCCAAAGACATCTAGTCCCTGAGTAACCCTGAGGCGAAGCAAGATGGGACACAACCAGCACATTAAGACATCCTTTGATCTCCCTTTGCTTTTCATATCACGGCAGTAACAACAGCACGGTGTCGGGAGGGAAACCTGTATCACTTCCTTTGAATGCAGGTGCCTAGAGTGGCATGACAGCACCATAAAGCACACTGCAATTATGAAGATGATTCTTCTTAATACATCGCAGTCTTCTAACCCTTTCATCAAGTCAACAAGGGAATAAAGTTACATATAAAGGTTCACAGAAATCCAATGCTTAAAACCTTCTTTTAAGAGAAGCGTTACAGCTTAATGTTCTTCAGAGTACAACACATCAATCATTACATGGATAAACACAAAATAAGCAGTCAAAACTCACATTAACTCTTTTCCTCCCTCTGATCTGTGGCGAGGTGTTGCTGCTTGTGAGATTACAGCATCTCCCTACCCTGGGGAAGGAGAAAACTCACGTCAAAAAGTGTGAACCTGCTGGGTCACCAGCATAATTGTATGCAGGACTCTTGGACTAACGTGTCTTTCTCATACAAACACTTCCAAAAGGAGCAATGATATGTGTCACTGATGCTCTCACCATGTTTTTTTAATAACTTTCTTTGGCTACAAACAAAGAATCTGTGCTGAGCTCCCTGCTCTGCTCCACACTGTGCCCTGAGAACACAAAGTCATGAGCTATCCTTGATGAGCCTCCCCTTGGAGGTCATGTTGGGAAAGGAGTCAACACAAACTCTGAATGAAAAAGGCAAAACTCAAATGGCAAATGTCCAGCCATCCCCCTTGCCCAGCAAGGGCAGATTAGGGCATCTCCTAGACCAGCTTCACTGAGGACCATGACCTGGAGAGCTGCCCAGCAGCACTGAGCTCCTCACTCTGCCCAGCCTGGCCTTTAGGATTTCAAAGACTATGCCACAGCTAGTGCTAGAAGCCTGTCTTTTCTGTGTTACATAGGAAACAAGAGGTCTTTGGCATAAATCCAGGTGCAGCATTTCATCTTCATGGGTATACCTTGCTTTCAGGTTCTTTTATCTTTTTTTTTCTCTTCTTCAGTGGAGGAACCAAATGAGGTGTTTCATTGCGCTTTGCTTTAAAGAGGAGATAAGGGAACCTTAAAAAAGGAAACCAAAATTGTACAGTTTCTCATATCCCCACAAGCCCAACATTAAAGTCAGAATGAAGCATAATTTCATTTCCAAATTATAATTGTAACAGACATTTGCATTTTTAATATTTCTTGTGATTACTTACGTCTTCCTGTGGAAAACATTAATTGCCATGGAATCAAATTCTTCCTGCAAAATTTTTAAAGTGAAGAAAATGAAAATGGCTTGGCTTTGAATCAAGTGCCATCTTGATTTTGTTTTCTTAAGTTACTTTTATGCTAATGTCTCTTCAGTGATTTCAGTCATTTTTTCAAAATATAGAGACTTCAATTTTTGAAGCACACAGAATAGAAGGGAAGAATGGACGAGCGTACCCACTCTCAGCTAAATTGTCTTTTAAGGAGGTCTCCAAGCAGGTTGGGCTGTGCAAGCCTTGCAATGCAGTCATGTTGGTAGCCCACAGGGCATGGCAGAACAATCATCTTGAAGTTCTCATGGAAAACAAAGGCAAAAAGAGAAGAGACAAGTCTTCTGCCTGTTTATCTCTGTGGTCAGTGGTAAGAGAGACTGGTTCTCCAAATCTTGCATTGAAAACAGTATCTCCTGCTAAATTTCCAAACAAATTAGTCCTCGGCACTGTGTTTGGCTGGTGGAATTTCAGCCCCTTGAACTGTGTCTCTACCAAAAATACATCGACCTGAGTTTGAACAAAACCAGCCCGAGAACTGCTCTGCAAAGCCTCAAAATTCATTGACCTGCACTTCAAAGAGGAGACTGCTGTGGTCTTATCAAAAGCAGAATAAATCAAGTTAACGCACTACTAATACACAAAGGCTGCAGGTTTATGGCTGTTTTAGTCTGTATTATTACTAATAAAAAAAGATGCTTGAGCAGAGCTCTAAAAGTGTAGTCTGGTAAGAGCTCTGTCCTGAGGGATTTGCAGACTCAGAATAGCTGAACTCTAACATCCTAGCTGCAGAGCTAAGTCTGGCATGCAGGGAATTAGAAGTGCACCAGATATGAAACTGGTCCTCCTGTGAGTAGAGGTTTACTCTTTGCTGACCGTATCTACGTACAGCCCCAAAGTGCCTCTACCAGGGGCGAGGGGATGCTTTCTGCTACAGCAACAGTCATGCTTGGTCTGCTGGCTGGGACTCTGCTCCATGTATTGAGCCAGCAGTGTGCCCTGGTTGCCCAGAAGGCCAATGGGATCCTGGGGTGCATTAAGCAGAGAGTAGCCAGTAGGTCAAGGGAGGTTCTCCTCCCCAACTACTCCGCCCTAGTGAGGCTGCATCTACAGTACTGCATCCAGTCCTGGGCTCCCCAGTTCGAGAAACTTGAGGAGCTACTGGAGAGAGTCCGGCGGAGGGCTATGAGGATGAGGAGGGGACTGGAGCATCTCTCCTACGAGGAAAGAATGAGGGAGCTGAGCTTGTTCAGCCTGGAGAAGAGAAGGCTGAGAGGGGACCTTAGAAATGCTTATAAATATCGGCAGGGTGGGTGTCAGGAGGACGGGGCCAGACTCTTTCCAGTGGTGCCCAGCGACAGGACAAGGGGCAACGGGCACAAACTGAAGCAGAGGAAGTTCTAGCTGAAGAAGAGGAAGAACTTCTTCCCTCTGAGGGTGACGGAGCCCTGGCCCAGGCTGCCCAGGGAGGCTGTGGAGTCTCCTTCTCTGGAGATATTCCAGCCCCGCCTGGACGCGG